>ERZ773104.54-NODE-54-length-151653-cov-8.043299_pt1 | contig 151653 bp, 124 predicted proteins | sample MGYA00511920_ERZ773104 | MGnify/ENA primary metagenome ERZ773104 (study PRJEB29015, sample SAMEA2737857) | human gut metagenome | biome: human gut; feature: human-associated habitat; material: faeces | place: China | collected 2012 ... | reverse complement strand
TCATCCCCCTTGTTCTGATGCAGTATCGTATGGATATGAATCTGCCTGTCGTCCGTCCACTGCATCAGCTTGGATATGATGCGGGTGGATTCACCGGGGCTGTTGATGTCGTACACCATATCCCGGATGCCGTCTATGATGACCAGCCCAATATCCGGTGAGTGGTAGATAGCCTGTTCTACAATGCTGATGCGCTGTTCCGGGGTGTATTTTCTCAAAGCGAGAAACTCCAGATAACCGCTGTCCCTGTCATCGGGCAATCCTGCCATCCGCAGGATCCGCTTCATCACTTTCAGGCAGTGGTAGGGGCTTTGCTCCGTATCTATATAAAGCACTTTCCGCTTTTCCTCGGGCAGTTCAGCCGCATATCGTAACACGGTACCGTTCTTCAATGCAGCGGCTACGATAGCCGATACATTGAAGGTTTTCTTGCTCTTGGCTTTGCCGATGGATGCGCTGAAATTGCCCAGCGTCCCGATGACAGAGCCGTGTACTTTCAGAATTTCGGGGGCTTTTTCGTAGCATCTTGACAGACTTAGCCGGGATTCCTGCCAGAGGATAACGGCTTGTTCGGGTGATATTTCTTTTATATAGTCCATAATCACCTCCTTTATCTGCGTCCTCCGGTTTTCTTGCCAGCCAGTTCCAGCGCCAGTTCCGCATCCACGATAATCTTGCGTCCAATCTGGGTAATGGCTTTGTCTATCTTTCCGCTTTTCTTGATGCGGTTGGCTGTGGGCAGGCTGCACCCGAAAAGCTTGGCTATGCCGAGTATGCCGTACACGTACTTTCTTTCCGTGTCGGTGGTCGGCTGCGGTTGCGCCTCTGCCTGTACCGAAGCGTGTCTGCTTAGAAAAAGGAACTCTTCGCCTGTCATCTGCCAGACGGGTTTCACTAACAGTTCTTTGAGGTTGTTCATCGTCCGTATGATTACTTGTTTGACAATAGCCCTGCGCACAGGCTGTTTCTTCTGTTCTCGAACGATGCAAAATTAGGTAGGGTTTTGAGTGGTAAGTATGTGGATGATAGATATGGATTGTTCTGTTATATCGCTGAATATCAAGAAATAAAAATACCACTCAAAAATTATTTTGAGTGGTATAAGTGGTCATGTCGTAAAATATATTGGAATATCACGGGTTATCGGAATATTCCGTCCATTTCCTTGGCGAACTTTTGGTTGGGAATACTGGGTAAATCGGAAACGGGTTCCCTGTACTTGGACTTGTAATAGTCTTCATCAATATCCAGGTGTTTCAGGATGGCTTCCTTCCATTTGTCCTTATCCTGCCCCGGCAACTGCTCCCTCATCAGGGAAATCAGATAGCATACCCGTATCTTTTCCCTTGGCTTTATTTTCAGTACGCACTGGCAGGGATGCAGATTCATGCAGGCATAGAAATCCGGTGCGGTAATGTCTTCAAACTGTTCCCCTGCACAAACTTCATGAATTAGGGAAATCAGCTTCATGCTGAAATATTCAGGCAATCCGGCAGTCGTAGCTGTAGTCGATGCGGTTGTAGTTTCAGCTTCCGGCTGGCTGTCTGTACGGCTCTGCCTGTCTGCTTCGTTCGGTTGGCTTTCTTCGTCCGGTACATATTTGGTCAGGATGCCCATGAAGTGTACGCTAAGCAGGTAGATGTCGTCGCAACGGTTTTTCATGTATTGCCGGGCTTCTTTCCAGAGAAGGGTTTGCTGCTCATAAAGATGCTCCAGTTGGGCTTTCTCCCTTTCATATTCAGCCTTGCAACGCTCATATCTCTTTCCGCCAGCTTTTCTTCTTCGGGTGTATGCTCTCGGTAGCCAATGGAATCATAGCGGTTGTTGGCTTCGTTCATCGGTTTGCGCAGCCTGTTTACCACTTCCATCTCTTCCTTGATGGTTTCCTTGTAGCGGTCTGCGTATTGGTAGCATACACGTATGATCACTTCGTCATGGAGAAGGCGGTAAGATTCATAAAGCCGTATGTATTCTTTGACTTCCTTTTTCAGACTTTTCAGCAGCAGGGTACATGGTTCTGGCGGTGTATGCAGCACCAGTTCAAGGATAGCTTGCTCAAAAGCCTTTATATCGCTCCATTTCGAGTAGAAATCAACGATGAATTTCTGCTTTTCAAAAGAGAAAGTATGGCTTACAATCCAATCTTTGCAGATTCTGTTCAGCTCCCCGTATTGAGGAATGAGGGTTGTTATCGTTTTCTGCATGGCATACTCTTATTATTGGGGATCCTTGTCAAGGAAAGAAGCCAGTTCTTCTTCCACTTCTTCTACGCTGGGCAACGCTGATTTCAATTTCTCGGGAATCGCCTTGCTCAATTGGTAATCGCTGATGCCGATGGGCTGGTCATAGCCGGAAAGGGCATACTGGGCAACCACTTCGTCCTTTCCTCTGCACAACAAAAGACCGATGGTCTTGTTGTCGTGTTCTCCTCTCAACTTATCATCCACCACGTTGATGTAAAAGTTGAGTTGTCCGGCATATTCCGGCTTGAAAGGAGTGGCTTTCAATTCTATGACAATATATGCGTGCAACGGAATGGAATATAGAATCAGGTCGGCAAAGAAATCGCTGTTTCCGACTTGGAAGTGCTTCTGCCGGGCAACGAAGGCAAAACCGTTGCCCATTTCCAACAGGTAGCGGGTAACGTGTTTCACCAGCTGTTCTTCAATATCCCTTTCGTCTGCTTTTTCTTTGGCTCCTGCCAAATCAAAGATGTACGGGTCTTTGAGTAGGTAATTGGCAAGGTCGCTTTGTGGAGCCGGAAGTGTGGTCGTGAAATTGTTTACCTTGTTGTTGCTGATTTGTCGGCTATACAAATCACTGTCAATTTGCATTTTCAATACATTGCTGCTCCATCCCATTTCCACAGACTGCTTCATGTACCAGTAGCTTAGACCTAAAGGTAGCGAACTGTCAAGTATAGTCATTTGGCTTGTCCAGTTTATTTTGGCTATAGGAGAGGTCAAGAAAACTTCTTCTATTTCCCTGATTCCCATCCTGTAAATGGCAGACACGGTTTTTCCCACATCTTCAAATTGCGCAGGAACTTCCTGCGTAATTGCTAATGATTGACAATCAATCGATTGTATTTGCGCAGTAAGTTCCTGCGTAAATTGCTTGTCATTCAGTTTTAATACTTCATTGGTCACACTCTGTATGGTTGGGACAGACAGGCTTGCATCTGTTTCTATGAAACTTTGCAACGCTCTTAAAGGATATGCTTTTGCAAACTGGCACATATAGGTAAGGTTACGTTCCGAATAGCCTTTCTTTTCAGGGTAATGCAGTCGGATAGCCTTTGCCAACTGCTTGATGATTTTGCTTCCCCATCCGTGCAGCTGCTGGTGATAAAGGATGTAATTGCCTATCTTCCAGTAATGGAACAGCATTTGTGCATTGGCTGCAACAATCAGCCTTACTTGTGCCTGTTCTATTTCCGAACCGACCGCTTGTATGAATGTATCAAAATTCGTTTTCTCTATGTTGGATTCCTTGTTGCTCATATTGTGATGATAATTTCTACAAATATAGTCATTGGTAACTATCTATGAAACTGTTTGATACTTTTATAGTTGATTAAACTTGTTCATGGCATTTGCCTTAATATCATCCGCTATGTCAATGTAGGGTTTCATAGCTTTGTAGTCGCTGTGTCCCGTCCATTTCATGACCACCTGTGCCGGGATTCCGAGAGCCAGCGCATTGCAGATGAATGTCCTTCTTCCTGCATGGGTACTGAGCAAAGCGTATTTGGGTGTGACTTCATCAATACGTTCATTTCCCTTGTAGTAGGTTTCCCGTACAGGCTCGTTGATTTCTGCCAGTTCGCCCAGCTCTTTCAGGTAATCGTTCATCTTCTGGTTGCTGATGACGGGCAGAGCCATGTAATTCTCGAAATGGATGTCCTTGTATTTGTCCAGTATGGCTTTGCTGTATTTGTTCAGTTCAATCGTCAGGCTGTCGGCAGTCTTGACTGTGGTTATTTCGATGTGGTCGGACTTCACATCGCTTCTTTTCAGATTGCGAACATCCGAATACCGCAAACTCGTAAAGCAGCAGAACAGGAAAACATCACGCACACGTTCCAGGTATTGCTTATCCTTGGGTATCTGGTAGTCTTTCAGCTTGTTCAGTTCATCCCAAGTCAGGAAGATTACTTTTTTCGAGGTGGTTTTCAGTTTCGGTTTGAATGTATCGTATGCAATGTTCTGATGATGTCCTTTCTTGAAGCTCCAGCGCAGGAACCATTTGAGGAATCCCATTTGCTTGCCGATGGTGCTGTTTCTCATATCCTTGGTGTCACGCAGGAAGTTGACGTATTCGTTCAATCCAAACTCGTTGAAATAGTTGAACGTTGCATCCTCCTTGAACTCTTTGAGGTGGTTCCTCACTGCTGCAAATTTTTCATAGGTGGATGCCGTCCAGTTATTCTGGTTACCGCACTCTTTTACAAACTCATCGAACACCTCCCAAAAGCTGACAGGGGCTTCTTCCGGCTGTTCTTCGCTGGTGTCTTTCATTCTCATGTTGAAAGCTTCCTTCAACTGTTGGGTCGTTGGCATGACCTCCTGCACCTCAAATTCCTTGAAAATATTCTGGATTTCGGCATAGTATTTCAGCAAGTCCGTATTGATTTCGGCTGCACTTTGCTTTAGCTTGTTGGTACATCCGTTCTTTACCCGCTGCTTGTCTGCATCCCATTTGGCTACGTCAATCCGGTAGCCCGTTGTAAACTCGATGCGTTGGCTGGCAAAGATGACACGCATACGGATGGGTACGTTCTCTACGATTGGCACACCGTTCTTTTTCCGGCTCTCCAATGCAAAAATGATGTTGCGCTTGATATTCATAATTGGGTGCGTTTGAAATTCTACACCCAAATATACACCCAATTATTGAGATAGCAAAAGACATTTAGAAACATTTAGTTTTACTCTATGTTGTAATTTGCACTTGATTATCAGTTGTTTGCGGTTTTATGAGATTCTGTGAAAGTATAAGTTCGAGAGCCTGTCTCTCCGCTGAAAACAAAAAAACAAAGTTATAAGTCCTTGAATTTCAATAATTCAAGGACTTTCTTTTTTTAGTATATAACATATCAGTCTGCATAATAAAGAACGAGGAGCAACGTAGATCAATGATAACCCTTGAGGACCTACCTTGTATGTAGAATAGTGGGAAAATCGATTTTATTTGTTCCGCTACTTGAGCAGATGTCATTACCACACCGCCGGTGTCTAGTTGTAAATGCAATAGTTGAGGCCTTTTATATAGACCGTTGGCTTGAACGTTACTTTTTAAGGAGCAACACACATTATCAAAGTTTATCAATCAAAGCAAGGTTCTATTTTTTGTATTCCTTTTGTAAGATATATAGTCGGGCTATTCCTTTATTTCAGCGTTTTGCTATCCTCTAATTCATTATACTACATTCTTTTTTACTTTTTTCTATATATCAGTAATTGACCTGAGGTCGACATTATTTAAAAGATTTTCAGTTGCCGTCATTTGTGAAATTTACACCAATGACTGGTTGTTTTTTAAAGAGACAATAAACGGTAATGGCTGATAGCGTGTTGGCTATGAAATGAATACTAACTTTATCTTCGGTGATTATAGTGGTAAGTTGTTAAATCTTATGATTAAATATTCTAACTTAAATGATTTTATTGCTGTATTCCTATTTTTTTAAGATAACAGATTGATGAATTATATCGTATTCACGTTAAATTAAATAATTTATGAGTGATCAAAATCAAAGCTTTTGTCTATCTTTGTAAATAGACTTAATTCTAAAATAAATAGTATGGCAAAAGAGTTGAATTTTACATTGGAAGGTGTACAAGGTGATTTAAAGTTGAAATACGGTCCTTTTAATCAACGTTTATACCAAGACGGAAGAGAGATCAAAAAACAAGGACGATTCAATCCGAAATATTATGTGATTAACACCAATGGGGAAAAAGAAGAAATAAAGGTTGTCTATGGTTTTGATTTTGTCCATGTCGCTGTGTTCCGCGGACAGAAAATCGATCTGGAGGAACGGCTATCTATCCGCGAATACATAGTGGGCGGTCTGCCTGTGTTACTTGTCTTTCTAGGTGGGTTGATTGGAGCCTTGTTCGGCATCATGGGTGCTACGTTCAATTATAATCATATGCGGCAGGAAAAATCTTTTATAAAACAACTGCTTGTTTCCCTGGGCGTTTCCATACTCTGCTATGTAGCTTATTTTATATTTGCTATTGGTGTCCAGTTGATAGTGGCTAGATAGGCTGGAAAGTAAAAGAAAGGTGGCTTCGCGGTTATTCCGTATGCCACCTTTTTTAGTAAACTTCTGAATGTCCTCCCCACGGATGATGGCAACTATCCATATTGGGAAAAGTAAAAACAGGCGAAAGGAAAAATGAAAACTGTATTTTCTCTGTATTCTTTCGGGAGATTCCCGTTTTTTATCAATTCCCGTAGGTACCGATTAATCCATTCGTTGTGATAGTTTCTGCACTTATTTTCAGTTTCCGGCATCTACTGTTATTATAGAACCGGATATGTGCTTTTCCCTCCTTATCCGGAGTGACAGACGGATTCCAGTATAATGTACGACGATAGTCGGGGACAGGAGGGAGCACAGAATAATTGGGGTGATAGAATTCTTTAACTTGGCTGTAACCATCGAGCCATGTTTTTCGGACACCTTTCCCTGCTTCTGTCGGTATCTTACCTTCCGGATATGTTTCGATCAGTACGGCACAACTATATAAGTCGGATACATCGAACGGAGTCAATCGCGGATCTGCATACTGGCAAATCGTAGATAGATTTTCAGTGATATAAATCGATTTAATGGCTTCGAGTCTTATATATTTGTACTTATTATAATCCATTTCTGTATGCCGGGTGCGTTCATAGTTGATTACAAAAAGCGGCATTTTACTTTTATAATACAGGTAATTTCGTCCTGAAACAGGACTGAAATTTTTATTCATGTTCATCATAAGTTCGTGTATGTCGTCACCAATAAATTTTCCACTGTCTTTTATGTCGTCCAGTTCGGAATGTACATCATAATAAGCAATCGATTTCGAACGGCTTTCATATATCTCTTTTTCTTTGGTTCTCTTTTTGGCCTTGATGGTTACCTCTTTTAAACGGTAGTTCTTTTCATGGTTACCTGCCTTTTCCAGCGAATCTGCGTAAGCGGCAAAGAAGGCTTCGATATCCTCTTCAGGTAGGGGAGTGGTTTCCACTTCGGGCATAAGTTCTTTCTCTTTTTCTGCATTGGCAATGCTTACCTGCATATCCGCATAATGATATTTTCGGGGGGCAGGACTGAATAGCCTATCCAATAAAATACGGTAATCTTTCTTTTTTCTATTGACTGTAACTGCCAATATCAAGTCCCATTTTCCGTATATATCGGATATTAGTGAGAAGTGTCCTAAACTATCTGTAGTGATGGCTTCGATGAAACTGCTGTTTTCCTCATTCTCCCCGCGTTTCTTCAGGAAGCAGGACACTTCTACGTTAGGCTTGGGAAGTTGCCGGACGAAAGAGACAACCTGCCCTCGCGTTTCGATACCTTGCTCCGGTCCGTATTTAAGGTCAAGAGACTCAATTCCTGTCATTTGTTTCCAAGAGTAGCGGCGCCATCCCTGCACTCTTAATAAGAGATCGATTGCCTTGCGGTGTGTATCGTCCCGGGATTCGAAATAATATTGGGGATTGTTGACATATCCTTTTATTTCGGACATTAATAAAAGATCGGTCAACATATTGTGCCCTGATTCTACTTCATTCATGCCGTCTCTCACAGATAGGGCAAATGGGGTTTGTACCGGAATCTTTTCTTTTCCGGTCAGGGTGAATTCAAGGTTTACCAATTCGTAAGGGGCGTATGTCTCTTTGTCTGCCTGTACCTGAACGGATAATTGCTCTTGGGGATAGGTAAATATCAAACGATCCGATAGGACCTCTCCGTTACTGTTGAATAACGCGATTCGGGAAACTCCGGGTACTAATTTACTTTTATCTATTTTGAAGCGAATCGTTTCATTACCTTCGACATCGATCAGGCAGAATTTGTATAGTTTGCCTCCGCTGATGACTGCCAGTCCCAATACGTCGGAGGGGGTATTGGAATTCTTTTGCACTGCTATTTCAATGCTGTCTGTGTATGATAAATTGTCGGCATGTAATATATATCCTTCCGGTAAGGCTTCCGGCATATTGAACTGGTGTTTTTTGCCATTAAATTCGACTATTGCTTTTTGTTTCTCTCCCGTGGGCGTGTAATTGAAAATTCCCCGTCCATCATGTGTTACATTGAAACGGGCTGTTTCTTGTTTTTCTTCGTTAATAACAATACCGGTGAGGGTAATGGGGTTTCCATAGGTATCTGTCGCTTCAAAAGCCACTTCGGATTCTATCCCCCGAACCAGATTTCCACCTTCGGGGAAGAACTTTAAATTTACTTTTTTACCTTTTGTCGGCTTGGGACGCTCCAGCGGGTAGTTTCCTGTCGCATATTTCCGCATCTCTTTTTCCGTAAAGTCGCCTTCTGCCTTAGGTTTGTCGAAAACCGGCAACAGTCTTGAGAAAATGATATCTCCTCCAAAATTCAGCATATATTTTGTGTAGGCACGAACTTCATAAAATCCTGAATAAAACGGGATTTGGTTTAGTGTGAAATCTCCGTGGCATTGTCCGTTTTCTATTTTTAATGTCCGTTTGTCGATAACTTCACCACCGGGATTTAATAATTCGACATATAAAGTCTTGCTCAGGTCAGTGGCCGGATGCAGGTCGGAAGTGACCAGGAAACATTTAAACCAGATATTATCACCTTGGTAATAACTGGTATTGTCAAATTGCATGTAAACCTTCTCTTGAGGGATATATTTGGAAAAATTATCGATCAGGTAGGCGCATTGGCTTAGTTTTTGGACAATACTGTCCGTGGTTTGTGCAGATACACTCAGGCAAAACAGGTATAATAGCAAATGTACCTTTAATATTTTAGGTGTTTTCATTTCGTATCTTGGGTTAGATGGGAGATTGGTTTTTCCGTTGTGAGTCCTGTCTTAAATAAAGTTCTTTACTCTTACATCGGGATTCGTCTTTTGCAGGGCTTTTATCAGTTCCCGGGGTGATTGGGGATCTATCATGACAAACCCGGTGGCGTGTCTGATCTTTATTTTCTGCATGCCCAAGGCATGGCGAGTATACGTAACATCGGTGATATGACTGAATGTTCGTTTTTGGCGGAAGAAGTCATTTACTATTTGTAAATCTCCGTTTTTCTTGACAATGTATTTGCAGAATGTTTGTGAAAAATAGATGGTTACACTGGGACCTATACATGCGGTACCTATCCAGATTGCTTGTATAGTTATGAAACTGATCGCAATGCATGCTATTATACCTATGGCGAACAACCAAACTCCTAATTGGGGATTTCGCGCTTTAAATGTTTGTTCCATCTTTTTTTAGATTGTATGTGTAACTGTCTGATAAAGATAGAAAAAAATATAATGAAAGAATCTTTTTTCTATTCTTTTCTGAATTGTGACTGCGAAAATAATTATTTAGGGCCTGTTGGATTCCGAAAGTTCCGGTGAAAAAGATAAAAGCTTCTCTAAACCACCGTGGCTGCGATCGATGAAAAATAGGCAAGGGAGATTTGAACAGGTGCGTGCTTGTAATATGCAAAATTCGGACAAGAATTTGGAATCGGAAAATTTAGATTCTGTTTTTATGCGGGAAGCTACGGTCCGGAAATAATAATTCTTTGCCGATAGATGATCTGTTCTTTCTTTTTTATCTATTTTTGCCCCTTGAGAATTTTAATTATTAATCTAACTATCATGAAACGAAAAGCGACTTTACTATTTCTCGTGACATTCGTGCTGCTGCTCGGTGCAGTCGCACAGGAAAAATTGAAAACAGTGATCGAACCCCTGCAAAATGAAAGATGGTGGGGTGGATTCGTGGCTTTAGGAAATCAAATGCCATTCAATGATCACTTGCGGATGCAAGACATGTCACGCAATAATATGAACAACCAAGTAGTGCCGTTCATGCTTTCTTCGGAGGGCAGGTATATCTGGGCCGAAAATCCGTTTTGTTTTGAAGTAAAGGATGGGCAGCTGATTATTTATTCAGACTCGGAAAAGATAGAGCCGGTGAAGGCCGGAACTACGCTGAAAGAGGCTTTGCTGGCTGCATCGGCTAAACATTTTCCACCTTCGGGAAAGATTCCGGAACCTACTTTCTTTTCTCTTCCGCAATATAATACCTGGATTGAGCTGATGTATGATCAAAATCAGGAAGACATTATGAATTATGCCCATAAAGCTGTGGAGAACGGATTTCCTCAGGGGGTGTTTATGGTAGATGATAACTGGCAGAGATATTATGGTAACTTTGACTTCAAAACCGAGAGGTTTCCGGATCCGAAAGGGATGACTGACGAGTTGCACCGGATGGGATTCAAGGTGATGTTGTGGGTGGCTCCCTATGTTTCGCCCGATAGTCCCGAATTCCGTGAATTGGAAGCAAAAGGATATTTGTTGAAAGATAAAAACGGGCGCACGGCCATTATTCATTGGTGGAATGGTTACAGTGCCTGTTATGATACCACAAATCCGGAGGCTATGAATTATCTGAAGGAACAGTTAAAAGCCAATCAAGAAAAATATGGTATCGACGGATTTAAGTTTGATGGTGGAGACGTAGCTTATATGACAGGAGAGTATACTTTTCATGATAAGAATGCCAATGTGAATACTTTTATGGAAAAATGGGCTGAGATAGGTTTGAGTTTTCCTTACAATGAATTGCGTGCATCTTGGAAGTTGGGTGGCCAGGCATTGGTACAGCGGCTGGGTGATAAAGATTATTCTTGGCGTGCGACTCAGTTATTGATTCCCGATATGACTGCTGCCGGATTGTTGGGGCATTATTATACTTGTCCCGATATGGTAGGCGGAGGACAATTCGGAGCTTTTCTGAATGTGAAGAAATTTGATGAAGAACTTATTGTACGTTCGTGCCAGGTGCATGCCCTGATGCCAATGATGCAATTCTCGGTAGCTCCTTGGCGTATTCTCAGTAAAGAGAATGTGGCTATTTGTGCGAAGTATGCCCATCTTCACCAGCAAATGGGAGATTATATTTTGGAGTTGGCAAAACATGCGTCAAAGACCGGTGAACCCATTGTTCGCCACATGGAATATCAGTATCCTCACCAGGGATTCATCGATTGCAAAGACCAGTTTATGCTGGGGGATAAATATCTGGTAGCTCCGATGCTGACATCCGGAACAAGCCGTACCGTAATGTTGCCAAAGGGTAGATGGAAAGATGATCGGGGCAAGGTGTTTAAAGGGCCGCGGACAATGACAATAGATGTTCCCCTTGAACGTTTGCCATATTTTGAGAAACTGACGAGATAATTTCTGGGCCGATAAAACAAGAAAAGCCACACTGTCAATATGTACAGCGTGGCTTTTGTTTTTGTAAGTTTAAGCTAATTCGGCGTTACTTTACACGGATAATGTTGTAATTCAGATCGCTTTCCGATACTTCCAGGCTGTCATCAGCCAGTGTCAGGGTAGTATCATTGGCAATTACGAAATAAACAGGTTCACTTCCGTCACTCGGATTCAGTTTGATGGCCGTTTTCTTTTTATCTTTGACGGTTTTCTCCACTTTTACCGGCTTTCCTTTAGAAGTAAAAGTCTTGTCTTTACCTTTACCTTCAGCATCCAGATAAGTGACGTCCAGTGTATACGTTGTATCGGTTGCGTTCGCCAGTGTGTTCAAAGTTAACACGTAACGGATGCCCGGACCGTCAGCAGCAGGAAGCACACCTTCATATACCTGGGTTTCTTCCATTGTGGGTTCCATAGCTACTGCCAGACTGTCTGCGACTGCTTCTTCAGCTTTCGTTCCTTTTGATTGGCAGGATACCAATGCAGCAACGACGGCTGCTAACATAATTACTTTTTTCATTGTTAAGTGCTTTAAATTAATATAAAAAGTGAGTTGCTATTCCTCCTCTTCTCTCTTAATAACCAACAGCTTATCGACTCTTCCACGGTCCATATCCACTACTTCGAACTGAAGGTTTTTGTAAGTGAATATATCTCCGGCTTTGGGAATACGTCCTATCAGGAACATAGCCAATCCGCCTAAAGTTGTAAAGTCTTCCGATTCGATATCATCATAAGAGAGTATTCCCATCTCTTCCATAAAATCTCCGATATTCATTGAAGCCTCTACCAACAAGGAGCCGTCCTGTCGGCGAACGATTTCCTCTTCTTCCGTATCGTCCTCTTCCAGAATGTCTCCAAAGATACTTTCGGTCAAGTCATGCAGGGTAATGATTCCCTCTGTGCTGCCATACTCGTTTACAACAACTCCGAACTTATTTTTGTTCTTCTTAAATAGCTCTAAAACTTTTTTAGCGTATAAACTTTCGGGTATAAACAAGGCGGGACGTGCGATTTCTCTAAGGTTGAATTCCTGTTCGCTACCTATCATCAGTATGATATCTTTCACAGAAACCACACCTGCTATTTCGTCGGTGTCGTCATCAATCAGGAGGTATTTACTGAAATGCTCGTTGTCGATGATCTGAAGCACTTTCTCTTTGCTGTCAGTCGTATGTAGCACCACCAGATCACGTCGGTGAGTCATCAGTTCGTTGGCACGTTTATCCGAAAAGCGAAAGACATCACGTAGCATTTCGGTTTCTTCTTTGTCAATCACACCCTGCTCCGAGCTTTGGTGAAGAATCATTTTCAGTTCTTCCTGAGTCATCAGGCGTTCTTCGCTTTTCAGACCGATCAGTTTGTTGAGCAGGCGGGTGGAAATGCTGAGCAACCAGACAAAAGGGAATGAAATCTTGGTCAGCAGAATCATGACGGGACTCAGCAAGGTTGCATAGCGCTCGGGATTGCTGAGAGCGATGGATTTGGGTACAAGCTCACCGATAATCAGTGACAGGTAGGTAATGACGATTACGGTTGTGATCATGGCCAGGTCCTTTGCATAGACTTCGGCTCCCGGTATCATGGCAAAGAGCGGAGTCACATCATCGGCAATGGCTACTCCACCGAAAGCACCCGATACGATACCGATCAGCGTGATACCAATCTGAATGGTAGAAAGAAATTTTTCGGGTTCTTCCAATTGTTTCAATACTCCCCGGGCAGATTTGTTCCCTTTGCTGACCAGGGTTTCCAGACGTGCTTTACTTGAGGATACTAAGGCAATCTCGTACATGGCAAAAATGCCATTCAGTACGAGTAAAAGAATAATTACTAAGAATTCCATATAAGTTTGAATAGTTTCATGACCGCAAATTACACCAAAGTACGGACTCACGCAAAAACTATCGGAATTATTAATGAATTTTTTCAAAAATACCGAGGCCGGACCTCATATATTGGGATCCGGCCTCGGTTAAAGTCAGTTTTGTGGTTCTCGAACTTACTTGTTCTTAGTATAGTTGTCTGCTTTTTCTTTGGCGCGTGCTACACGTTTGGCTGTATCGGGGTGTGAAGAGAACATTTTCTGGAATTTAGACTCTTTGGGGGCCTCGGCCGAGAGTCCCAGTAGTTTGTTCAGAGCATTGTACATTGCATACGGATCAATGTTATGTTTGATGCTGAATTCGAAACCATAATCATCGGCTTCGCTCTCTTGCTTCTGAGAATATTGGGCACCGGCTAATGCTTCTGCCATAGCTCCCAGTTCCGAATCAGTCAGTTTGGAAACGGTAGAGCTGGCTGCTCCTGCAGCATTCTTTACTGCCGAACGAAGATATGCACTCTTCATGGCATCTTTAGAGTCTGTATGAATCACGTGACCGATCTCATGTCCGACAACTGCCATCACTTCATCGTCCGTCATAATATCCATCAATCCGGCACAGATGCGGACACTGCCGTCACCACAGGCAAAAGCATTCACGTCGACAACCTCATATACTCCGAAATTCACTTTCAGTCCGTCTACTTCTTTGATATGTCCGGTCAGTTTCTCCAGGCGTTTGCCGTATTCGCTGTCGGCTGCGGTCAGCGGATTGTGGGTGTCCATCCATTGCATGTATTCTTTGCTCATGGCTGCGATGTCCGCGTCGGACAAGGTGATGGCTTTCGCTGCGTCGCTACCGGCTTGTACCACTTTGCCTACATTGATTTTCTTTCCACCGATTTTGAACTGTGCGGATGCTGTCGTGAAGCACATTCCGCATAAAAGTGCCGCAATAAAAACAATTCTTTTTTTCATTTTGTGAGTTTTTATAGTTAATAATATAGTTGTTTCGAGATTTAATATTCAAATGTGATACCCAAGGTTGGCATTAATGTTCCGCTTTTCTGGGTTATGTATTTCATTTTGTAGCGCTGTTCTGCCATGGGGGCGGATGGATTTTCGATAACGCCTGTACTCATCAGGATATCCGGTTGCTTGAATTTGCTGTTTGTCACATTCTGCAAATCGATGTAGAATCCCAACATACAGCGTTTCAGATAAAATGTTTTGTCCACTCGTACATCCAGTTGGCCGAAGGCGGGCAAGCGTCCGGTATTGTACTTTGTGTAGTCATAGTATGGACGTCCCTGTGCATTCCATGCCGTAACAAGAGATGATTTTTCCACATCATAAGGGGTATAGGGTGCTCCTCCTATACAGCTGATTTTCATGCCCAGGCTCCAGTTGTGTGGAAAGTTATAAGTTCCACTCATATTGAAAATGTACCGGTTGTCCCAAGCGGAAGCGATGTACTCCGATTGTTTGTTGTTGCGGTATTCGCTTTTGAACAGGGTGAACGAGGATGCCAGATTCAGTTTTTTAGCTATCAGCCATTTCATTAATATTTCTATGCCGTATGCACGTCCTTGGGCGGTAGAGGACAAGGCTTCGTTTCCGATGACTCCGTAGTCATTGCCTTTGCAAGCCAGGGGGATGCCGTCTGCGATGGAGAACGGTATTTTATCATATTGTTTGTAAAAACCTTCGGCAGACAGTTCGAATGTATTTCCCGGATGCCAACTCAGGCCGAGACTTTCTTGACTGACGCTCATGTAACGGAGGTATTTGTTGACCCATGCTCCATTGTTATCTTTAAATCCCAATCCGGTATAAGGCGGGAGCTGATAATATAGTCCTGCATTTCCACTTAAATATAATCCGTCTGTCAGCCGGTATGATAGTGACAGGCGGGGTGAGAGTTGGTCGCCCATCCCTTTCATGCCGGAAGAAAAGTTGTTGGCATCGGTCCGTACGCCGAGTGAGGCAGTGAATCGTTCATCGGTAGTTGCATAGTTGATGGTTCCGAATATGCCCCAACGCCACATACCCAGATATGTGTGATAATCAAACGTCCTGCCTTCATCAATATACACTCGTTGAAAGGTGGTGTTGGTGTATTGGGAATAATCCAGATTGGCTCCGAAATTAATTTTCCAATTACCGAAAGTCGAGGTGTTCTCTATCCGGAATTTGGTCTCTTGTTCCACTGAGCGCAACTTCAGGGATAAGTTGTCCGCACTGCTTTCGTCATTATTCAGATATTTGGTATTGCGGTTGTTCAGGTAACTGTAGCTGACGACTACAGATTGTACATGTATGCCTGCATAGTGACGGTATACGGCTCCCAGTGTAAAAGTCTCCTGCTGTATCTTGGGCAGGTAACTCAATATGTATTCCGCTTTTTCTCCATCCAGCTTGGTATTCAGTTTCATGTTATCGATTCCTCCGAGCCCCAGTATTGTCAACTCGTTGTTGGCATTGAAGCGAGTTTTCAGTTTAAATTGTGCGTCGGTGAAAGTTGGCAGGAAAGGTAACCCCAACATGTCAAATAAAAACTGGAGGTATGACTGACGCACCGAAACTAGATAAGATGTCTTCTTTCCTATATGTCCGTTCGATGCTAACGAGACTTCCGAGGCTCCTAAAGTTGCTTTTAATGAATTGCGTTCCATATCTCCGTCCCGAAGCTTAAAGTCGAGTACCGAACTCATGGCATTCCCCCTGTCGGTCGGAAAAGCTCCCGTATAGAAATTGACTTCACGAATCAAGTCTGCGTTGATGATGCCCACCGGTCCTCCCGAGGCCCCTTGAGTGCTGAAATGATTAATATTGGGAATTTCTACTCCATCCAGATAGAAACGGTTTTCGGAAGGAGATCCTCCGCGTACGATCAGGTCGTTTCGATATCCGGCAGGGGAGAAGGCAACGCCCGGATAAGATTGGACAATACGTGAGATATCCCGGTTGGCTCCGGGGCTTTTCTCGATTTCCTGCAATCCGATGATACGTAGCCCTACAGGACTCTCCGGGTCTCTTCGGAAAGGAGAAGCAGTAACCGTGACTCCTTCTAATTCGGTCAGGTTTTCTTCTGTTTCTATTTGGATGGTGAGATCTTTAGTAGAGACGATATATTCGGGGGTGAGTATGGTTTTGTATCCTACAGCAGATGCCTGCAGACTATAAATGCCCGGAGGGACTTCTCCGATGTTGAAGTGCCCTTCGGCATCTGTCACTCCTCCGCGTCCCAGCCCTAAGACCAGTACATTGATAAATTCCAGCGGTTGACGACTGGCTTTGTCAATCACAGTTCCCTTTATTCGGTGTGTCGGTTGCGCACTGACTGTGGTGAGCAGGCCGAGTAACAACAGGAGCAAAACATTTTTCTTCATTGGCCCGGTTCGATATACTTTGTGAATTCTGTGCAAAGTTATATAAAAATGGTTTCGTCTCTCGTTTTTATCTGCTATTTTTGTGGGAAAGTTTTAAATAGAAAAGATGAAAACCGTAAAACTGATTACTTGCGATGATGCCTTTCAAGCTCATATTATACAGGGAGCACTTGCTAATGAAGGTATTGATTCTCTATTACATAATGAAAATATGTTGACCTTGTTGCGGGGTTTTGTCCATGACATCTCAGGAGTGGATGTCTTGGTGGCGGATTGCGATTATGAAGCAGCCATGCAGTTGCTGAGGCAGAATCAGATGATACCCGAAGAACAGAAGTTTTGTCCTTTCTGCGGTTCGGACCGGATTAAGTTTGTTCTTAAAAAGGAGCATCGTGTGAGGGCTGTCAGCGCTGCCATTGTTTCTATGCTGGCTACTGTCCCGCCCGGAGGCAATCATTGGGAATATATCTGCGACCATTGCGGGAAAGCTTTCGAAAAGCCGGTTACGGAATTCAACCCTTCTGCTTTGGAAGAGAAAGATTGAAAAGACAAACTCTAAAAAACATAGATTAAAAATGAAAAGAAGAAATTTATTTTTGGCTTGTCTGCTTTTATTTGTATTGCCGCTTAGTGCCGCAAGGGTAGATACGCTGATGGTGAAGAGTCCCTCTATGAATAAGGAGGTGCAGGTGTTGGTAGTGACCCCTGATGTTGCTTTGGGAAAAAATGCAGCGGCTTGTCCGGTACTTTACTTGTTGCATGGGTATGGCGGTCATGCTAAGACCTGGATTCAGATAAAACCGAACTTGCCGGAAATAGCAGATGAAAAAGGGATCATTTTTGTGTGTCCCGACGGCAAAGACAGTTGGTACTGGGACAGCCCCAAGAATCCGGCGTACCGATATGAAACGTTTGTTTCTTCAGAGTTAGTGAACTACATTGACCGTAATTATAAAACGATTGCTGATCGGAAGGGACGTGCCATTACCGGTCTCAGCATGGGAGGACATGGGGCAATGTGGTTAGGTATTCGCCATAAAGACGTGTTTGGAGCGGCAGGAAGCACCAGCGGAGGTGTCGATATCCGTCCTTTCCCCAAAAACTGGAGCATGAACAAGCAGTTGGGTGAACTGGCCTCAAATAAAAGAATATGGGATGAACATACGGTAGTCAATCAACTCGACAAGATTCAGAATGGTGATCTTGCTTTAATTATAGATTGCGGTGAGGATGATTTTTTTCTGAATGTGAATAAAGACTTTCACGATCGGTTGTTGGGCCGTAAGATAGATCATGATTTTATTACCCGTCCCGGTGAACACAATGGAAAATACTGGAATAATTCCATTGATTATCAGATCCTTTTCTTCAGAAAGTTCTTTGCCGGAGAGTAAAGAGCGAGTGATAAGGAGCATCATGGGATTATACGTCCCGTTCCTCCCTCGGCGTATGGCATCCGGAGAGGTGCCGGTGAGTCCGGGGAGGAATTGTTTGTAAGGAAAATGCCAATATATGTAATGCCCCATAACAATATATGTAATCGAAATAACATATATTGTTATGGGGCATTACATTACTACTTCGTGGAGGCAGGATTGAAGTCATTCCCCTTATTCGATGGTGATGCCGATGGTTCTCGTGTCTGTTTTTGTTTCATCGTATGCATCACCGTTTATGTCGATCACAGTACCTGTAGAAGTGGTCTTAGCGATGATTCCGGTTGGCTTTTCGTTTTCATCCAGTTCATAAGTGTATTTTGTATACTCCTCTTTGTTTTCTTCCGGAGTGTTGCCGATAATCAGGTGTTTGGACTGACGGCCCAACAGTCCGGCATAAATAGCGTCGTTGTGGAAATACAGGGGGTAAGTTTCGCAAACTTGCAGGCAAGGGAGCTGATACAGGTTCTCCGTATTTCCCGCCTGATAATTGGTTTGCAAGCCATTGGCAATGATATGGCTTAAATTCCCGTTGTCGTCGTATGCCAACTCTACGGAAGAATAAGGCGTACTGTTTATTTCTTCATCGATCCGGGTAAGATATTCACCGGAATAGGTGAAGGTGTACTTTCTGACCTGGTCGGACAATTTGTAAGTACATTCGGTGGCATATCCCGCACTTCCTAAGATATAAATGGCGGTATTTCCGTTTTCATCTGCCAATGTCACTTCGTTACCGGAGTAGGAGAGAGTCGTTTCGTGGGTCAGGCTCTGCCCGTAGAACTCCTGTAATGTGGTATGGGTTGTTAGTTTATTGTTATCGTATACATAAGTATCGGTGCGTAATACGTCGCCTCCGTCACTGTGCAGATTCTCTTTCAGGATCATCAGGCTGAAATCGGGGGCCGGAGGAAATTCCCGTTCTTCCTTATCATCGGTACATGCCGAGGTAGCCATGACAGAAAATGATAAAAAGAAACAGTATAGAAGTTTATTCATATCAATAATGTTTTATTTGCCTGCAAATGTAGTTAATAACCTGCTCTATCTACCACGATTGTGGTATAAAAATGCCTTCAATGTGCGATTTCTTCCCATACCGGATTCCTCTATCTTTGCCACATATAAAGATTGGACACTGACAATGAACTCTAAATATAGATAGCAAATGGAAACGAAAAAATTACATTTTGAGACTTTACAACTCCATGTTGGACAGGAGACTCCCGACCCGGCAACCGATGCGCGTGCCGTACCTATTTATCAGACAACTTCCTATGTGTTCCGGGATTCGGCCCATGCCGCCGCACGATTTGGATTGCAAGACCCTGGGAATATTTATGGACGACTGACCAATTCCACTCAGGGAGTATTGGAGGAACGCATCGCAGCACTTGAAGGGGGAGTAGGTGGTCTTGCCGTGGCTTCCGGAGCTGCTGCCGTGACCTATGCTATTGAGAATATCACCTGTTCCGGTGATCATATTGTGGCTGCCAAGACCATTTATGGGGGCACATATAACTTGCTGGCGCATACTCTGCCTGCTTATGGAGTAACGACCACTTTTGTAGATCCGTCCGATCTTTTTAATTTCGAACGGGCGATTCGTGAAAATACAAAGGCGATATTCATTGAAACTCTGGGAAACCCCAATTCCAATATTATCGATATGGATGCCGTAGCTGCCATTGCCCATAAATATCGGATTCCGCTGATTGTGGATAATACTTTCGGTACGCCTTACCTTATCCGTCCCATTGAGCACGGGGCAGACATTGTGGTACATTCTGCCACAAAATTCATTGGCGGACACGGCAGTTCGTTGGGAGGAGTTATTGTCGATTCCGGTAAATTTGACTGGGTTGCTTCCGGTAAATTCCCGCAACTGACCGAGCCGGATGCAAGTTATCATGGGGTACGGTTTGTCGATGCTGCCGGGGCTGCTGCCTACATTGTCCGTATACGTGCCGTGTTGCTGCGCGATACGGGTGCTGCCATCAGCCCGTTCAATGCTTTTATCTTGCTGCAAGGGTTGGAGACTTTGTCTTTGCGTGTAGAACGGCATGTGGCCAATGCTTTGAAGGTTATTGATTTTCTGGTGAACCATCCGAAGGTAGCGGCTGTTAATCATCCATCATTGCCCGGTCATCCGGATCATGCCATCTATCAACGTTATTTTCCTGGCGGGGCAGGTTCTATCTTCACTTTCGAGGTAAAGGGAGGAACGGAGGAAGCGCAGAAGTTTATCGATAGTCTGCAGATATTCTCTTTGCTGGCCAATGTGGCCGATGTGAAGTCGCTGGTGATTCATCCGGCCACTACCACACACTCGCAGTTGAATGCGCAGGAGCTGGAGGAACAGGGGATTAAACCCGGAACGGTCAGACTTTCGATAGGTACGGAGCATATTGAGGACATTATTGATGACTTACGTCAGGCATTAGAGAAAATTTAAAAAAATGGATATAGCAGCATTATTATCGGGAGGAGTGGACAGTTCGGTTGTTGTACATCTGCTTTGTGAGCAGGGCTACAAGCCTACACTGTTTTACATCAAAATAGGTATGGATGGGGCGGAATACATGGACTGTTCTGCCGAAGAGGATATAGAACTGTCTACTGCCATAGCCCGACGCTACGGTTTGGCACTGGAGGTTGTCGATTTACATCGGGAATACTGGGATAATGTGGCTGCTTATGCCATAGAAAAGATACGGAAGGGGCAGACTCCGAATCCGGATGTGATGTGTAACAAGCTGATTAAGTTTGGCTGTTTCGAGCAGCAGGTCGGAAAAGATTTCGATCTTACGGCAACCGGACATTATGCTACGACCTTGCAACTAGGCGGGAAAACCTGGCTGGGTACAGCCAAGGACCCGATAAAAGATCAGACTGATTTCCTGGCCCAGATTGACTATTTGCAGGTTTCGAAATTGTTGTTTCCGATAGGTGGGCTGATGAAGCATGAAGTGCGTGAGATAGCGTTGCAGGCCGGATTGCCCAGTGCCCGTCGGAAGGATAGTCAGGGAATTTGCTTTTTGGGCAAGATAAATTATAACGATTTTGTCCGTCGCTTTCTGGGAGAAAAAGAGGGGGCGGTGATCGAATTTGAAACAGGTAAGAAGATTGGTACTCATCGCGGCTATTGGTTTCATACCATTGGCCAGCGAAAAGGATTGGGATTGGGAGGAGGACCCTGGTTCGTTGTGAAAAAGGATATTCAGGATAACATTATTTACGTCTCCCACGGTTATGATGCCGAGCGGCAGTATGGTTATGAATTCAGGATGAAAGACTTCAATTTTATTACAGATAACCCGTGGGAAGGCTCGACAGGCGAGGAGGAAGTAACATTTAAGATCCGGCATACACCTGAGTTTATCAAAGGCCGTTTGCTACATGACGAAGAGGGATACCGGATTATTTCTTCCGAAAAATTACAGGGAATTGCACCGGGACAGTTTGGCGTGATTTATGACGCCGAATCCCGGGTTTGTTTCGGGAGTGGAGAAATAGGATAAGAATATAACGAAAGCTCCTTCAGATGACACCGGTTTATACAGAGATGCGGCTTAATAATCGGTCGCTGCTCGAGGTCTGTATGAATCGGTGTATTTGGGTTGATTTCCGGTACGCTCTTCTGCTTTAGATATAATATTCCGCCAGATCCACAATGCCTGCCCGCATGGCATATTTGGTAGCCTCGTGCACATTGTTCACTCCCAGTTTGCGGAATATATTTTTTCGGTGACTGTTGATGGTATGAAAACTCAGATGCTTCTCTGCCGCTATCTCTTTGGTCGTTTTGCCGGAAGCTATTTCTTTTAAGATTATTTTTTCCGTCGGTGTGAGCAGACGGTCTTCCTGCGGTACGAAAGTGTGCACGGCTGAAGCAGTGTTTACATTTCCACTTCCCGATAATAACAGATTGCTTACATGATTGCAGATAAAGCGCTCTTTTCGTGATGCGCATTGCAGGGCCGACATTATCTCTTCTTTGGAGTTGTCTTTCAGCACGACTCCGAAAGCATTGCTGCTGAACAATACCTGCCTCAGAAATCCGATGCTCAATTCATCCGAAAACAATAACCAGTCTGATTCTTTGAATCGTTCCTGAAGGATGATCAATTCATCTGCACCGGAAAAATCAAATAGTGTATAGTCTAAAATAATCACCGCTTGCGGATGAATGCGCAACAACTGGACCAACTCCATCTTATTGTCGGCTTCCAGCAACAAGCTTACCTCTTTTTGCTTGCTTAACAGAAACATCATTCCTGCTTTCGTGATGTCCTGATTATCTGCGATGATATATTCTCTCATAATCTGTCCATAAAAAAACTCCGTTGCAAATGTACACTTTTTGTGCGATTTGCAGCGGAGTTATGTGAATTAGTTACGAGCTTAAATAGAGTCTCGTCACTCTTATTACCATGAACGGCCTTTAAATACATCCGACTGGTTCAGCGGAACAAGGTTGCCGCTCAACGTTAATGTATTGGAGTTGAAGTTCGGATTAATGGTCACAGTGGCGTTGTTGCCTCCGTTTGTCAATGTGATAAAGACTTGTGCCGAGATACCGATACCTTGTACGCTGAAGTTGCAGTTCACATTGCCTCGTTTGTCGGTAGTCACTTTTACATCCGAAGTGGTTCCGTCCACTGTTACACCGCCAATTCCGTTAGGGCCGGGATACGGAGTATTGAACGCTACCTGTACGGTTGCTCTCTGTCCGTTCAACATTACAAAGTTAGTGTTGGACGATACGAAAGCTGTCTGGCCGCGTTTGAAGATTACCTGATCGGCTTCCAGTACAAACTGTTTGTCTTTGATAGCCTGTACGGCTTGCTGATAGGCCACTTGGTCGGCAGCTTGTTCCTCAGCTTTCAGTCTGGCTCTTTCTGCGTCTCTTTGTGCTTTACGGTCAGCGCGGCGTATGTCTCTCTGTGACTCTTGTGCATACATTAAAGTCGATGCACTTACTAATACTAATGCTACTAATGCAATAAACTTTTTCATAACTTTTTTTTGTTTAGGTTTAAAACTGTTGTTCGTTTATTCCAAGAACAACTCCCTTTTCAGATTGTTCACTTGCGTCTCACAATTTTATATCCGATGGCAGCAATCGTAATGCTCATTAACGGACTGATAATGTTGAAGAAGCAATAGGGAAGATAAACCAGTGTAGGAACACTCAGTATCGTGGCTTGCGTCATTCCGCAAGTGTTCCATGGTATTAATACGGAGGTCACTGTAACAGAATCTTCCGTGGTTCGACTGAGCAAACAGCTTTCATAACCTTTCTTTTCATAAATATCCCGGAACATGTTTCCGGTCAGGATAATGCTAATATACTGATCGGCTGTGGCGAGGTTCAGGAAAATACCAGAGCAAACCGTAGAGGCCACCATGCTGACTGTATTTTTCATGAAGCGGACAAATACGGAAGTGATACTTCCTAACATGCCGCCGGCAGTCATAGCCCCGCCGAAACACATCGCACAGATAATAAGCCATACCGTATTCATCATGCCTGCCATACCCCGGGTAGCCACCAGTTCGGTGAGTGCTTCATTGCTTGTCTGTAGACTGGTCCCTCCATAAAGAGTCATCATCAGTCCTTTGAAGATGGACTGTGTGCCTTCGGAATTTTGCAAACCGGATATTTCCTGTAACAGGTCGGGTTGGAAGAATACGGCGAATGCCCCTGCCAATGCCGCCGACAGAAATAAGGTGATGACGGAAGGTACCCGCCGAGCAATCAGTACACCTGTAACTACCGGTACAATCAGCAGCCATGGTGTAATGTGGAACTTTCCTGCCAGTGCGGCCGAGAATTCGGCTATATGTTCTGTGCTTCCGGCATTGTGTGACAATCCGGCTACTGTAAAGATAACCAAGGTAATGATTAGTGAAGGTACGGTAGTTATCAACATATAGCGGATATGTCTGAAGAGGGGAGTATCGGTAACTGAGGCTGCTAATATTGTCGTATCTGATAATGGAGAGATTTTATCTCCGAAGTATGCGCCCGAAATAATGGCTCCGGCTATCCAGCCTTCTTCGAATCCCTGTGCTTTGCCAATGCCCATTAAAGCGATTCCGATGGTAGCAATCGTAGTCCAGGAGCTTCCGGTCATAACCGATACCAAGGCACAGATAATGCAGGTAGAGGTCAGGAAAAAACTGGGATGTATGATTTGCACTCCGTAATAAATCAATGTGGGAACCACACCGCTTATCATCCATGCACCGCTCAATGCGCCGATAATCAGCAGAATGATTAGGGCGGTAGATACGCCTGTAATGTTGTTTGTGATAGCCAGTTCAAAGTCTTTCCAGCCTATTTTGTAGAATCCCATACCGATCAGTATGCAAACGGCTGTTGTAGTCAGCAGGGACACTTGGCTACCTCCGCTGAGTGCATCGCTGCCAAAGGTACGTATGGTGGCAAACAGCATGATAACCAATACGACCAGAGGGATCAGAGAGACAAGAGGTGAGGGGGCTTTTTTCATGATTCTTCTTTTCCTTTTTTATGTTTAAGCGTCTATTCCTGTAAATGTTTTCAGTGCATAGCCTATCAGAAAGCTAATGCCGGCTACGCTGAAACTAAGTACTGCCATCTCGGTGAATCTTTTGCGGAAACTTTCTCCGCGTGCTACCGAATAGTAATAATTAAATAATGCAATGATTACCAAAGCCATGGCCAGCATTACTCCCAAAGCTATCAGTACATTTTCGATCAATATGAAGGGAGCAACCAGCGCCACTACCGTGATGATATAAGCAATACCCGTATAGATGGCGGCCTTTATGGGATGTTTCGTTTCTCCTCCTTCCGATTTGGTCGAGAGATATTCGGAAGAAGCCATTGATAAAGCTGCGGCAATCCCCGTGATGCTTCCCGTCAGGGCTATCAGCCTGGAGTCACTCAAGGCCAGAGTGAATCCCGCCAATGCCCCGGTAAATTCCACCAAGGCATCATTCAGACCAAGCACTACCGAACCCATATATTCAAGTCGTTCTTCATTGATCAGACCGATTAATTTCTGTTCATGAACTTCTTCTTCATTGGCCAATTGCCGGAGGTCCGGATAATCTGTATATTTGGCATAATCATGATGTGCATTCTCTTCACTTGACTCCATCAGTTTAATGGCAAATGTAATACCCAGGATTCTTGCCAGCCAGTAATATTTGGCTATACGCAACTTGTCTGGTGCAACGTCGGTTTCCGTATATTTCTTCAGTGTGGCATAGTGCGCTTTTTCTTCTGCTGAGATCAGACGTAATACTTTGCGGTTCGATTCGTCTTTTTCAATAGAGGCCAGTCGTTCGTATACGATACTTTCGGTTTTCTCATTTCGTTGGAAACGGATAAACTCTTCCTTCACTTCTTTCTTCAAGTCCATCTTCATCACTTTTAATTTTGCAAAGATACAATAAATGGCGCAAATGTCATTTATTTCATGAAGTTGAGTCGGGATATTTAAAAGTTCTTTAGCCACATTAAGAATAGGCAATGCTCCTTTTTTCTGAGAGCCTGTTGATTTCAGCCGTTCAGAAATACGTGGTAATTGGCGGTATGGAGTTTAATAACTGTCCGGAAATACTAACTGATATTTGAGCTTTCTCTATAGGGAGGGTAGTCTATGGGGCATTAGGTCTTTTATTCCCTTCGGCTTTCCCTGCTGTTCTGGGGGCGACCTCTGTGAAAAACGAGCGGAGAGAGCTCTTGCATGGGTACTAAGTATGTGGTCTTCTGCGCCACCAGTAGCGTATAAATAATGTGCCTGTGAACATAAGTGCCAGTGAGAGTCCGGTGTAAAATACCGAAATGAAAGTGTCGGGCAACAGGTGTAATGTCCGGATGGTGATTCCCATTGCTATCATGAAACACATGACGATCCATCCCTTTGCATCGAAGAAAGAAAAGGGGCAATTTTTCTCTTTTTTCTTTTGCTCAATCCGGCGAGTGTGTTTGTAGTAGAGCTTTCGGAAGACAAGGACAAAAAAGAGCAGGAAAACAACTGTGGCTTCGCCTACCTTAAAAAGCCAATATTGTGAGTCATTAAGCCAGGTGACAATACCAATCCGGAGAATATTGGCTCCCGCCACTATCCAGACGATGCCGGCTGTGATTAATAACACTTGTCTGTTTACTCCGTACTTCATGATTTATATAACAACTTTTGTTACTATTCGGATTATCGTTTTGAAAAAAAAGTAATCAGCAGTGAGCCGGTAGTCAAGGCCACTCCTGTGCCTATGACTCCATGCCAACCGAATGCCTGCCAGAAAGTTCCTGCCAGAAATGTCCCGGTGGAGGCTCCTATGAAGTAAGTTGTCATAAAAATAGTATTAATGCGGTTCGAAGCACTCGGACAGAGTTCGAAGATACGGGTCTGATTGCTCAATTGGATACATTGCATGCCGATATCGATGATGATGATACCGGCAACGATTCCCCAATAGGAGTTCTCTCCGATAAAGAGAAGCAACCAAGCTGATAAGATCAGTCCGCATCCGATGAAATTGAATCGTCTGACTCCCACTTTCCGTACATACTTACCTACAAGAGAGGCTGATAAGGCGCCGGCAATGCCGCACAATCCTAACATACCGATGATGTGGCTGTCAGCGTAGAAGGGGGCACTTCCCATTTTAAATGCCAGACATGACCACATGGCCAGAAATGAACCGAAAGCAAGTGCGGCGCGGACTGAAAAGATGCGGAGCTCGGGATACTGCTTCAGCAGTGAAAGCAAAGACTTCATTAAGTCGCTGTATTTGCCCTGAAAGTTCGGGCGTATGTCCGGTAATACCCGCATGACTACCATACCACATATCAACATCATGCCGGCAGCGATGTAATACATCTCACGCCAACCAAACAGTTCTCCTATAAACCCGCTGACTACACGTGAGGCCAAAATGCCGGTCAGTAGTCCCGATACGACGATTCCTACATTTCTCCCTTTGTTTTCCGGACGTGAGAATTGGGAAGCTATCGGGATGAATATCTGTGGCATCACCGAACAGATGCCGGTGAGGAGCGAGGCACACAGGATGACGTGGATGTTGGGGGCCATCGCGATCACCAGCAACGAAACGATTAATATGGAGAAGCTGGTGAGAATGATCCGCTTTCGCTGATATAAATCGCCTAAGGGGACGATAAACAATAGTCCGAGGGCATATCCGATCTGCGTTACCATGGCAATCAGGTTTGTTTCGAACTCCGAAACACCCAATTCATGGCGGATCATATTCAGTAAAGGCTGGTTATAGTACAGATTGGCTACCGATATACCTGCAACAATAGCAAGTGTCCAAAGAATCGAAGCCGGTAGTCCGCCGTTTTCTTTCAAAATCTGTTTCATGGCACAAAGTTATCATTTTAGAGGCTATTCCACAAAGAACGTTGTCGAAATTGTATTTCCCTCGTCATCCACTGCCGTCAGGGAGTGTTTGCCGGGGGACGGACGGAGAGAAAGTTTGTGGAAGTCCTGCGTTTGCGTCAGGTATGTCTCGTCCAGATGCCAGTAGATGGTTGTATTCGGATGACTGTGAACCAGTTCGACAGTCAACTGCCCTTTGCTGCCATCCATCTGTTTGGGCAGATGGATACGGGCTCCCATTGGCGGATAAATAAATTGCATCGGTTGGAATCGGTCTTCTCCACATCCTGATTTAAAGGGAGGGAGAGGACGATATTCCGGGTGATGTTGCTTATAATACCATTCCCATACGGGAGGAAGGGTAAACCAGTTACGGCGGACAACCGGTTCGCTATTGGCACAATTCTCGTATATTCGGAACCGTTCATTTGCCGATAAGGTGACCGGGTGATGATAAGGGCAAGCTTCTGTTTTGAGACCTGCCGGAAGGATCAGCAAAGTATCTGTTTCTTCACAGAATCGTCCTTTCAGATGGCCGGACTGCCGACAAATTTCTGCTTCAACCAGTTCGCCCTGAGGACGTTCGAACCAGGGAGAAGAAGGGAGCAGGTTAAATACATCGAACAGGACAGGGCCTGCCGTACGGGCACCAACCAACCCGGGTTTTCCCTCACCCGTAGCATTCCCTACCCATACACCCACTGCATATTTAGGAGTTACACCCACTGCCCAGGCATCCCGGAAACCATAACTGGTACCGGTTTTCCAGGCAATGGTTTGCATGGAAGGAATGGTACGCCAGTCTATTTCTTCCGGTCGGTTCACTTCTTTTATTGCATCAAAAGTCTGCCAGACGGCTCCGGATTGAAACGATGGGCGATGAACGGAGATGGAATCCGACAGGAGGAGTGTACACGGGAATTGAGGTAACCGGTTGAGGCTGCGTCCCATGTTGGCATAGGCCGAAGTGATATCCCATAACGTGGCTTCTGCACCTCCCAGAATCAGAGAAAGTCCGTAATGGCTTGAGGGACGGTTCAGGGTAGTCAGTCCGATTTGTTTCAGGAAACTGTGGAACTTAGGTACCCCGTAACGTTGCAGCATTGTTACCGAAGGTATGTTAAGAGAGCGTGCAATGGCTTCCGAGGCCGGTACGGCTCCTTCAAATTGCAGATTAAAATTTTGTGGAGTGAACCCATTGATGTTGACGGGAATGTCCGGCAACAAAGTATTTGGGAGAATTTCTCCTTCTTGTAGCATAGCATAATAAAGAAAAGGCTTGAGAATGCTGCCGGTGCTCCGTGGCGACCGGATGACATCTACTTGGTTGCCGCTCTGCTCTTTGTCGAAATGTACATTGCCACAATAGGCTATCGCCTGATTCGTCCGGATGTCAATCACAAGAATCGCCAGATTACGGATGTCACTCCGTTTGAATTCACTGTTCCATCGTTCTACCAAACTTTCAATTTGAGTCTGTATACCTCTGTCGATGGTCGATACGGAGTATTTTCCATTTCGGGTTTGATAAAAATAGTCTGTCAGGTGAGGCGCTATGTGTGGAAGAGGTAAAGGTTCCTGCGGAAGTGGTTCACTGATGGCCAGTTCATATGTCGAAGTATCCAGAATTCCTTTTTTATGCAGGTGTGTCAATAGTCGGTTCCGTTTATCGAGGAGTGCTTGCCGACTTTTCGAAAGATGGATCATGGCGGGTGAGTTGGGGAGTACAGCCAACATGGCCGATTCTGCCCATGATAGTTCTTCAGCCGAGTGTCCGAAGTATCGCCAGGCGGCCGCATCCAGTCCTACTACGTTTCCTCCGAAGGGGGCATGTGAAATGTAAAGTGACAGTATCTCTTTCTTAGATTTACGAAATTCCAAACGGGTGGCCCATACCATTTCAATCAGCTTTTCCTTGAATGTACGCGGCTTGTTCCGAGCCAACCGAATGGTCTGCATGGTAAGGGTGCTTCCTCCGCTGACGATACGTTTGTGCTTGAGGTTTTGAACTACGGCTCTGCCTATTGCCAAAGGATTGACTCCCCAATGATGGTAGAACTGGCGATCCTCGAATTCAATCAAGCAAGTGGCAACTTTCTCGGGAATATTGTCGCGCGGGGGAAAACGCCATTGTCCATCCGTGGCGATACGGGCACCGAGAAGTTCACCGTTCCGGTCTGTTACGACAGTAGAATAAGGGGAGGTGAATAATTGGCTGGGAAGGCAAAATATATACAGGACAAGAAGGAGGAAAAGGGCAGGTTTCCACCAACTTTTGATACTTATCTTCCACCCCCTCCCTTGAAAGGAGGGGGGAAGATTGTGTGGCTTAAGAATCTGATTCATCAGTTTTCTTATTCGATGCTTTGTCTGACAACTTTAGTTCTGCCTGCCTGTGTCCTTGCCTGTACATTGGCATCATACATCGCTTCACACTGGATGGCCGGCATGACAAAGTCACCGGAATACGTTGCCTGCAACCGGACGGTAAATGTTTTGGCTTGTCCCTGTTGCAAATTAAAGTAAGTCAGTATCCGGTCATCGCGGATATCCTGATAGCTATAAGGAGCAGAAGTGGTAATCTGTCCTGCCATTCGTTCATTGAAAATCTCCCATCCGGCAGGGATGATGTGTGTTAATGCCAGATTTGTATAATCGGTTGTACCGCTGATATTGGCAACAGTTACCACTGCCATAAAATCTGTCCCTTGATGCAGAGAATGCGTATCTATCGGTGAACCGTTATTATCAACGTACTTTACACTTATCCGCAGGTTATTGGCTATCGGAGGCAGTGTGTCGTTCAGTAATTGGGTCCGTGTGATCAGGTCTGCATTCAAAGCTCCTTTTCCATTGTTTTTCAGAATTACCTTTCCTTCACGTGATGAAGTGGAAATAAGTGTCTCGTATACTGCTTTTGCTGATTTTACTGCCGGTTGCTGTTTTCCGTTCAGTGTCCAACTGAAATCCAATGTGCCGGACAACTTTTCTGCCAGACGTCCCATTGCCATCAGTGAGAAAGCGGTGGACTGTGTACTGAACCACGTCTCTCTTGTCAGATTATGTGAAACGATTTTAGCTTGTTCCATGGCCTCGCGCTGACGATTCATTAGCAATAGCGTTTCAAGTATCATTGCTTCGTCCCGGTCGGATGAACCATATACATAATTATTCGATGAATAGGGTTCTACAGTCGTTTTTGCACTGAATACCAGTTCGCCGGCTGCTTTTTCTTTACCGTTGAGTGCATAAGCGGCTGCCAAACGCCATTTGGCTTGTTGCGAAAGTGTAGGCAGTTCTTTCATGCGGTTCATTGCTCCATGTTCTGGTGCTCCGGCCATGGCCAATGTATAGAGGCGGAAGGCCTGCTGGAAATCTGCCTGCCAATACCACCAGCTCTGTTCTTGGGCAACGGGTTGCCAGTTTTGGGCTGCTGCCCGTTGGAAACGTTTCCATTTGTTCAGTACATTACTGTTTACTGCATAACCCTTTTCTTGTGCCAGTATCAGGAACATACCGGCATAGGAGGTGATCCACTCGTCTGCCGAGGCATTTCCGGGCCAATAAACGAAACCTCCGTTCGGTAGCTGGCGTCCGTATAGCTGACGGATAGCTTCCTGTACATTGACTTTTATCTTTTCCAATTCTTCGTTGTCTACTGTTTTGAACTGGCTGATAAATAGCAAAGGAAGAGCTTTAGAGGTTAATTGTTCCGTACAGTTGTGCTGATAATTGTAGAGAAAGTCAAAACGGCGGCTGATGTCGACAGACGGAATACGTGAGACTTCGAGCTGTATACTGTTTCCTTCCGAGCCACTGCTTAACTGATAATTGAGTTCTTCGCTCTTTCCGGTTTCCACCCATTGGCTTTCACGCAGGGTGACCACCGGATTCGGATTACGAACCTCTATCTCAATGGTCTCTTTGGTGTTTTGTCCGTTTCCGTTGGCAGTAAGATGAATGGTGGCTTTTCCGGTTTTCGTACCTGTCTTTAACTTGAAAAAGATCAGGCGGTCACCCGTTTGAGTGAAGGTAAGCGTTTGTTGCTTGTTACCTGTCACTTGTATTCCTGCACCGGAAGCTTGTATGGATACGTTGACGTTCTTTACATTGTTTTCCAATGCAAATACGTTGACTGGTACTTCAATCTCTTCATTGGTGCTCAAAACTCGTGGCAATGTTGAAAGAATCATCAAAGGGGTACGTACCGGAACTGTCTTTTCGGCATTTCCGTATGCTCCGTCCTGACCTGCTACTATCATAGCACGGACAGAACCTACATACATGGGTAAAGTGATTTGGTGCGTACGGCTTTTCCCCTTACCGATACTGAAAGGACCGATAAATTTCACAACAGGTTTGAAGCGATTCGCTTTTTGGTCCGATGGCTTCAGTGTCTCGTCACCACCTGTGCTGAACATTGATCCATAGCTTCCTGCCGTGGCTCCTAATACATCGTCGTACATATCCCACGTACGGATTCCCAATGCTTCGCGGGCATAAAAATTATTCCAGGGATCCGGTGTCTTGAAATTGGTCAAGTCTAATAGACCGTCATCTACAATGGCAAGTGTATATGTCATCGGCCTGCCATGCTTCTCGTTTATGGTAAGGTTGAATGCCTGTTCGGGACGAAGTACTTCCGGCATCTTGATTTGCGGTTCAAGAACGGTTTGCTTGTCGGTCACGAATACCGGCATAATGCCGTACATCCGGATAGGAAGATCGTTCACCGTCTGTGCATGGGGCTGTAGCAAGCTGATATGGAGATAAACATTCGGAGCCATTTCAGGGGTTACCTTAAATTGATATTTAGTGTCTTCTTTCCCTGATACCTCGATCCATTCCCGTTGAATTACAGACGAACCGTTTTCGAGCGTAACCAGGGCCCTTCCACCGGCAGATGCCGGTAATATGGCTGTTACGGTTTCTCCCGGTTCGTAAGAGTCTTTGTCAATGGAAAAAGATAACATTTTGATGCCACTCGGGTCACTCTTATTAGAACGCCCTCGCCAGTCAGGCCAGTCCACGTAGATGGTACCTCCTGTAGCATGTCCGCTTTCACGGTCTTTGACGTAAACCAAATAGCGTCCCCAATCCGGATAATTCACTTTGAAACTGAATTGTCCTTTGCCACCTGTTGTGTTGAGTCTTCCCGTAGCTACGGGGGTGATGGAACTGCTGTTGATGTATGTTTCAAATGATTCGTTGTCGTTTTCCCACCACCAACTCCAACTGATGCGGTATATTTTGTATTCCAGACCGGAACGATTTACCGGCTTTCCGTCGGAGTTGACCGTTACGATATCAAAAATATGCTCTTTGTCTGTTTCGATATATCTGCCTTGTGGCTGGTTCAGATTGATACCCACGTATGACGGGAAAGGAGAGTAGGGAACTGACAGAGTCTGGATACTGGCATCTCCGCCCGGTTCGAATACCTGAGTCGTGATATTGGCACGAAGCATTCCCGGAGCATTCTCAGAGGTCGGAAGTTTCAGCATGAACCCGGTATTACCATTTTCATCCAGGGTACCGTTGAAAATATCGGTTCTTATTGATGTGAATTCTGTTGCCGGATTATTAAAGATGTATGTCTCGTAGTTCTTGAATTGTGTATTGACTTTCGACAGAGACATTTCGACTTTTGCTTTCAGACGCGATGCCGTTGCTCCGGTCAGCCAAGCTGATGAAAGATGTGCTTGTACTTCTTTATCCGCAGCTTTCAGAATCTCTCCGGGCAGTTTCAGGTTTATTTTCAGACGGTTCGGCTTTATGGTCTCCACACGGAGTGATTTGTGGAAAGCGGTACCTCCTACTTTTACATAAGCGTTCCATAATCCGGTGGGATCTTCCGGTTGTGTCGGGACCTTGAATGTATAGAAACCATTCAGCCCATTGGTTGAAATTTGTTTGCTGTAAAATTGTCCTCTTGGATTGTAAAGCTCCAAAGTTACGGGATGTTTATCCGGAATACGTTTGTTACGGTCCTCCAGAACAAACGAGATATGCAAGGTGTCTCCTGGTCGCCATACACCTCTTTCACCGTATACAAATCCTTTCAAGCCTTTTTGGATGTCTTTGCCGCCTACATCAAAACGACTGGTAGACTGCTCTTCTCCATCGGCTACTTTTACATAAGCTTTCTGTTTTTCCGATTCTGCCACTACAATAAAAGGTGTTCCTTTCGTTTCTATTATTGCAAAACCTTCCGCATCTGTCAATGCTTCTCCGATAGGCTGTAACTGGAAATTGTAGACAATGACTTTAGCTTTTTCTACCGGTTTGGTGTCCAGAATATTGCTTACGGCTATCCAAAGTTTGTTCATCGAATTACGTTTTACGATCATACCTATATTGGAAGCCAGTACGTTACAAGCTGCTATCCGGTCGGACGTCATATAATAGGACGGATGGCAGGGATTATCCCGTTCATCCCATCGATATTGGCTCCAGTCGGCATTTTCATTCCCGCTGAAGTAATAATATGTTTCCGGTTTGTCCCAGACGGCTTCATCTTCTTCCGAAAGGATATCAGATTTGACCTTGGTCAGAGATTCGGTTTCTTCGGAAAATTGCATTTTCGGATTCTCACCACTGCCGCAGGGATAAGCCGAATATTCCTGCTTGAAGGATAGGATAACACGATAAATAGCACCCGGTTCCTGATGAATCAGGCCTGCCAGGTCGATGGAATAGTTTTCCCATTTATGGAGATCTTTTGAAGGATCTTTACCCAAAAACAGTGTCTTTTTATAAACCAGTCTTCCCGATCGTCTTAGTTCGTTGGCCGAGGACAGTGAGTTATTTTGCATAAACATTAGCACATTGTTCTCAAAAATGCGGATAACCCGTAGGTCTACAGCATACAGACTGACAGCCCGGAAAGGAATTACAAGATTTTTTGAATCGGGAATGATGGCACCTGCAGAAGATATTTCGACTTGAGGTTTCAGGTTCAGTTCGCCGAAAGAGATAGAATGGGAACCGCCCAATGCTTTGCCTTGATTGTTTTTCACTCCTTCATGTATTTTCAGGGTCAGTTTACTGAGATGACCGGCTTCAAAATAAACATTTACCTTATTATCCGTAATCTGGAAAATATAGGATGGAATCTCGGGTATTTCGATTAGACCTTTTAAATCCTGAGTATCAGAAACCGGATCAGAGAAGACGATTTGTATCCCGTTCTCAGGCTGACTGATACGTTCGGCGGAAAGGAAACGGAAGCTGTCTTTGGCAGGAATCGTAATGGACTCACTTTGTTTCCTGTCCATTCCGACAGGTTCCCCGTCTGCTGTAATTTTAAGATCGTAATCCTGTTCTTTTCTTTGGATATTACTGATAATGAAACTATATTCTAATGGATTAGATGTGGATCCTATGGTGATTGTAGGGGTACCGTTAGTGGAAAGTATTTTTTCAACTTGTTCTTTAGTCATTTTATCACTAAAACGGATTTCTCCCTTTACGGTTACCTTATCGGGTGAAGAAGAGGCTATTTCCAATGGAGCGGTATGCAGTGTGAAATTACTTTCTTGTACCCGGAAAGAGAAATCGAAAACTTTCAATTTGCTATCCACTTCGACAAAATCGCCTAGTTGGAACGAGCCTTGATATAACTTGCCCGGCTTTAGTTCTCCTTCTTCCGGAAGAAATTCGATGGTGTTATTACTCACCCAATAAGCTTTGCCTTTTAACGATGGAGTAAAACTGAACGGACAGTCTTTCAGTTCATTGTTAAGGTCTACCATTGGTTGATCTTGAGTCAGTTCGATTCGTATGGGAGAAGATTGAGAAATGACTCCACCTGTATAAGCATTGACATAAGGAGCATATTCCGATGACGGAATAATTTCTTTTGCGCTGCGTGTGCAAGCGAACAGTCCTGCGATAATTACTGTAAGAACACAGGAGAATAGAATTAAAAGATTCTTTTTTCCTTTCATAGCAAATAAGCGTTTAGTTTATTATTATTTTGTCAACCAATGATTTATATTTCTTTACTCTGTACTGAATTTCACTCCAGGCTTTAACCATCTTCCATCTGTCAGTCAAATCGCAGATATTATTACATCTGTATCTCTATCGGAAGTTTACAGGCCAGATCAATCATATATTTTCAAGGTTTATATTCACAAAGATACAATTTATCCTATAAAGAGTTTACTATTTGCACCCTCAAATTTATGCTTCGTATCTTTAGGTTATTCCTCAATAAAATCTGAATGTTCGGAAACGATTCGGACTATTATTACCCGCTTTGTGTTCTCGTTTACCTTAAATCGGTTATCCGTACGTTCTCCTATCAGCCAGGCTATTTGTTCTCCAAAGCATAATATCCATTGCTTTTCTTTTTCACTCAAAGAGAATTTTTTATCCGTCAGGTAGTCACTGACATGTTTTTTACCGGTCATTCCGAAAGGTATAAAAACATCTCCTGGTTTCCACTTGCGTATCTCCCATGTTTTATTTATTTTGTCAGCATCGAAGCAAGCCGTGTTTTTATCTTTTGGAATTATAAATTCAGAAGTATAATCGTACTCTTCCATAACTAACCGGAAAGGTGGCTGGGACTTTTCTGCAGTTGTATCTTCTTCGATTAATAACAGGTCACGGTCTTTTATGACTCTCCATCCTTTACCAAGGAAGGTTTTTCCTGGTTGTCCGTCGAGCGTTTGCCTTATATTATCTATTTGGGTCGTGTTGAATCCTAGCGGGTGTAATACTTCGAATAAAATGGCTTCGGGTACCGGTTCTTGCAGCAAGGCTTCTATCCGGATGCCTTCGGGGGTCAATATACGTTTACGCGCCTCCCCTATACTTTGATTGTATAAAGTTGCTGCGTCATTCAGATAGTTGGTAGTGCGGATGATACTCTCTTTCACCGATGGATTGATCTCTTTCATCAGGGGCAATAAGTTTAAACGAATCTTATTCCGGGTATATTCATCCAAAAGATTGGTGCTGTCCGTTACGTAATCTTGGTCGATATATTGCAGATAGGCTATTATTTCTTCGCGACTCAGGCAAAGTAAAGGGCGAACAATGTTACCGTTTCGTGGACGAATTCCGAGTAATCCGTTGATACCCGTACCGCGAATCAGGTTCAACAATACGGTTTCTACACTGTCATCTTTATGATGCGCTGTTGCGATAACACTGGCTTCACGTTGTCTCCTAAGCGTTTCGAACCATTCATAACGTAATTCCCGGGCAGCCATCTCAATAGAAATATGTTTCTTTGCGGCGTATTGGGTTGTATCGAAATGTTCTATGTGTAAAAGAACCCCTGATTCATGGCATAATCGGCGCACAAAAGCTTCGTCTCTGTCCGATTCTTTATCCCGCAAATGGAAATTGCAGTGAGCAGCTTCGCAGGTATACCCCATTGATAGCAGGAGACGTAGCAATGCCACAGAGTCGGCCCCTCCGCTTAATGTCACCAATACCTTGTCATTCAGACAAAACAGCTTCTCTTTTTCGATGTATTGTGCTACTCTATTTTGTATCATATTGCAAAGATAATAGTTTTGCTAATAATGATAAGAAATCTTCCTTATTTAAAAACAATCTAAATAATTTGCATGCCCCAAAGTTATGAATTATCTTTGCGGAAAATTTTGAGGTACACACACTATGCGATTGTCCGAATTAAAAACAGGTGAGAAAGGAGTCATTGTAAAAGTTTTGGGACACGGTGGCTTCCGTAAACGAATTGTGGAGATGGGCTTTATCAAAGGTAAAACCGTAGAAGTATTGCTTAATGCTCCATTGAAAGACCCGATCAAATACAAAATAATGGGTTATGAAATCTCTCTGCGACGACAGGAGGCTGATATGATTGAGATTATCAGCGAGCAGGAGGCAAAGTCACAAACACAGGAGGCTGCTTATCATCAGGGGCTTACTGAAGATATCGATGTGAAGGAGGAAGACTTGAAACGGGTTGCTCTTGGAAAGCGACGCACGATTAATGTGGCGTTGGTCGGTAACCCGAATTGCGGTAAAACGTCTCTCTTCAATCTGGCTTCAGGTGCTCACGAACATGTGGGTAATTATAGTGGTGTGACGGTAGATGCTAAAGAAGGGTATTTTGATTTCCAGGGTTATCACTTCAAAATAGTTGATTTGCCGGGTACTTATTCTTTGTCTGCCTATACTCCCGAAGAAATTTATGTGCGCCGTCATATTATCGACGAGACACCTGATGTGATTATCAATGTGGTTGATTCTTCAAATCTGGAGCGTAACCTCTATCTCACTACCCAGCTTATTGATATGAATGTACGTATGGTAGTGGCTCTTAACATGTATGATGAACTGGAAGCCAGTGGTAATACGCTTGACTATCTCCTGTTAGGAAAGTTGTTCGGAGTTCCGATGGTGCCTACTGTCTGTAAAAGGAATATCGGTGTGGACCGTCTTTTTCATGTAGTCATCAACCTTTATGAAGGTGCCGACTTTATTGATAAAAAAGGGCATATACATCCGGAGGTGGCAAAGGAAATTATGGATTGGCACCAGTCCTTACCCAATTTTAAAGACCATGGTGAACATCCGGCTGATTATACCCATGGCAAAGAACCGGTGGGTAAAGTGTTCCGCCATATTCATATCAATCATGGACCCGATTTGGAGAAAGCCATTGATGCAGTGAAAGAGGAGATTTCGAAGAACGAGTTTATCCGTCACAAGTATTCTACTCGTTATCTTGCTATCAAGTTATTGGAGAATGATCCGGAAATAGAACGTTTTATTCATACTCTGCCCAATGCTGTGGAAGTAGAAAAGAAGCGGGATAAAGCAGCCCGTCGCATTCAGGAGACGATGAATGAAGATAGTGAGTCGGCTTTGACTGATGCCAAATATGGTTTTATCAGTGGTGCTCTGAAAGAGACTTTTACCGATAACCACCTGGAGCAGGAACAGACAACCAAGGTGCTCGACTCTATTGTAACCCATCGCATTTGGGGATATCCCATCTTCTTTCTTTTTATGTATCTGATGTTCGAAGGTACCTTTGTGATCGGTGAATATCCGATGATGGGTATCGAATGGCTCGTTGAGGCACTGGGGAATCTGATCAGGGATAATATGTCTGAAGGTCCGCTGAAGGATCTGATGATTGATGGTATTATTGGTGGAGTAGGAGGAGTTATCGTCTTTTTGCCTAATATCCTGATATTATATTTTTGTATTTCTTTGATGGAGGATTCGGGCTATATGGCTCGTGCAGCTTTTATTATGGATAAGATCATGCACAAGATGGGGTTGCATGGCAAGTCGTTCATTCCTTTGATTATGGGTTTCGGTTGTAATGTACCTGCTATTATGGCTTCGCGTACTATTGAAAACCGAAAGAGCCGTTTGATTACCATGCTTGTTAATCCATTGATGTCATGTAGTGCCCGTTTGCCTATCTATTTGTTATTGGTCGGTGCTTTTTTCCCAAAGAATGGTAGCTTGGTCCTATTGGCTATTTATGCTATCGGCATTGCATTGGCAGTTATCATGGCGCGTCTGTTCAGTCGTTTTCTGGTCAAAGGGGATGATACTCCGTTTGTGATGGAGCTCCCTCCTTATCGTATGCCGACCATGAAATCCATCTTCCGCCATACATGGGAGAAAGGTGCGCAATACCTCAAAAAGATGGGAGGAATCATCATGATTGCTTCTATCATTATCTGGTTCTTGGGGTATTATCCCGATCACGATGCTTATCCTACCCAGGCAGAACAGCAGGAAAATTCTTATATTGGTCAAATCGGTCAGGCAGTGGAGCCTGTGCTCAAACCGTTGGGCTTCGACTGGAAGCTGAGTATCGGTTTGCTCTCCGGTGTCGGTGCCAAAGAATTGGTGGTAAGTACACTTGGCGTACTCTATACAAATGATGCCGATGCCGATGTAGTCAGTTTGGCCGAACGAATTCCGATTACACCGCTTGCGGCATTTAGCTATATGCTGTTTGTGTTAATCTACTTCCCGTGCATTGCCACGTTGGTAGCCATCAAGCAGGAATCCGGTAGTTGGAAGTGGGCTATCTTCACGGCAGGATATACCACGGCGTTGGCATGGCTTGTTTCATTTGCCGTCTATCAGATAGGAGGAATGTTTTTATGAATTGGCAGGAATGGGTAGTCGGGCTACTGATTGTATTGTGCGTAGCCCGTATTCTTTATGGTATTTATCTTTTTTTTCGTCGTGTGAAGGAAAGTGATAACCCTTGTGCGAGTTGTGCAAGTGGCTGTGAATTAAAGGATATGATGGAAAAGAAGCAGAAGGAGTGCTCGTCCAAGAAAAAGAATACAAAGAAAAATTGTTGCAGATAGTTTGGTAGTTTCAAAATTTGTACTACCTTTGCAACCGCAAACGAGAAACAAGGTTCCTTGGATGAGTGGCTTAGTCAGCGGTCTGCAAAACCGTGTACGGCGGTTCGAATCCGCCAGGAACCTCTTAAAAAAACTCTTGTAACTAACTGAATTTCAGTATATGTTACAAGAGTTTTTTCTTTTTAGGATTAGAAGGGGCTCACCGTAAAAATCTTGACTATGTTCCTCCCTTCAGGCATACTCGCTTACTTTGATTTAGTCAATCATGTCTCCTGAGCAACTTGCTTCATCCTCTTCCTTGAGGATACTCTTAGGCAATTGTTGGCTAGAAGCCGGTATCTACTGTTCAAGGTACCGGGCAAGTGGACGGACAGCCAAAAACGGAGGGCTGGAATTCTGTTCAAGCAATTCCCGGATATAAAGGCCGTGTGTTATTATGCGTTAAGATGGGGAAAGATTTTTACTGATTATATAGACAAGGATGTGGCGTGTGCCAAAAACTTAGAGGTGGGTGTTAAGAATAGAACTTTTATAATGGAAGTGTGCTGTATCTAAGTACTTTTTAGTAGTTTTGCATAATAATGAAATCGAGAAATAAAATCTCTCTTTTAAGCAATAGATAGGATATATGAAACATATCTTCAATAAGGAACAATGCCAAAAAGCAACATTCATTCTTGAAAGCCCTTTGGCTAAACTGTCGGAACTTTACTCAAGCGAGATAAAAGACTTGGCTGTTGTATGGTGCTATTATTCGGGGAGAATAGAGGGTAATACCTATACCTATGTTGAAACAGAAGCATTGCTTAAGGACGGCATCACTTCCGAAAAAAAATATGAAGATGCTAAAATGCTGAAAAATCTATATAATACATTCATTTCCGAACTGGAATATATTCATCAAGAGAAAAATAAGGAGATTATAGATGAACGTACTCTTTTCAGACTTCATCAATCTATTTCCACAGGTTTGGTTTCTAATGAGGAATCAGGCTTTTTAAGGACACGTGCAGTTAGGATCAGCGGTACTGATTATGCTCCTCCAAAAGATTTGCAAGAAATAAAAAGTAAATTGGGAGAGATATTATATGAGCAAGACGTTTATACTAATCCATTGGAAAAGGCAGTTTTCTTACATTGTAATATTGCACGGCTGCAACCTTTTATAGATGGGAATAAAAGAACTTCTCGCATGATAGAAAGTGTTGTCATGATGAATGCTGATATTATTCCTGTATATTCAGCAAAAGATGCTGATATTTTGAATTACAGGAAAGGGTTGATTCGATTTTATGAAACGGGGGATTACACTAAGTATTCTGACTACTTTCTAAATAGGCAGTTGGAACGCATTAAAGAAATAGATATATAATTTAAATCAAGACTAATTTAGTCGAATGTAAGAACTGTATTTGCTAATTTCCTTGATAATCAATGATATTAGGGAAATTTTAAAAAAAACGCCAGGAACCTCTTAAAGAAAAGGGAGTAAAGGATCATATCTGAATTCGGGATCGTCCCTAAATTTTGAGGGATTATTTTATTATGCATGAGTCATAGCTACAATTCACTTTACAATTACCTCTGCTTACTCTATTCACAACCTACTTATGAAGATAAGAAGGATAAACAAAAGATATTTCGACTGTATAACGATTTGTTTTCTGAGCAAAAGAATATCCGAATGCTTATCCGTGTGCTATAATGGGTGACGGATAATACCAATGCGGTCTTGTTACCTGATGAAGAAGACTCTACACGTTATATCGTTTATGCAGAGCCGAAAAAATAATATTTTTTTACCATCCACTTTATCTATATAGGTACCAGTTCTTATTTCAGCTTTTCCAAGAAAAAAACTCTATTTATGCTTATGCTATTTGCATGTGCTGATTGTTTTCTTATTGCCAAACGTTACTTGCAGATTATTTTAGTATTCACTCTGGAGTGGATGTCCCGATATGTACTGATTTTAGTGGTATAGATGCTTGATTTTTGATGTGCGAATTGGGGTACTTTATAAGTTCTTACCGTTTAAGTCCATATAAATTTAGGTTTTTCCCTATAAGTAATTATAGAATTCACAGATCGGGTATGATTTTCCTGCTTTACTTTTGTTGCAAACCTAAAAAAAACATCATGAAAAAGATTTTATTTATTCTATTTACAGTTCAGTTTATTCTGATCCCTCGGATAACAGGAAGTTATGGTGCAAATTCTATCGGAAATAATCATGGACATTCGGTAACTAATCAAGGAAAGAAAACCATCAAGAAAGACATCTTTGGAGATACTGTCATTGAGGACAATCACGGTAATAGGAAAACCATTAAGAAAGATATCTTTGGAGATACTGTCATTGAGGACAATCGCGGTAATAGGAAAACTATCAAGAAAGACATCTTTGGAGATACTGTCATTGAGAACAATTGCGGTAATAGGAAAACCATTAAGAAAGACATCTTTGGAGATACTGTCATTGAGGACAATCGCGGTAATAGGAAAAGCATCAAAAAAGATATCTTTGGAAATACTGTCATTGAAAATAATAAAGGTTATAAAAAGACCATTAAGACAGATATATTCGGTAATAAAATAATCGAAGATAATCATGGGAAAAAGCAAATTATTAAAAAAGATATATTCGGGAATGTTATTATTGAGAATTACTAAGACATCTATCTAAGTATGATAAAGAGCAGGACTTGCAGTGTGGACTTATGCTCAGAATCAAAAATATTTTTTATATAATATCAACAACAATAGACTGATAATGACACGGACTATGGAGTATTACTGTTAACTGCTTCTCAGCGTGAGGATGACGAGGAAAAGAAAGAAAATCCGATACCGGAAAATTTTGTTTTTTACAATTGAACCTGAGGCCGTAGCATTGGCTGCAAGTGAATTTTGTCAATCTTGTGGATTCTCCTAATATGTCTGTTTTTTTATATATTAGCTTCGAAAATTAGACTGAGTCAGTTTAAAAATGGAGGTGTGCCGGGATGTACTTTCCCGCCTGGTCAGCATTTTCGGCACGCCCCCATTCATGTATCTACTTTTATTCCAGAATAAAGATGAATCCTTTGTCTTTGGGAACTTTTATTTTATCTTTTGGCGACAGGCTGAATCCTTCCTGGAAACCTTTGATGTCAGGAGCCGTCAGCCTGGCTTTATCAGCGTCAATGCCCAGTTTCTCCCAATCTATCTGCAGTTTTATATCACTGTCTTTTTTTGCCCAACTGGCAATGGCAATCATTACTTTGCCATCTTTCACAAACGAGGTTGCCAGAATGTCATTGCGTCCTGTCTTCACTGGATTGTAGGATACCCAATAGCCCATCATGCGGCTGTCTTTTATGCCGAATGCATCCCACACCTTCCAGAGTTGTGAGGGGATGGATTCCATTGGTTCGCGTGCGGTCATCCCGTACAGCATGCCCCGATAAGGATTGCCGCCATCCTGCAACATTTCGCTCATCATGCCGAAGGGGATACCCGATACATCTGTCAGCCAGTATTCCGGTGACTTTTCGTATTTAAAGTATTCTCCAAACCAAAGGCGGTCCAGGTAAGGCATGTGCTCCATGTAAAGGAATATGCTGTTGATGTAACCGTCGGCCGGATTGAACTGATTGGCTGAATGGACATCGATGCGCGGATCGGGACGGTTACTTTCCAGTACCCGGCGGATGCGTTTCATCGTGTTACGATCGAAAGCCAAGTCATCGATATAGACTCCGTCGATGCCGACATTTTTTGTCAGCCAGTTCAGTCCTTCCACATAGAAGTTGTGCCAGCGTGAAATGCCGGTGTTCACGATTGCCGCATCCTTGTAAGCATCTACAAACCAGGCTCCGATGTAGTCGCCGTCCAGATGTTCCTGTAGCCAGGCATAGCCTCCTCCCTTGCCCGGTGAGAAGATTTCGTGTCCAAGGCTCTTCAGGGCAAACAGCTCCGGTGCATGGTTCGTCAGTTCGCGTACCGTATAGTATATTTTCACTTTATATCCTTTGGCATGCGATTCGTCTACGTACTGCTTCATGAAGGCAGGGCGGAAGAAAGGATAGTTGATATGCGGATTCACCGCATTGCCGTGATGCAGGTTGATAACGTTTGCTCCTGTTTCTCCCACAACGTCTACAGCCTGGTAGGCGTGTGCGTCGCCCTCTTTCAGTTTCTCGGCAGGCTGGTATCCGTGGTAGTAGCGGTCGGTCCATTGCTTCATCGTGTCGATGGGCTTGAAGGGAGTTACCAATACCAAGAAGTCGAAGTTCAGCTCTTCGCCCTTTTGGAGGGTACGGCTGCCACTGTATGTCTTGATGTCTACCTGGTTTCCTTTCTCTTTATAGCTGATGCCGCCTTTACCGTCGTTAAACCAGGATGGAGGCATGTTCAACGGTTGCATTTTGTAGAAGTTTGTGTTTAGCGGACGGCGATAGTTCTCTGCACGGAACAGGCATTGCATGCCGGCGTTTACATCGCCAAACCAGAAACCTTCCTGATTCCGTTCCACATTCCATTTCCATTGGTCGCTTTTCGGGCGCAATGAGCCTTCATAACCCATTCCCAAACGATATTTGGCCGTTGTTGCCGGCATGGAAGTTAACAGGGCTATATCGTCTACCGATGTATTTTCGGCAGCCTTTACTTTGATCTGATAATTCATGAAACCATCGAATTCCATACTTGCAAGTACTGTTATGTCCAGTGCCCCTGCTTTTCCGGTAGCGGTCCAGCTTACCGTTCCGTCTTCCTTCTTGCCGAACTTTAGCGGTGAAGTGATGGTGACGGGCAGTGGCTTTCCATTCTGGCGAATGACAAATTCCATCGGTTGTGACAGAATGTCTTTGGGGTCTTTGCCTATGGAAGTCATCTCTTCGGTGAAGTAACTCCGGATGGAAGCCGGCAGTCCCAGTTCGCCGGCAGTGACGCTGCGTCCCAGCACGCTGATTGTACGGTCTGCCACCTTTATCGGAATGAATGGCTTCACCGGCCGGTTATTGACTGCATACTGTGAATTCAGCCAGCGCAAACGTGACAAACGCCACAAGTCTCCGTCTCCTTTGTCCACCAGTACGTTGTCCGACAGGTTAATGGCTATGTTCACTTCCTGTGAAGCACCGCTCAGGTCGCTCACGGTGACCGTGCCCCGGTAGATCCCTCTGCCGGCATGTTCCGGCATCTGGATGCCGATCCATAAAGGTTGTACACGGCCTTTACCGACGTTTACCTCCGGATGTATCGGGCGTCCCAGCCAGTCGGTTCCTTCCGTGTTGAAACACGTAAGAGCCGATGCAGGTATACTTTCGTTCCTTCCTTTCAGGTCGGTAAAGGTTACTTTGACTCCGTTCACCGGATTCTTGAATGCCCACAGTCCCAGTTGCAGCACATAGTATTCGTTCAGATCCGCTTCACCGAAAAACTCGCCTGTGGCTCCTTGCGTCACCTGGCGGTATGACAGATCATCGAACATGCGGATGGGATATTTACGGTCTTCGGGCAACAGCAGGAAAGGCTTGTTGCTGTTAGCATCGATCAATGCCTGCTTCTCCTGTGCTGTGGCGATGATTTCCATCGGATAGAAGCTGTTGAAACTGCCCAGCGATTCGAAACGTACCAGCTTGGCTTGTACCGCCTTTCCGGCCGGAGTGGCTTTACAGGTTGCTTTCCATTGCGGATCCGCCTTATCCGGTTGCTGAGGATAGTTTACTTTCGGATAGGGCCCTCCCGAGGTGTGGTAGGGGAGGTAGTACACATAATAATCTCCGGCATTTCCGCTTGCGTCAAATCGGATGCGTCCGTATTCACGGTTGATTTCCACCGGAAGTACATTGTCTACCGCTTTGCCGGTAGATACATTGATCACAATAATCCCTTTTTGTTCGGGATTGGCGTCACGTCTGCGCCAGGGGATATAAGCTTCCGCTACGGAGGCGGGAGTGTTCACGGAAACAATGGCGCGATGGTTACCCAGTGTGTCGGGTGTCCAGTAGTTTTCGCCGTAAAACGAGGCTTCGGGGACGAAGTCTTGAGCCGCTGCCGGAAGGGTTAACAAAGCTGACAGTGCCCATAAAAAGAGTTTCTTCATAATGTTTATCTAATAACTATGTGCAAATTTACAAAGAATCATTTATGGATTTGGCAGATCGGCCGTTTTTTTATTATAAACCGTTTCTGCCCAAAAGCCTGTGTGGTAATCGGGTATGCGATTAGCGATGTTTCGCTCCGATTATCCGGAAGAATCTTTTTGTGGGAAAAATATTTTTTATATTATCTTTGCGCCCTCAAAATGAATAAACCCTACACTATGAACAGAAAGCAAATTCTGTGTATCTCGCTTCTGGCATTCTCGCTGTGTGCCTGTCAGGATGATGATACAGCCGATATTCTCGATGCTTTTGGCACTCCGCCTGCTTTGACGAAGATGACGGCACAAGAGTTTCTCGATCAGGGAGAACAGATGTTTGAAGATGGCGAAAGCGTGGACGAGATTGTTTCCGCCGATCGTGCCTTCTATGTGAATAACCCCTTTAATGTTTCGATGGCGGATGGAAAGCTCCGGCTGTTCAACGGCATGGCGCACGATTTCAAGGAAGTCTCCCTTTGGCTGACGATGCCCCATTTGCGTGACACCATCCAATTGATGCAATTTGAGGAAGTCCCCGGTTTTTATAACATCAAACTTGATTCTCCATTGAAAATGGGAGAGGCCGTCTACGCTTCGAAGAGTGGAAAGCCTGTCCGTGTGAATAATCTGGCACTGCTGTCGCCCGACCAGTATGAATTGCTGCTTTCGTGCAACGACTCCGTATTCGATATGCTGAAGACCATCAAGATGAAAACCCGTATCCAGATGGGAAAGTACGGCAGTGGAAACTGGGGAGTCATGACAGCAAATGCAGCCCGCTACTATGCCACATCGGCGGTGAATATGGCTGTCATGTTCAGTTCCGAAATTTTTCGTGATTCATTGATGAACTACAAAGGTAGCATTCACAATGATGCAGGAAAGGAGATCGACCGTGAAGGGCTACTGAATTCAATTCTCAATAAACAAAGTCTTGTGTTCGGAGTGGTTACCGGTTCCGGTATCGCCGGGCTCGGTGGAGGAAATGCTTTGGGATTGCGTGAAGAATATCTGGCCGGATTCTTCTACCAGAACCGGGTGGCAATCGATTGCAACTGGGTGCTTCATGTCTGGATTCACGAGCTAGGGCACTGTCTGGGCTATGGTCATTCTAGCAGCCTGTGTTACGGGTCGGTGCCCGATGAAATAGTACCGAAAGTGTATCGCTACATGATGAAGCACCGCATGCTGCCTTATATCATCAATCCCTTTAAGAGTTACAATGATTATAATCCCGGCATCAATGATGCCGACAATCCCGACATAGAGCTATGATGAAGAGACATAATATACTGACGGTACTGGCAGTCCTGCTGCTCACCTTTGCCGCATGCGATAAAAATAGTGCCCCCGGATTCAGTTTCACGACTGACTCCATCCTTACATTGACTTTCGATAAAGAGCTGGATGCCGCCTTTGTCGGAGTGGGGACCCAAAATTACAATCCGGTGGGAATGCGGCGTTCGGGCGATACTCTTTTCATTGCCAACCGTGCCGAAGGTTCTGACGGTGTGTGGGTGGTACGCGCTTCGACCGGGGAGTTGCTTTATTCGCTGACCGGCTGGACCTACAACGGGAAAAACGAGAAGTTCGACAATCAGGTGATGGATGTGGCGGTCAGCAGCGATTACATCTTTGTGGTGAACCGTTCGTCCCGGATCGACCTGTTCCGACGGAACGATTATTCGTATGTGACCACCATCGGGCGTACCGGATGGCAGTCGAGTTCTCTGTTGCAATGCGAAGCGGCCGAAGTGGCTGGTGATAAATTGTTCATCCGTGACAAACAGAAGATTAAAGTGGTGCAGATTTCAGATTGTACGCCTGAAAATCGTTTTAAGGTTCCTGTCTTTGCTCAGAATACGGACAGTACGTCTTCTAATAACGGTTTTAATCTTGAGTCCGTTGCGCGGCATGAAGGCTTGATCTATGTGTCCGACTACGAAACCTCACGCATCCTGGTGATCGATCCCGCCACCGTGGCGGTCAAGGGAGAGCCGGTACGCTTTTTGCGCTCTTACCGCATGCCGAACAAACCGCTCAGTATGGGATTCTTTCAGAACGAAATGTATGTTGTCTGCGCAAATAACCGCATCGTGAGAGTAGACCTCCGTACCGGGAAAGAGCTCGGCTCTTATTCATCCTTTGCCGGAGGAGTGGGGCTGGGAACTCCCGGACGCCTCTTTTTCCATAATGATACATTCTATCTTGCAGGGCGCAATGCCAATGCTCCCCGGCTGATACAGGGGAAAGTTATGTTTGTTGAAATATCCGAGCTGGACTAAAAAAATGAATAATTACGATTCGCTGCAGATTATGCAGGTTTGTACACTCCTCTATATCCGGATGACGGTTTAAGAGAAGAAAACTTTCTGTGTCGTCTGTGGTGAGAAAACAATCAAGCATGAATTTGAAATTTTTATATCTGTTATTATTGATATCTGCCCTGTGTATATCCTGTTCCAAGGACGAAGAACCTTCGGATAAGGGCAGTACTTCTCCCCAAGAGCCGGTTTACACCACCTTTACAGATGCCGGCGAAGTGGTTGTTCCCGGAGTGCTTCCGGCCAATTTCACTCCCCGGTCCGTACGGGTCAAGGGGGACACTTTGTTTGTTGCCAATACCAATGCCGCCGACCGTTCCGTGCTATTGCTGAACCTGACGACAGGCGAACTGATCGGACGTATCGATTCATGGGTACGGAAAGGTGTCAAAGAGACCTTTAATGCCGAGATAGGCGACATGGCTGTTTCTGACCGTTATATCTTTGTGGGTATGTACAACTCCCGTATTAATATTTTTGACCGTCGCACCCTTCAGTTTGTCAATGCCATCGGGCGTTCAGACGGAAAGTGGGGAGACGATATTTATAGCATGACCCATTGCTACGGACTTCGTGAGTGTGGCGAGAGACTGATGGTACGTGATAAAAATACCATTCGCGGCTATTGGATTTACGAAGCCGTTACCGAACCTGCGTTCCGGGTTCCCTGGATCGGAAAGGTGAAAGTGCCTGAAGGAGTCGGATATGACTATCAGGCCCGTATCCATGGTATGGCAGAGTATGACGGGCGTATGTATCTGACCGACTGGTACAACAAGAGTGTGCAAGTGTTCACTCCGTCGAAAATGGAGATCGTGTTCGGTGAAGAGACACATATCACTTCCGATGCCGTGTTTAAGTACGATGATATTCAACCGCTCGGACTGCTTGCCTACGGAGGCGAATTACTGATGTCGGTACAGAAGAGTGGGAAAATACAGCGTTATGATCCGGAGACAGGAGACCTGCTCGGAGTGTTGGCCGAGTTTCCGGGTAAGGAGATCGGGCGCATGGAGATAGCCCGGGGAATGCTTTACTACATTGACCTCAAAGCCGGGAAACTGATGAAGGCAAAAGGAGAATAAAGAACGACGAGAGTGTGTCATGACTCACCACAGAGCAATCTGTGGTGAATACGAGTTTCGACACACCCTCGTTCTTTCATCTGCATGTCCTATCCGAAGCAGAAGTAATACTCAGAACCGTCGCTGACATAAAAAGAATCTGCTTTCTTTTCGATAAAAGAACTGTTCTCTTTTGCCAACCATCCGACAGCAAGCATTACATCGTCTATATTCAGGCAGGTCAAGCTGCAAAGTTCTTTCACAGAGACTTTTCTTGCATGTATAAGTATTCGTCATACTTTTCTGGAGTTTTCTCCGATTTTCACTTTTTCCATATTACTATTTATAGCCTATTTAAATCAAATTTGGTGGTAAATTCTTTATTTCCAAGTTGATAATTGTCCTTTTTGCTTGCTTTAATAAGAAAAAACAGACACCGGCTGAATAAGATAACTCAAGTTTCGGAAGTGAGTTTACACCGTCTGAACCGGTATCTTCATCCTTATACCTTTCTTCAATTAACATTGTTAACGTCTTTTGCAGGTTGTCAGGTTCTTGTGCGCAAATAACAAGTCTTTTGCATTTAAAGAACTTCTTATTCACATCCAAAGAACAAGCTTTAACTCTGTGTTAAAACAAAGCTTTTGAAGACAGAAATCTTACTTTTTAAATATGTTGATTTTCAGATAGTTTAGACTAAGATTCGCTTCTTCACCTCACGAATGGACACTTCGGGCGAAAGCCGGGATACTTGCTTTTTTGTCAACAATAAACGAGGGCTTGCACTTCTGAAAACTGAATTAGATTCCATGAGTAAAAGAAAACTTACCACCAAACTTGACGAAGAACCTGTTTTCTAAAGTAGGTGTCGTCTCGCGCGTAAGGAGAAATTTTTTTGTGTAAATGATAGGAGGCTAGGGTACTTACCTATTGGACTACAAACAGATACGTAATATAAAGTAGATGGAAGAAAAGGGGAGGGGTGTTTCAAAAAACGTTCGTTTATAAACACAAAGGTAAGGCACATTTTTATAACAACAAAATATTTTTATAAATAAATTGAGTTTTTCTTTCTTTATCTATTTTAGTATACTGATTATAAGAGTATTATATACATGAAATAGAATCTTTATATATGTGTTTTTTCTATAAGAACATGATTTTTAGAAAAGGTCGAAAAAAGGTGTTCCAAAAGACGAACGTTTTTTGAAACAATTTCATTCGTTTTACCACTAAAAATAGTTTCGGAAATTCTTACGGTTTGAATGGGAAAAGATGTCTCGTCCAAACCGCGTAGCGCACCCGAAAGTAACCTCTCGACTTTTAATATCCACTAATAAATGTCTGAACAACAGGAATATTGGTTTGCCGCTCGGACAAAGAAGGATCAGGAGTTTTCTGTTCGCAATGCTTTAGAAAAGCTTGGAATAGAATACTTTCTTCCAACACAATTTGTCATCCGTCAACTGAAATATCGTCGTCGTAGGGTAGAAGTTCCTGTTATCAAGAATCTTATTTTTGTCCGGACCACGAAAGACCGTGCCTGGTCTATCACGAAGGATGATCATGTTCCTCTTTATTATATGAAGGATCTCTATACCCATACTTTGTTGATCGTTCCCAACAAACAGATGGAAGATTTCAAGTTTGTGATGGATTTAGCTCCGGAAAATGTAACTTTTGATGATCTTCCCCTTACTGTTGGTACAAAAGTGCAGGTCGTCAAAGGAGAGTTTTGTGGCATTGAGGGTGAATTGTCCAGCCTTGCCAACCGTACTTACGTAGTGATTCGTATCCACGGAGTTCTTTCTGCCAGCGTCAAAGTACCTAAAAGTTACCTTCGTATTCTTTCAGCGTAATTCGTAATTTCAAAATTATATGAATCAAGTCCAAAATCTGCAACACATTGCCCGTGAGTTGCTTTATTTGGGTATGGATGGTTCTCCCATCTATACCGATCATTTCCGTCAACTGAACACCGAAGTTTTTCGCTTGTCCGAAGCCCTTTTCTCTATGAAAGGTGCCACATCCGAGGAAGAAGCAGCGATTTGTCTGTCCCTGTTAATGGGCTATAATGCTACCATTTACAATGATGGCGACAAAGAATCTAAGATACAAAGCATTTTAGATCGCTCTTTTGCCGTATTGGACCATCTTCCCGCTTCTCTATTGAAATGCCAATTGCTGACTTATTGCTATGGCGAGGTATTCGAGGAGGATTTAGCACAAGAAGCACATCAAATAATGGATAGCTGGAAAAATAGGGCACTTTCAGAAGAAGAATTGGAAGTGATGGAGACATTGCAGACAATGGAAGATAATCGGTATCCGTGTAGTGAGGTAGAAGATTGATTGTATGCATTTTTGAAGAATAATATAAATATGCTTAATGTAGATAATTTTATCGGCGATCATATCACTTTTCGTCGTTCCAGCATGTTTGCTCCCGATATTGCAGCAAACAGTGATCGTCTTCGCCAAGAGGTTGAAGGTAAGAGTTTATTAGTGATTGGTGGTGCGGGTTCCATCGGTTCTTCCTATATAAAAGCCATTCTTCCTTTTAAGCCTTCCAAACTTGTTGTGATCGATTTAAACGAAAATGGATTGGCCGAACTCACCCGCGATTTGCGTTCCACTTACGGTCTGTATATTCCGGACGAGTATCGTACTTATACATTGAATTTTGCAGATCCCATCTTCGAGCGTATGTTCCGTAAGGAGCAGGGTTTTGATATTGTAGCCAACTTTTCGGCACACAAGCATGTACGGAGTGAGAAAGATGAATATTCGGTACAGGCTCTGATTGAAAATAATGTAATAAAAGCCAAAAAACTGCTTGATCTGTTATCGGAATTTCCTCCCCATCATTTCTTTTGTGTTTCTACGGATAAGGCTGCCAATCCTGTGAATATAATGGGTGCCAGTAAACGTATCATGGAAGATATGATAATGGCTTACTCCTCTAAATTTAAAGTCACTACTGCCCGTTTTGCCAATGTCGCCTTTTCCAATGGCTCCCTATTGGCCGGTTTTATTGACCGTATCATGAAGAAACAGCCTCTGGCTGCCCCCAATGACGTGAAACGTTATTTCGTTTCACCTGAAGAAAGCGGCCAGATCTGTATGCTTGCCTGTATTCTTGGGAATAACGGAGAGATTTTCTTTCCAAAGCTGGGTGAGGAAAAGATGATCACTTTTTCTTCTATCTGTGACCGTTTCCTCCGCACTCTGGGCTATGAAAAGAAAGAGTGTGCTACAGATGAAGAAGCCAGAAGATATGCTGCCGAAATGGCGGATGACAGCAAGATATATCCTGTTGTTTATTTTAAAAGTGATACCACGGGTGAGAAAGGCTATGAAGAGTTCTATGTGCCCGGTGAGCGGTTGAACCTGGAACGTTTTTCTTCTTTGGGCGTGATTGAGGATGTCAGTAAACGTCCTTTGTCTGAATTGGATTCCTTCTTTGATGAACTGGAGTCTCTCTTTGCCTTTCCGGACTGTCATAAGTCTGATATCGTGACTGCGCTTAAAAGATTCCTTCCCAATTTCGAACACGTGGAGAAAGGAAAGAATCTGGATCAGAAAATGTAATGTTTACAAGTATGTATAATAATATAACTACTTTCATCCATAACTTGTTTGGTACGGATGAATTTGTCCCGTTGCACGCTCCTTTATTTATCGGTAACGAAAAAAAATACCTTGCAGAATGCATTGATACTACTTTTGTTTCGAGTGTGGGCAAATTTGTCGATCGCTTTGAGGAGCTTGTTGCTTGCTATACGGGTTCAAAAAGAGCTGTTGTCTGTGTAAGTGGTACTAATGCATTACACATGGGTATGCTTCTTGTCGGTGTCGAGCGTGATGATGAAGTTTTAACTCAGGCTCTTACTTTTATCGCTACCTGTAACGCCATCAGTTATATTGGTGCACATCCTGTATTTCTTGATGTGGATAGAGATACTTTGGGGCTTTCTCCTCTTGCTGTAAAAAGATGGTTGTCTGGGCATGCGGAAGTAAGGAATGGGCAGTGTTATAATAAGAAGACGGGACGCCGTATCAAGGCTTGTGTTCCTATGCATACGTTCGGGCATCCTATGAAGATTGACGAATTGTCGGCAGTGTGCAACGAATATCATATAGAACTTGTCGAGGATGCGGCCGAAAGTATCGGCAGTTTCTATAAAGGCCGTCATACGGGTACTTTCGGAAGAGTGGGAGCCATCAGTTTTAATGGTAATAAAACGATCACTACCGGTGGTGGGGGGATGTTGCTTTTCCAGGACGAAGAGCTGGGCAAGTTTGCCAAACATTTGACAACCCAAGCCAAAGTTCCGCACCGTTGGGCCTTTGTTCATGATCTTATCGGCTACAATTACCGTATGCCTAATATCAACGCCGCATTGGGTTGTGCCCAAATGGAGAATCTTGACAGGTACGTTTCCAATAAACGTGAGACAGCAGAACGGTATCGTGAGTTCTTTTCTCATATTCCTGATGTTGAGTTTGTTGTTGAGCCTGCGAACAGCCGTTCTAACTATTGGTTGAACGCTGTACTTTTGAAAGACCGCCGGGCCCAACAGTCTTTCCTTGAATATACGAACGATCATGGTGTAATGACCCGCCCCGTTTGGGAATTGATGAACAGACTTGAGATGTTTCGTGGATGTGAGACGGATGGTTTGGAAAATACTGTGTGGTTGGAAGAAAGAATTGTGAATATACCAAGTAGTGTTCGTTTGGGAGTATGAAACCTTTAATTTTAGTCGGTGGCGGTGGACATTGTAAATCGGTGATTGATGTCGCTGAGAGTATGGGGCATTCCATCCTGGGTATATTGGATCTTCCGAAAAATGTAGGCCATTTCATCTTAGGCTATCCTGTTCTTGGTACTGATGACGATATTCCCTTATTTGTGAATCAGGCTGACTTTATTGTTACTGTCGGATTTATAAAGGAATCTTCTCTAAGGTTGAAGATTCATGATAAAATACGAACTTCCGGTGGGCATTTGGGTACCCTGATTGCTTCCACCGCTTATGTTTCCAGACATGCTCAGATCGGTGCGGGTACTGTGGTCATGCATCATGCCTTTGTGAATGCCGGTGCACGGATTGGCAGTGGTTGTATCATCAATACTTTTGTAAATGTGGAGCATGATGCCCTGATCGGTGATAATTGTCATATATCAACCGGTGCTATGGTTAATGGAGATTGTAAGGTCGGCGAATGTTCTTTTTTGGGCAGCCAGTCGGTAATGGTGAATGGTACTTCCATTATTTCCGGTTGTATCATCGGCGCAGGTTCGGTAGTACGTAAGGATATTCTGGAAAAGGGAATTTATTCGGGTAATCCCGCAATCTTGAAAATGAAATAAATAATTGATGAAGAATTTGGTCGCATTGTTTACTGTCTTTTATTCTGGGGCAGAATGCTTTTTGAAAGACTTTCTATCTTCTTTGAAAGAACAAAGTTACAAAGAGTTTGATCTAATAATTGTGAATGATGGATTTGAGGTTGGAGAGTTTGAAAATTTATTATGTAATTTAAATGTTGTAGAGATAAAATTCAGTTCTACTGTCTCGAAGAATAGAGAATATGGTTTAAATTATATAAAAAGAGCGGGTTATAAATATTTAATTCTATGTGATGTAGATGACTTTTTTTCAAGAAAAAGGGTGGAAATTTCCTTAAATATGCTGCGTGAATTTGATGTTGTTGTTAATGATGTTGATATCGTTTCAAATAGAAATGAAATATTAATAAATAATTATTTTTCGAGGAGTTTGAATTCTTCAACAAACATTGATTTACATTTTATAAAAGAAAAGAATCTATTAGGATTTTCCAATACAGCTATAAAAACAGACTTGTTTGATAGTATTAATTTTCCTACCAATTTAGAGATCGTTGATTGGTATTTTTTCACAATTATTTTAAAAAAAGAGCCTAAAGTGGGATTTATACATCAAGCACTTACTTACTACAGGCAACATTCTAATAATTTGATTGGTATAGGTGATTATCCTATAGAATTTTTCAAGAAAATGTTAGATCTGAAAATTTCTCATTATAGTTATTTATCTGACATTGATTTAGATTATAAATCACTTTATATTCAATATCTAGATATGAAACGAAAGTCTGATATGGATATTATTATGGGAATTGATAAAAATAAAAAGATAAATAAATATCCCCTATGGTGGGAAAACATAAAACTATAAAATATTATGAATAGATATCCTTATATTATCGCTGAAATAGGAGGTAATCATAATGGCGATATGGAGCTCGCACGAGAAATGATAAAATCTGCTAAAGAACATGGAGCTGATGCCGTGAAATTTCAGCTTTACCGTAAAGAAGATTTATGGACTAATGATCATTTAGAAGAGTTAAATAATGGAGTTGTTAATTTGGAAAATGTATCTAATTGGTCTACTCAGGAGTTAGGGCTCAAGAATATATTTGAGCAAGTTGAAAAATTTTCCGTCCAAGAAAAAGATCATATTGTTTTTTTTGATTATGCTAGAGAGTTCGGTATAGATTATGCAACTTCTGCTTTTACTAAGCAAGATATAGATTTCTGCATTGATCAAAAAGTTGCTTTTTTAAAAATAGCATCTTGTGATATAACAAATTTGGATTTAATTGAATATGCTATTTCAAAGGATTATCCATTGTTAATATCATTGGGGTTAGCTGATTTGGGAGAGATTGAACAAGTCGTAAATTTGATTCCTGAGAAATGTAGACCGAATATTACTTTATTACATTGTGTGTCTTTATATCCACCTAAAGATGAAATTGTGAATCTAAAATTTATGCATACATTAACTTCTACCTTTGGCTTGAATGTTGGCTATTCTGATCATACTTTAGGGGTGTCTATATCTTTAGCAGCGGTAGCTTTAGGAGCAAAGGTCATAGAGAAACATTTTACTTTAGATAAAGAAATGCCCGGTTGGGATCATAAAGTTTCTGCTAATCCTGAAGAGATGGCTGTTATTAGTCGAGAAACTAAAAGAATAGTTGATTCACTCGGAAATGGTATTAAAACTATTTCTGAAGATGAGTTTGAAAAAAGAAAAAAATTTAGAAGAAGCATAACTACTAAATATGTTTTACAGGAAGGACATGTTATAAGTTATGATGATATACTTTTCAAACGACCTGGAACAGGGATTTCTGCAAATCGATTGAAAGATGTAATTGGTAGAAGAGTAAATCATACTATAGAAGCAGATAAAACTTTATTTTGGGAGGATTTGATAAGATGATAGCTATAATACCTGCTCGTGGAGGATCCAAAGGACTTCCTGGTAAGAATATAAGGAAAATGTGTGGTAAACCATTGATTGCTTATACTATTGAATGTGCATTAAAGTCAAAATATATAGATCGGGTAATTGTATCGACTGATGATGATGAAATTGCACGTATTTCGTTAAAGTTTGGTGCAGAAGTTCCTTTCATGCGACCAAGTCATTTAGCTTCAGATACCGTTCTTGCTGTAGAAAATTATCTTTATACAATAGATAGAATTGAAAAAGAAGAAAATGTAATTATTGATAGATTTATTGTTTTACAACCAACTTCTCCTTTGAGAAGTGTGGAAGATATTGATTGTGCTGTAGAATTATTTAAAAAAAAGAATGCGGACTCTGTGGTGAGTTACACAAAAGAAGAACATCCAATTTATTGGCATAAAAATATAGACAATGATAATAGACTAATTAATATTTTCGATGATAAAATTGTAAATCGTCAGGAATTAAGAACTACTTATTATCCTAATGGAGCCATTTATATCTTTAAAAGTAGTTTAATTAGAAATAAGAAATATTATACAGACAATTCTTTTGCTTATGTCATGCCTAGAGATAGATCCGTAGATATTGATTTTTTGGAAGATTTTCTTTATGCAGAGTATTTGTTGAAAAAATGTAGTATGAAATGAAAGATCGTATTATTTTGTCAAATGTTAAAAACATAAAAGATATCATTCACGCTATTGATGAATATCAGAAAGGGGTTATTGCGGTTGTTGATGATGATAATAAATTAATAGGGATTGTAACGGATGGTGATATAAGGAAGGCTATATTATATGGAGAATTAAGTATAGAGAAAATTATTAACAAGAGACCTGTCACCTTTCAATATGGTTCAAATCAACGCTCAATTATCAATAAATTACTGGAAATAAAGTCATCTCTTATTCCATTAATAGAAAAAGATGGAACATTTGTAGATTTTTATTTCTTGGGGAATAATTATAAACATTATAATTCTACAAAAGTCGTAATTATGGCAGGAGGGCTGGGAAGTAGGCTTGGTGAGTTGACAGAAAATACGCCTAAACCCATGCTGAAAATTGGAGGATATCCAATATTAGAACATATCCTTAAATCTTTTAGAGAATGTGGATTTGTTGACTTTATTTTTTGCGTAAACTATAAGTCAGAAGTTATACAAGAATATTTCCAAGCAGGGGAAAAATGGAATGTTAATATTGAGTACGTAAAAGAAAATAAAAGATTGGGTACTGGGGGAGCTTTAAGTCTCTTAAATGCAATGGTTGATGGCGATTTTTTTGTAATTAATGGTGATGTGTTGTCAACTCTAAATTATGACGAATTCTTATATAAGCATAAAAATGACCAGTCAGTAGCCTCGATGTGCTTGCATAAAATGGACTATCAAATACCATATGGTGTTATTAAAACAGATGAAAAAAGCACAATTGTTGATATTGTAGAAAAACCGACGTTTTATTATTATATAAATACTGGTATCTATGTATTAAATTCATGTGTTCTTTCATATATTCCTCGTGATACTTTTTATGACTTACCTATGCTATTTAAAGACCTTAAAGAAAAGAGTATGGTGATAAAGGGGTATATGACATCTGATTTTTGGATGGATATTGGACGTAAAGAAGATTATTGGGGAATAAAGAAAAATTTTGAATTATAACATTATGGAAAAAATAGTATATATAGTACATGCCGTTGATACTGAAGGACCATTGTATGAATCTACCGAAGCTACATTTGAAAGATTAAAGTCCTCTTTCAATATTGAGTTGGAACCGACTTTTGCTAACTTACAAAAATTACGTCATAGAGAAATTTTTTTGAATGGATTAGAGGATAAAATTGTAGAATTTCTAGATCCTTCACTACAAAATTACAATGATAGTTGGGATAAAATAGATTTGATGTTATCGAAAATTTTATCAAATGATTTTAGATTCAAATTTTGTGATTCTTTTAGTGGTGGATGGGTTTATAACTGGTTTTGTTTGGATCATGTTGGCTATGATTATAACCCTAGAAGACGCGATATGGGATATCATAATATACATGATCGTTACATTGAATTATTGGATAAATATGGCAAATATAAAGATGATATTCAGTGGCATTTCCATCCAATGTCTCATTATAAGGAGGCACATCGTGCAGGTAAATCATATGAACACTCAGAAACATTGTATCAAATTTTAAGTCGTAGAATCATTGATCGTAATTTTTTTCCTTCTGTTTTTAGGGCAGGATGTGTAACAGAACGACCAGATGCTAATTGGTTTCTAGAGCAATGGATACCTTTCGATTGCTCTAATTTTGCTGTAGAGAATGAAAATAAGGAACAATATAGGGATCAAAGAAATGGACAAGCTGGTGATTGGAGACGTGCTCCTAGTGATTGGCGTATATATCATCCCGATTTTTATGATTATCAGAAAGAAGGGGGTTGTCATAGAAGTATTGGACGTTTTCTAAATATCGTGTCACGCTATGGGAACATCACATCCTATGAAATTGAAAAGGCATTTCAAAGAGCGAATGAGGGACTTCCCACTCTGTTGGGAATCTTTAATCATGATTTTAGAAATATGGGTAATGAAATTGAATATTTTTGCGATTTACTATATGATATTTCTAGAAAGTATAATAATGTTTCTTTTAAATTCGCTACAGCTAAGGAGGCTTTTAATGCGGTATTGCAGAATAAACTATCTGAGTTTGATCTGAATGTGAGGTTAAAGGGGAATGAGCTCTATGTCGATACTATAAAGGGATGCGTATTTGGTCCACAACCTTATTTGGCAATAAAGACTAAATCTGGTAAATATATTCATGATAATTTTGATTTTGGTTTGGATGGTAAATCTTGGTCATATGTTTTTGATGAAAATATGATTAAGTTTGAAGATGTTGATACGATTGGTGTAGCAGCTAATGATATGTGTGGACAAGTTAGCCTCAAATGTATAAAGGCTTGATTTATAGATTGTATGTATAAGAAACAATCATTTTGGTCTAATATAATTAAACAAAGTAGTTGGTATTATCTATGTAGTGCATTAAATAATGGATTGGCAATATTGTTATTACCTTTTCTTTCTAGGAGGTTGTCTACAGAAGAATATGGTATAATACAATTATCTACTGGAATTGGCCTGTTTTTGCCTATGGTCTTTTCTTGCGGAATTGATAGGGCTATATATCGCTTTTTCAATGAGTGTAGAACCCATAAAGCAAAGAAAGAGTTAATATCTACTGTATATTGGTTTGTTGTTATTGTTGGTATGGTCTTTTTGACAATCTTTGTTTTATCTTCTTCATTATGGTTTAAATCTGTTGTCCATATTTCACCATATCCTTATGTCTTATTATTTGCATATCCTTATTTATTTGCAGAGCTGTCTACGATAGGTCAATCTTATTTTCAGCAAGTCTTTGATTTAAAAAGAATGACTATAATAGAAGTTATAGGAACTGCTATTAATCTGTTATTATCTATATATTTTGTTGTAACTTGGGATGATGGAGCATTAGCTCGTTTGGTTGCTATAACTATCTCGTTTTTTTTTAAATCATCTATATATTCTTACTATTTATTAAAGAGAAATCTTTTAGTGTTTAGATGTAATTATATAAAGGTATGGGAATATGTAAAATTTTCCTTACCACTATTACCAAATAGTATTAGTTTATGGCTTTCTAGAACTTTTGATAGAATATTAATATCTTATTATTGTGGAACAGCTATAGCAGGTGTTTACTCTACTGCGGTACAAGTATCATTTGTCTTATATTTTATTCAAGATTCAGTGACACAGGCGTTTGGACCTATGCAGATTCGTTTATTTATTCAAAATAAAGTTGAAGCAGTAAGGTGTTTGAAAATAATGTCTAAGATATTTTATATTATAATGCTTGTCTCTGTAGTCTTTTTAAGTTCTTTTTGTAAGGAAATTATGAATTTCGTTTTGGATGAAAAATTTGTGCCACCTGTGATTGTAGTTGCCTTGTTATCTTCTGTATACATATATCAGGCTCAGTATCGATTATTTTCAGATATATTGATATATCATAAAAAAAATAAATATTTTATGTATGCGGGTATAATACAAGCTGTTATTAGTTTATTGATTAATATAGTATTTATACCTAAATATGGGTATGTTGTAGCAGGATGGTCTAGTTTAATTGCAGTTATGTTATACACATTGATTATAGCATATTATAGTGTGAAAATTGAGAATTTATCTTTGGATTATAGTTTTTATATAAAATATACATTGATTCTAATGTTGGCTTTATTCTTATTGTTGAATCCTTTGTTTAATATGGATATGCATATATTGTTGAAGTTGTTGCTTGTAAGTGGGATTTTAGTGTTTGGAATAAGAGACGTTTTTAAATTGAAAAAAAATATAGTTTAATATGAAAAATAAAGTAGATATACTATCTTTCACTTATTCTAGTAAGGGAAGGGATATTGATATTGTGGAACCAGTATTAAGCAAATTGGAACTAGAGTTAGGTGTTATAATAAAGCGATGTTGGTTATATGACAATTTTGTTTTTGATATATTAAGGTATAAGCCTAAGATGCTTATTTTAGCTAATGCTATCGGATGTCATTATCATTTTTGGGCTGCAAAATTCGCCTCTATGTTAGGAATTAAAGTGGTTACTTTTGTTTCTGAGGGTGACTATCGTTATATAAATGGTTCAATTACAACAATGTTATACGGTTGGAATAAGGAAGAGCATTTGTATGAAGATTTACATCTTGAGTGGTCACAAAGAAATATTAATTACTTTTCTACTAGTCCTAGCTTTGATGAAAATATAGTTAAATTATCTGGTGCTACAGGTTTTGATAAATATAAGCTTCTTAAATTTCTTGATAAGAATGATTTTTTAATGAAATATGATTTAGGACATTATGGAAAAATAGTTGGATTAGGAGGTTGGACTTTTGACTTTGCTTTTAACGAGAATCATAGTACTGGACCAATTTTTTTTGGAAAAGAGTTGGATGGTATAAAGGCATCTTTATTTGCATTGCGCGAAGGCTATAGGGCATTGGTTACAAATAATCCTGATATATTGTTTATTTGTAAAAAGCATCCTTTGACAATAAATGAATATTATGATGAGTTTTCTTTGGTAAGAGAATATCCTAATGTTATAACACTACAAACCGAAGAGAATATTTATGATTTAATTAATGTTTCAGATCTATGGATAACATTCGACTCCACAACTGCACTTGAGGCTTGGTTATTGGGAAAAACGACATTACTTTATAATCCTGTTATTCAGGATTTTAATAGATCTTCAATAATGAAGGGCAGTCCAATACTGACTACTCCTGAAATGCTGATTGAATCTGTAAAAGAATTTTACGAGAATAATAGGATTATTGATGCCTTTTCACAAAAAGAAAATGAACGTAATAACATAATAAAGGAAGTGATTGCGTTTTGTGATGGAAAAAATTATCTTAGAGCTGCTGATCTGATAACATCTTTGTATTTAGGTGAGAAAAAGAAAAAGGAAAAAGTTCATGTTGCTTTTATTTTGAAGATGGGGGGGTGTGGAATTAGAAATTTCTTGAGAAATTTGGTTGCTTATTCTAATTTTTTTGATGTTATACCTCGTGTAAGACGATTTAAAAATACCCGATTGGCATTATATAACGAGAAAGAAAGAGAGTACTATAGATTGATTTATAAAGAAGCGATAACTAATGATTGATTTTTTTATATCAATATTACTTTATTTTTATATTTTATTGTTCCGAAGAGGAATTCGAACAGCATTTCCTTGTTTGGTGAGTCCACTTTTTGTTTTTAATAAAACAAAAAAAGTAACAGATGTTTCATTGGGTAAGTCATTCATTGGTAGAGATGTGATGATATCTGATGGATGTCATTTTTATGACACTCCTATTGTTTTTGGGAAAGTAAAAATTGGGCGTTACACTTCTATAAATGGACCTGGAACAAGAATTTGCGCTTTCATTCATGAGATAAATATAGGGGCATTTTGTTCTATTGCATCAAATGTTGTAATACAAGAATATAATCATTGTGTTAATCATGTGACTACATATAATATTTATCATCATATTTTGAATTTGAAAGATTCAATTTCGATATCTAATACTTCAAAGGGACCTATTACAATAGAAGATGATGTATGGATTGGTTCTAATGTAGTTATTTTGTCAGGTGTTAAGATTGGAAGAGGGAGTGTTATTGGAGCTGGGGCAGTTGTAGTAAATGATGTACCTCCTTATTCGGTCGCAGTAGGGAACCCCGCTAGAATTGTTAAGAAAAGATTTGATGATGAAACTATTTCTTATATTGAAAAGACTCGATGGTGGACGTGGTCTATAGAGGAGATTAAAAGAAAAGAGGATTTCTTTAGGAAAGAATTTATAAAAAGTGAAAAAGGTTAAAATGTGCTGTTTGAAGAGAAGGAACATCTTTATTTTATTTCAATTTCTGTTGATATTATGCTTTATCTTTTCATCTATAGGTGAAACTTTTTATTCTTCTGTAAATACAAATACGCAATATATTATTGTTTTATTTTCTTTTTATTATTTATTTTCTATTTTGTGTTGTAGGGGAGTATATCCAGACCAATTAATAATATTGCTATATGCAATATTATTATCTTTCTTTATGACCTATCTTTCTAGTCGAGGAAATATCAATATGCTGAAAATAAATTATATATATATATATCCTATTTTCTTAGGCTATTTACTTTCATATAGATTCGAGAATGGTTTTGTACTAAGAGTGTTACAGGTGTGTTTGATAGCTAATTTCTTGGCTATTTGTTATGAAATCATTAATTTAAAATATGTTGTAAAGTTGTCAGAAGATGCTATTGGCATTAATAATTTAATATATAGGAATGGTTTATTTTCTAATCCCAAGGAAGGAGGTGCTTTTATAGCATTTGTAGCGCTTATAATGTTTAAATATGGGAAGTATTCGATTGTAGCTGCTTCTTTTTTATTTTCTATATTATGTGGAGTGAGGACATCATCTTTTATACTGTTTTTCCCATTTTTAGTTGTGATGTATTCTTTTCTTAAAAGAGGATTGGTGAGTTTATCTTGGATGTTATTACTATTCCTTTTGGTTGGATATTATATGTTCTATTATATGTCTGATGTAAGTTCGCTTATGGAACGTTTTATAAATCTACTAAGTACTACGGATGAGGGTAACTCAATGCGGTTGGTTTTTATGAAAAAGCATGTCGATATATGTGTTGATGATTACAATTTATTTGATTATTTATTTGGGCGATTTGGATATTCAAGAAACCAGATTGGCAATGGGGCAGAATCTTCTTGGCTTGATTTATTGACAAATGTTGGAATATCAACTTTTTTGTTATATGTGATTCCACTGTGTCAAATAATTGTCCGTTCTCAAAAATGGATAATGAAAATAACTTATTTGGTACTTTTTGTGTCAATGGGGATCTCTAGATTTGGAATTGGAATAACAAGTGGGGTCTTATTTTGGCTGTTAATTTTTCAAGAATTAAAAGAAAGTAAATTGTCTAAGGATATATCTTGATGTGTATATAGTGATTGATTTTTTGTAACTTGGACTAATTCTTAGATGTCTTTTAAGTGTATTGAATTTCTATTCTTATAATGGTCTTTTCTCTGGCATATAATATATACAGCTGTTTTGAGCTGACTATTCGCTTATATCGAACATATATTATTCTATATTAATTTGTATCATATCAATACTATTATAAATATGATATTGATTTGAGTTTACATGTTTTATGTAAACTGAGATTGTGTTATGTAATTCTTATCTTAGTCTTTGTATGTAAGTGAATTGTTTGATAATCATATTTATGTATTTTATGAATAGTGTGTTTGTGTATGAAAAAGATATTTTTTAGTCTGAAAATATTACTTGTGGTATTATAAATAATTAATAAAAATAAAATGAATATGGAAGAAATTCGAATTGCTGTTATTGGATTAGGATATGTTGGATTGCCATTAGCGCGTTTGTTCTCAACAAAATTTAAAACTGTCGGTTTTGATATGAATAAATCGCGAGTGGATTCTATAATGAAAGGACATGATGCGACCCTAGAAGTGTCTGATTCATTATTACAAGATGCAATAACTAATAATCATTTTATGTGCTCTAATGAGTTGAGTATAATTAAAAATTGTAATTTTTATATAGTGGCGGTTCCTACACCTGTCGACTTGGATAATCGTCCAGATTTAAGACCTCTTTTAAGTGCAAGTGAAACTGTTGGCAAGGTTATATCAAAAGGAGATATTGTTGTTTATGAGTCAACTGTATACCCTGGAGTAACAGAAGAAGAGTGTATTCCACTTATAGAAAAGGTTTCTGGGCTCAAGTTTAATGAGGATTTTTTTGCAGGTTATTCTCCGGAGCGTATAAATCCTGGGGATAAAGAACATACTGTCGAAAAAATTATAAAAGTTACATCAGGATCGACACCTGAAATCGCAGAGATTATTGATAGAGTTTACAATAAAGTATTGGTGAATGGTACTCATAAAGCACCTTCTATAAAGGTTGCTGAAGCTTCTAAGATTATTGAGAATTCTCAGAGAGATGTAAATATAGCTTTTATGAATGAATTGGCAAAAATATTTAATGCAATGGGGATTGACACAAATGATGTAATTGCCGCTGCTTCTTCGAAATGGAATTTTATAAAATTAAGACCAGGATTAGTTGGGGGACATTGTATTAGTGTAGACCCTTATTATTTGATTCAAAAAGCTCAAGTTTATGGTATATTTCCTCGTATAATGTCTGCTGCTCGACGTTTAAATGACGGCATGGGAGATTATATTGCCAATCAGGTAATACAATTAATGAATAAAAAGGGGATTTTGGTGAAGGATGCCCATATACTTATTTTAGGTGTTACATTTAAAGAGAATTGTCCTGATATTCGTAATACTAAAATTGTTGATATTTATTCTGTATTATCTGAGTATACATCTAATATTAAAGTTTATGATCCTTGGGTAAATCAAAGTAAAATTAAAGAAGAGTATGGAATAAATGTAATTAATGAAGATCTAAAGAACTTAGAAGGAAAATTTGATGTAATTATTTTAGGAGTTGCCCACGATTGTTTTAAAAATATACAAGTTAATGATCTTTTAAAAAAGGAATATGGGGTCGTATACGATGTAAAAGGTGTACTTGATAGAAATATTGTAGATGGTAGATTGTAAAAATAAAAATAGTGTGGTTTTTATTTTATAAATATAGTACTTATGTTGTAATTTGTCTGCTTTGGGTAATGTAGTGCTAAATAATGGGCTTATTTAGACTCTTGTGTCTGTTATAGTTGATATTTATTTGGATAGTATATGTTATGGTAAATTCTATGCTTTATTTAATTATATATGAAAATTGTTCATTTGTGTTTAGCGAGTTTTTTTGTAGATAATTATACTTATCAGGAAAATTTGCTACCTAAGTACCATAAAATGGCAGGACACGATGTCACTATTATTGCTTCATTGGTCTCATTCAGTGAAAAAGGAAAACCTATAATTTTGCCTGGTGAATCTATTTATGAAACTCAAGAGGGATGTAGAGTGTATAGAGTGGATTATAAACGTCCATTTTATTTTTTTAATCGATTGCTGAGAAGATATAATAAATTGCAATCTTTGTTAGACAAAGAAAGGCCTGACATGATTTTTATTCATGGGGTTCAGTTTGCAAATGTCTCAATTATATTGAAATATAAGAAAAAATATCCAAGTGTACGGATACTATGTGATAATCATGCTGATTGGATTAACAGTGCAAGAAATTTATTGTCAAAAAAGATTTTGCATGGAATTATTTGGAGATATTATGCCAATAAGATAGAGCCATATGTTACAAGGTTTTATGGAGTTACTCCTTTACGGTGTGAGTTTTTGAAAAAGATGTATAATATTCCTTCTTCAAAGGTTAGTTTGTTGGTTATGGGAGTTGATGATTGGGGGATACCATGGGAAAATAGAAATGCGATCCATATGAAAATAAGGAATCAATTGAATATTGCACCTAGTGATTTCTTGATTATTACAGGAGGAAAAATTGATGAAAGAAAAAATATTCATTTATTAATGGAAGCTGTATTAAATAGCTTTGAGAGTAATATTCATTTGGTGGTATTTGGTAATATAGCTCCTGAAATGAAAAAAAAGATTGATTCTTTGGAGGATAATGAAAAAATTCATTATGTAGGATGGTTGTCCTCTGAGAAAACGATAGAGTACTTTTTTGCATCAGATTTAGCTGTATTTCCTGGCACACATTCTGTTTTGTGGGAACAAGCTGTAGGAATTGGTATTCCATCAATTTTCAAATATTGGGATGGGATGACACATGTTGATTTAGGAGGTAATTGCTTGTTTTTGTTCGAAAATAGCTCTGAAGAAATTTCAAAAAAAATAAGTTCTCTTTCTTCAAGAGAGACAAAGTATTTAGAAATGAAGAAAATAGCTTCTTGTTTCGCTCATAAATTTTACTATTCTGATATTGCTAAAAAAGTAATTGAAGATGTTTAAGTATTTGAAAGGATTTTGGCGATATTTGTTAAGGAAGCGAGTCTCATCATTATCACTGATTGATGATCTTTCAACTATTCATCCGACCGCTAGGGTATATTCGGGATGTAGGATAATTCAATCAGATATAGGAGCATATTCTTATGTTGGTTATGGCTCTATTCTCGTAAATGTAGCTGTTGGGAAATTTTGTTCTATCGCAGGAGATGTTGAAATAGGTTTAGCAACTCATCGCATGGATGCTATTTCTACTTCTCCTTTGTTTTATTCTTCTAATAATGCTTTGGGGATATCTTGGACCTCATATTCTTATTTTGATGATTCTCACAAGCCAGTTAGTATAGGGCATGATGTGTGGATTGGTACGAGAGTGGTAATTATGGGAGGGGTGAAGATTGGTGATGGAGCTGTCATTGGTGCTTGTGCTGTTGTTACTAGAGATATACCACCATATGCTATTTGTGTAGGGATTCCTGCTAAAGTGATACGCTATCGATTCCCTAGAGAGACGATAGATGTGTTGGAACATGCGGAATGGTGGAATTGGTCTGAAGTTCTATTAAAAGAAAATATAGAAAATTTCAATGGATCTGATACTCTTTTTTTTAATCGTATACCATTAAAACAGAAATGAAGATTTCGATTATAACTGTCACTTTTAATAGTGAAAAAACTATTAATGATACCATTCAATCTGTGTTGATGCAATCTTATTCTAATATTGAATATATAATAATTGATGGGAAATCTAATGATTCAACACTAGGAATTGTGAAAGAATATATACCTCTATTTAGTGGGCGTTTGAAGTATATAAGTGAGAAAGATTCTGGTATCTATGATGCCATGAATAAGGGGATAAAATTGGCTAGTGGGGATATAATTGGTATTATAAATTCAGATGATTTTTATAAAAGCAATAATGTTATAGCAAGTGTTGCTAATGCTTTTAATGACAATAGTATTGAGGTTGTTTTTGGTAATATTCAATTTGTCAATCCTAATAACAAGACACGGATTGTTCGAAAATATTCTGGTAAAGGATTCAGACCTTGGATGTTTCGATGGGGAATTATGCCTCCTCATCCTTCCTTTTTTACACGGAAGTCATGTTATGAGAAGTATGGAATGTATAATTCGACTTTTAATATTTCAGGTGATTATGATTTGATGGTTCGTTTTCTTTTAGTGAAGAAACTTAAGTATAAATATATGGATTTGGACATGGTGATAATGAGACTAGGAGGTGCAAGTACCAAATCTATAAGATCATTGCTGATTAATAATAATTATAATGTTATAAGGGCATGTAGGGAAAATGGAGTATATACTAATATTTTTATGGTTTCTTTGCGTTACATAAAGAAAATATCAGAACTGATTTTTAAAGTTTAGTTGATTGATAATTAAATGTTTAATTGGACTTACTTAGATGGCTTGTCTAATTATAACATTATATCTCGATATTCGTTTAATATTATAAATTTTATGAAAATACCTTTTTCACCACCTTATATTGACGAGGCGGTCATCAACGAAGTCGTTGATTCGTTACGTTCCGGTTGGATTACATCCGGTCCGAAAGTGAAGGCTTTGGAGGAAGAAATTAAATCTTTCTCAGGAGCAAAAGAAGTGCTTTGTGTCAATTCCTGGACATCAGGAGCTATTATGATGTTGCGTTGGCTGGGAGTGAAGGAGGGCGATGAAGTGATTGTTCCTGCCTATACTTATAGTGCAACGGCATTGGCAGTGCTCCATGCCGGAGCCAAACCGGTAATGGTGGATTCCGGAACTGATTTTAATATTTCGGTGGAGGCTGTTCGTAAAGCTATTACTCCTAAAACAAAGGCGATTATACCCGTAGATATTGCTGGTTTTCCCTGCGATTATGAAAGAATCATGGCACTGGTGCAGGAACCAGAAATGGTAAAACTGTTCCGTTCGGAATCTCCTGTGCAAGAAAAATTGGGACGCATCTTGGTGATGAATGATGCTGCCCACTCTTTGGGAGCACGTTACAGTAGCCGTCAGCGTACCGGTTGTGAAACTGATGTGGCTATCTTTTCACTTCATGCCGTGAAAAATGTGACTACTGCCGAAGGTGGGGCCATTTGCCTGAATCTGCCTAAGCCGTTCGATAATACGGAGTTGTATAAAGAGCTACGGATGACAAGCTTGAACTGCCAGACCAAGGATGCTTTTTCGAAATCTAAAGCCGGAGGATGGCGTTATGATATTGTCGGTTTCGGGATGAAAATCAATATGGCCGATGTAAATGCCGCCATAGGACTGGCACAGATACGAGAATATCCGGAATTGCTGAAAGAACGAAAGCGGGTGTTTAATGCTTATAGCGATGCTTTTTCGGCTTGTGACTGGGCCATCGTTCCGCCTTCTGTGGATGGGGAAAAGGAAAGCTCTTATCACATTTATGCTTTGCGTATTAAGGACTTTACCGAAGAACAACGCGACCGGATGATTGATGAAATCGCTAAAAGTGAAGTGGCTGTCAATGTGCACTTTATACCGATGCCGATGTTGTCGTTCTTCAAATCGATGGGATATGATATAAAGGATTATCCACAAGCTTATCAGAACTTTAAGAGCGAGATATCATTGCCGATATATCCCCAATTGGATAGTGAAAAATTGAATTTCATTATTGAAACTGTAAAGGCGGCCTATGCGACCGTAATTGCAGAAAACCGATAGTATATTTACAAACACTAAATAGATAAGTTTCTTGATCCGTTTTTTTGATATCGTTTTTTCCCTTTTGGGAATTCTTCTGCTTTCTCCCGTTTTTCTTCTTCTTTATATAGCCATTTGTCTCGAAAGTAAAGGAGGTGGTTTCTATAAACAGCTCCGTGTGGGAAGGTACGGAGGGGATTTTTATGTTTATAAATTTCGTTCGATGCGTGTAGGGGCTGATAAAAAGGGGTTGATAACGGTAGGAGGGAGAGATCCGAGAATAACTCGTACCGGATACCTGATCCGGAAGTATAAATTGGATGAATTGCCTCAGTTGTTTAACGTACTGAAAGGAGATATGAGTCTGGTAGGGCCTCGTCCTGAGGTTCGTAAGTATGTGGATTTATATACCGATGAACAAAAGAAAGTATTGAGTGTACGTCCGGGGATTACGGATTATGCTTCTATTGAGTATGTAGATGAAAATATGATTCTTGGAGAGGCTTCGGATCCTGACAGAGCATATATAGAACAGATTATGCCCGATAAGATACGGTATAATATGAAATATATCTGTAATCGTTCGGTGAAGGAATATTTTAAAATTATATTTCTGACATTTTGGAGCATCATTCGTTAGGTATGTTTTTAAGGAAACTGGGGGAAGTTCTTCTTTTTGTTTTCGTACCCTATTATGTGAGAAAGAATAAGGAGTAGACGGAAGTTCCGAAGAGAAGTTAATTCAATAAAAAAGAAAGGATCGGCAATTGCCGATCCTTTCTTTTTTATTGAGCCTCTTGTCGGATTCGAACCAACGACCCCGAGATTACAAATCACGTGCTCTGGCCAACTGAGCTAAAGAGGCGTCATTTCTGTTTTGCGGGTGCAAAGGTAGGAAAAACTTTTAAACTTGCAAATACTTTGAAAAAAAATGCTTCATAAAAATAGTGTTTGATAAGTCGGATTCTTTGTTTACTTTTGCAAATCAATTAATTATAGGAAAGTATGAAGAAAAACTTTTTTTATGCAGGTGGTCTGTCATTGCTTCTTTGGGGTATGGCAGCATGTTCCGGACAAGGAAAAGCGGATAAAGCAGCTGTTGTTGCGGATAGTGTAGTGGTGAAAACGGATAGTGTTGCGGCAGACAGCACAGGATATATTGTGAAAGTGGGAGAGCCAGCTCCCGATTTTACCATTACTCTGACCGACGGAAAGCAGATGAAACTCTCCGAACTTCGCGGCAAAGTGGTGATGTTGCAATTCACAGCCAGTTGGTGCGGAGTATGCCGTAAAGAGATGCCTTTTATAGAGAAAGATATCTGGCTGAAGCATAAAAACAATCCTGAGTTTGCTTTGATAGGCATTGACCGTGACGAACCTCTCGATAAGGTGATCGCATTTGGAAAGTCGGTAGGGGTGACGTATCCGTTGGGATTGGATCCGGGAGCGGATATCTTTGCGAAGTATGCATTGCGTGAATCGGGCATCACCCGGAATGTCCTGATAGACCGGGAGGGTGAGATTGTGAAGCTGACTCGTTTATATAACGAAGAGGAGTTTGCCTCACTGGTGGATCAAATAGATGAAATGCTGAAAAAATAAGTTGAACAAGCAGGGGTGATTTTCTGTTTTTAACATAGATCACCCCATCTTTTTATTTTATGGCTATAACGATTATCATTCTCGTACTGTCGGCTGTCTTTTTTATGAGTGGAAAGGTACGTTCCGACTTAGTGGCGTTGTGTGCGCTGGTATTATTAATCCTTTTCAATATCCTCACTCCGGAGGAGGCGCTTTCAGGATTTTCTAATTCTGTTGTTATTATGATGGTCGGCCTGTTTGTTGTAGGTGGTGCCATCTTTCAGACGGGGCTGGCAAAGATGATCAGCAGCCGTATCCTGAAATTTGCCGGAACAAGCGAACTGAAACTTTTTATCCTGATTATATTGGTGACGGCTGCCATCGGCGCTTTTGTCAGCAATACGGGAACGGTGGCGTTGATGCTGCCTATTGTGGTCAGTATGGCCATGAGTGCCAATATCAATGTAAGCCGTTTGCTGATGCCTCTTGCTTTTGCCAGTAGTATGGGGGGGATGATGACATTGATTGGTACACCGCCCAACCTTGTGATACAAAATGCCTTGATTGAAGCCGGCTATGAACGTCTCTCTTTCTTCACTTTTACTCCTGTAGGCTTGGTGTGTGTCACTGTCGGGCTGATTGTGCTGATTCCGCTGAGTAAGATCTTCCTGACGAAGAAAAGTGATAAAGAGGCACGGGGAAAGCGCAAGAATAAGTCGCTTCAGGAGTTGGCGGGTGAATACCAGTTATCACAGAACCTTTATCGGGTGGAGGTTGAAGAGTCTTCCGGTTTTGTAGGTAAGACCATACAGGAGCTAGGGATTCCGCAGAGGTATCATGTGACGATTTTGGAGGTTCGCCGCCGTTCGGTTTCGTCCCGGCACTTCTTCAAGACAAAAAAGCAGGAGATGGCAGAAGCCGGAACCCTGATTGAGGCGGAAGATATTCTTTATGTATTAGGAGAATTTGAAAATGTGAAACGCTTTGCAGGTGAGAACCGTCTGTCTTTATTGGATACACATAAGACCGAGGGGAGTCTGCATGATACGGACGAGGGATTCGATTTTCAGGAGATAGGCATTGCTGAAATTCTGTTACTGCCTACCGCCAATCTGATAAACAAACCGGTGAAAGCTTCCGGATTCAGGGAGAATTATAGCATCAATATATTGGGTATTCAGCGTAAACGTGACTATCTGCTGAAGAATCTGAAGGATGAAAAGATGCATTCGGGAGATATCTTGCTGGTGCAGGGAAGTTGGGCAAACATAGCCAGGCTTGGTGAGGATCAGTCACAGTGGGTCGTTCTGGGGCAGCCGTTGGCTGAAGCGGCCAAAGTAACCCTGAATCATAAAGCACCGGTAGCGGCACTGATCATGTTGGGTATGATTGTAACCATGATGTTTGACTTTATTCCGGTGGCTCCTGTGACGGCCGTAATTATAGCGGCACTGCTGATGGTACTGACCGGATGTTTCCGCAATGTGGAAGAAGCTTATAAAACAATCAACTGGGAGAGTATTGTGCTGATAGCGGGTATGCTGCCCATGTCATTGGCATTGGAGAAAACCGGAGCTTCGGAGGTGGTGTCGCAATCGTTGGTGAATGGGCTGGGGGTCTATGGGCCTTTTGCTTTGTTGGCAGGTATTTACTTCACAACTTCGCTGATGACAATGTTTATCAGCAATACGGCCACTGCTGTGCTGCTTGCTCCTATCGCTCTTCACTCGGCCGTACAGTTGGGGCTGAGCCCTTATCCGTTCCTGTTTGCCGTGACAGTGGCGGCAAGTATGTGTTTTGCTTCACCTTTCTCCACGCCGCCTAATGCGTTGGTGATGCCGGCAGGACGCTATACGTTTATGGATTATGTAAAAGTAGGTCTGCCGCTTCAGATCATTATGGGCGTGGTAATGGTGTTCGTATTGCCGCTACTGTTTCCGTTTTAGTCTTTTAGGGAGGGACGGTTTGTTGGAAACATTCCCTCCTGTTTATAAGGCAACAGTCAGCCGGGCCAGATAGTCATAGTGCTTACCCTCTTTTATCATTTCGGCCTTGAAGCCATTGTCGGCAGCATAGGCGCTGAGGGTCTGGAAGTCGATATACAGCCAGTCGAAGGGATCGCCTTGAATATCTTTATATTGCATGCGGAAGTCGATTTCTCCATAATAATCTCCTGCCAGGTCGATCAGGAAGCTGCCGTCTTCATCTTCGAACAGATAGCGGAGGTCACTCGAATCCATCAGGATGCAACCATCCGGGCGGAGTAATTGTTTCATCTTGCGGAAGAAGAGAGGCATATTCTCCAAACGTCCGATAATGCCGGAACCGTTCATCAACATAAGGATGGTATCGAAAGTCGCGGCAAAGCGTTCGTCGAACAGATTGACTTGGCGGGCATCTTTCACTCCCCGCAGTTTCATCACTTCGACGGATAAAGGGGAGATGTCGATGGCGGAAACTTCTTTACCGCTCTCTTGAAGGGCAAGAGCGTGGCAACCGCTTCCGGCACCTACGTCGAGTATTGTTCCGGTAGCCATTGCGAGGGCTGTGCGTTCGAGTAGAGGCATTTGTCCGGCTTTGCGGAAAAGTTGCTTGATGGGTATTTCGTCTTCATCGAACTGAGAAGAAAATACGCGTAATCTGTCTGCTTTTTGGCGATGATAAAAATCGGCTATGGCAGCACCCATCGGGTCTTTTTCTGCCGGGAGCAGGGATGTATTCATTGATTGGTTTTTAGTTGTTACAGCGGGCAAAGATAGGGAATTCACAGAAAAAGAGTATCTTTGTCCACGGAAAATATAGAATAAGAAAGGAAAGATTATGAGCTTAGAAGATGCGATTATGGGTGGAATTGTCTTTAAAGGAAAGAAAGAAGGCCCGAAGAAAGATGAAAATAAAGTGAAAACAAAAGCGAAGAAAACAACCTATATAAAGGGAACTCACGGTTCCGGAGCTGCCAAGATGAAAGCTGAGATCCGGAGAAAGAGGGCGAACAGACATAAACGGTAAATAACGAATAACGATGAACGATAAACAGGCTGTGCGTCGATATCGCAGTGAATTTATCGTTCATCGTTATTCGTTTTAAAGTCGTTCCGGTAATATTTCAATCCAGTAGTCATCCGGATCATTGATGAAATAGAGCCCCATGGAAGTATTCTCAAAGCATACACAGTCCATTTCTTTGTGATATTGGCGTACGGCATCATAATCTCCCGCTACACGGAAGCAAAGATGGCTTTCGTTCTCTCCCAGTTCATAGGCTTCGGTATGGTCTCGCAGCCAGGTGAGTTCCAATAAAAAACCGGTGGTGTTATCTGTGAGATATACCAGGATAAAAGAGCCGTCGGCTGCCTCTTTCCGGTGATGTTCTTTCAATCCCAATGCTTTTTCGTAGAAAGCAATGCTACGTTCCAGATCAGTCACATTGATATTGAAGTGGTCAAATCTACTTTTTATTTCCATTGTTTCTAAGTTTGTTTTTTAGATTAAAATAGAGCTTATAAAGTTTACACCACAGGTTACACGGATGATTTATGGCAATGATCCGGTCAAAACTCAATCTGTGTAACCTGTGGTGACTGATTTATTTCATAAATGCTTTGGTTATTTTACCTGCATAAGTTCTGGGCTGTCCTTCCATAGGTGTCGGGGCCGGTAGTTTCTGACATTCCAGTATGACGGACGGTTCTTTTTGTCCGGTAGGATAGAAGCGTATGCTGTATGTTTCTGCTTTCTCCAACTGTTCGTAAGGCTGGTCGGGAGAAAGGATACTGAATACAACAGGACTTCCCGAAATTTTTCCTATGGATCCTCCGGCGTTGGCTGTCATCATGGTCATATTGAAAGGATCGGAACCGATAGCAATCACCAGTCGGCCTGCACCCATCTGAATGGTATTGGCAGGAACCTGGTCGGGGGCTACTTCTTTATAACCCGGCATCGTGCTTGGAGAGGTAACGGGAATTGCAGGGGTAAGTTCTGCTGCTTTTTCTACTTTTCCAGTCTCTTGATTATCACCGATAACCACGACTTTCGGAGCGGTTACTACGGCAGGCTTTTTCGGAGTGGCTTCTGCTTTTGCTTCCATGGGTTTCTGACTCAGTGCCTTTGCAGCTTCTTCAAAGAGGTTGTCGGCAAAGTTGACTGTCTTTCTGCGCCATTTGGCTAGACCACGTACCATTTTCGTTTTCGCTTTGTTTAGAGCGTATTTATCGGTGATCCATTCTTCAGCCGCATATTTTTCTTTTTCACGATAGGTGTACCGGATTTTCTCTACCTCCATTGTACACTTTTGGGGCTGGCAGTTTACGGTGACTTGGTATGTCAGCCAGGTGCGGTCCAGAGAAAGGGCGGTAGAACTGAATACCAACCACTCTTCACCGGCTGCGGCGATGACTCCTTTTTCTTTATATACCACCCGGCTATTGTTTTTGTTCTGGGCCATGCGTCCGTCAAGCCACTTGAGCATCCGTTCATAGATTTCGTCTTGCGACATACCGGGGATACTGAATTCGCGGCTGAAAACTACCCGTCCGTCAACTTCGGGCACGGCGCCTGCAAGGTATCTGCTGTCATCATCATCTTTGTCATTGTCTGCCCAAAGTGTCACGGGCAGGCAAATCATAAATAACACGAGGAAAATTTGTGTCAGTTTGTTCATAATTGTATGTTTTATTTAGTTATATATCAAAGCTTTCGCCCCGGTGGGTGATGGTTATGAAACGGCATCCGCCGGCTTCGGCTATAGATCGGAAGGCATTGCCTCCTTCGTAGTCTTCGCTAAAGTGCATGGGTACAAATATAGTAGTTTTTATTCGTTCGATGAATTGTTGGGCTCCTTTCATGTAATCTTTTCCCATTCGGCGGTCTACGGGAAACATTACCAGGTCGATGGTCGGAACTGCTGCCTGAAGATATTTTATCTCTGCCAGGAAGTCTCCTTCTGCTTTGCGTATCTCTTGTTCGGTAGATTCTTCGCTCCAATGCCAGTTGTTCAGGTCACCGGCATGAAAAATGCTCTTGCCTTGCAGATGGATCAGAAAGGAGATGCCCACATCCGTAGAACCGAATGCCTGAATACGTAGCATATCATCTTCGTATTCCTCACCTTTATTAATATAGATCGCATCTTCTTTCTGTGCCCGATGGTGTTTCAGAATGTCTTTTGAGAAGATATAGATGATATCCGGACGTTGCTCTTTCCATGTCAGTACTTCCCGGTTGAAGTGGTCGGGATGGAAATGTGAGGCAAGCACATACAGTTTTCCGGGACGTTGGAGCAGACGGTCGTGCACGATTCCTTTATTCAGTTCCGTTTCTGAAGAGTCTTTGTAATAATCAATGATAAGGGTTACACCTTCTGCTTCGATGGCGAACCCGCTGTGGTATATATAATCCAGAATCATAGGCGGATGTATTTTATGGATGCAATATTACGTATTATTTGTTGGTTGCGCAAGTACAATAACCGGAAATATCAAGGAGCAAGCCTCTCTTTCTGCCAGCTTCCGTTCGGTTGAAGGGAATATAGAAAGCGATCGTGAAGCCGGTTTGCCCTACCTTGCCAGAACTCGATCCGATGCGGAGTGACGGCATATCCTCCCCAGTGTGCGGGGCGCTCTACTTCTCTGCCTACCCATCGGGCTGCTTCTGCAACGAAATTGCGAATCAGTTGCATCCGGCTTTTCAACGGACGGCTTTGAGGAGAGATGCGTGCTCCTATACGGCTTTTGTAGGGACGTTGGCGGAAATAGGTATCAGACTCTCCGGCAGGAACTTTTGAGGCAATGCCTTCAATGTGTACCTGCCTTTCCAGCGCGTGCCAAACGAAAGAGAGGGAAATATACGGATTCTTTGCCAGATGGGTACCTTTCCGGCTTTCGTAATTGGTATAAAAGATAAACTTTCCATCATGCAAATCCTTTAGCAGTACGGTACGGGTCGATGGTTGCCCTTCGGGAGATACGGTGCCTACCAGCATGGCAGTAGGTTCGTCTACCTGTGCATCGATAGCTTCGTGGAGCCATCGGTTGAAAAGAGAAAGCGGGTTGTCGGGAAGATCTCCTTCCTTCAGCCCGCCTTTGGTGTACTCCTGCCGGATGGCAGCGAGGTTGATAGCCTCACTCCCGATCCCGTTTCCGTGAAGAGGGGAGTCGGGATGTGTGGATACATGATCGGTTGACATAAGCGATTACTTTAAATTTACATCGGTACTTCTATCAGTAGTATTTTAGAGTCTTTCAGAGTTTCTATCTCAAAATTCTTGATTTCGGATATTCCCAATCCGTCGCGTCGAGTCAGGATCACATCATCTATCTTTACTTCTCCTTCGATCAGGAAAACGTAGACTCCCATATCCGTCCCATGCAGTGTATATTCAACTGTCTTTCCGGCTCCTATCTCACCCATCGAGAACCAAGTGTCCTGCAATAGTTTGGCAGGTGTACTTCCGTCAGGTGATAGTATGAAGGCCAGTTCGTCTTTTTTCAGTAATCCCCGGATGTCATAATCCTGATAGAGGGGATGAGTGTTCCGTTCTTTCGGTATGATCCATATTTGCAGAAATTCCACCGGTTCCGATTTGCTGCCGTTCATCTCGCTATGATAAATGCCTGTACCGGCACTCATCACCTGAATATCGCCTACTGTAATGGTACGACTGTTCTTTTTACTGTCGCCATGTGCCAGAAGACCCTTTAAAGGTATGGAGACGATTTCCATATTTTTATGGGGATGGGTCTGAAAACCTTCACCCGGGGCTACCCGGTCATCGTTCAGTACCCTCAGAGCACCGAAATGAACCCGTTCGGGATTGTAATATTCGTCAAAGCTGAAACTGTGATGGCTGTCGAGCCAGTCATATACGGATCGTCCGCGGGTATCTGAGCGGTGAACTACTTTTTTCATGATGTATATCCTTTCTTTTATAAATAGATTTTATAAATCAAACAATCGGGGGATGTAAATGGTTTGAGACGTTCACTTTTTATAGGAATCAGAAGCTATAATAAGGAAATAGAAAAGAAATGGACAACTCTCTGAAAGCCGGCAAACAGAAAAGAGTTGAATACGTTCGGTAAATAAGAGATAGGAAAAATTTTGTTGTCAATATCATTGTCTTATTTTTGTGCTTCTAAAATTAGCCAATAGATAAGAGATATGAGAAAGTTATTGTATGTTATTCTGTTACTACTTTTCCGTTTATTGATGTTCCCGGGGGCTGTTTGTGCCGAAATACTCTCTTTGCCCGACAGCTTGATAACGGATGATAACGTATATAAATATACTTTCTCCGATTTTGATAAGGCACAGCAGGTTATGGAACAATTGAGAAAGCGGAAATCTCTTTCCATGTTCCGGATGGATGTGGTGGAAGGTGATTTATATTTCAATGTCGGCCAATATTATAAGGCGTTGAAGTTCTATAAGCGTGCTTTGGACAGTGACTCGGTGCGCAATAATGATAAGAACTATATGGAACAGGTGCATCGCATGATCTCTTGTTACGACTGTTTGCATAATGAAAATAAAAAATCGCTGTATGTCTATTTACTTTTAAAAAGGGCAGAGCAGTGCGGGGATAAAGCCATGCAGTCCGTTGCTTTGTTCAATATGGGTAAAATGCTGTATTATCAGGGTAATAAGGAGAAGGGATATGAATATCTGGAACAGGCGATTGAAATGATGTCAAAGACGGACTATCGGTATAAATACGATAATCTGCGTTATGATTACAACACTTTACTAATATTCCAGAAGTCGGACAGGCGTAATGAGGAGGCTCTCAGGACACTGGCTGCGTTGGAAAAGGTGGTGACCGAAGAGACCGGCAGTGAAACTCCGATGGAGGGGTTGAGTGCAAAGGAGAAAAAAGCAATGTATGCCCATTATGCTGTCGTTCTTTTTCGGTTGGGGCAGGCGGAAGAGGCCGAACGTTACTACCGGAAATTCCTGGCGGCAAGTGAGGAATATGACCGTGACGATTACCTGATTATGCCTTATTTGTTCGACAGGAAGATGTATGACCAAGTGATCCGGATGAATGCCGCCCGTGAGAAGATGTATATCATGCGGGGGGATACGGTGAACTATTACATGATTACGATAAAGAGATCTCTTGGATGGGCTTATCGTGATAAGGGCGATTACCGTACTGCTGCAAGATATTTTGAGCAGTTGGCTGTGTTGCGCGACAGCATTAAGAATCGTGAACAAAAAAGTGCGGCATTGGAATTGGCAGCTGTTTATGAAACAAACGAAAAGGATTTGTTCATCCAGCAGCAGGCGGCTGATATGCAAAAGAGGAATCTCTTATTGGCATTTACCCTCTGTATCGTTTTTCTGTTAGGTGTGCTTTTGTGGCGGACGATACGGCATAACCGGATTATACGTCGCAAAAATAAGGCGATGGTAGGCACTATCGAAGATTTGCTGATACATAAAGAAGAATTGTATCGGAAAAAGGAGGAGAATCTTATTCTGAAAGAGCAATTGGAGAGGGAGCAGAATTTAAGGATGTCCGCAGGTGGGAGATCGCTATCAACCGATAAGGATGGGAAAGCGGAAACAACTGTTGTTCCGGAACCTCAAGCCGGAGATGGAAATGACATACACGATAGGATATTGTTCGACAAGTTGGAACACGAGATCATTAGCCGTCAGCTCTATCTTCAGCCGGACTTTTCGAGGGAGGAACTGATCAAGACAATCTATATTCCCAAAAATAAATTTGCTCCTCTTTTCAAGCAGTATGCGGGAATGAGCTTTTCGAAGTATATTAATAATCTTCGTTTGGAGTATGCGGCTAAGATGTTAAAGAACTACCCCGATTATACAGTAGATACGATAGCCCAGGAGTGTGGCATGTCGACTCAATCTCTTTATCGCCTCTTTTCGGGAAAGTTTGGAGTGACTCCGACAGATTTTCAGGTGGGGGTACAACATATTAATAATAAGAATATTACTGAGGACAAGTGAAAAAATGAGAGACTCAAAGTGAAAAAATGAGAGAATAACCTACTCGAAATGTTTTGATTTGAAAATCCTTCCTTCTACCTTTGAACCACATCAACGAAACTGGTTTAGGTGATGTACAGTACCCAATCTGCCGGGAGGTCTCTCTCGGCAGATTATTCTCGATAAGGCTGATCGGCATATCAGACCATTAGAAAACCTTTCTTAATGAATTAATCTTTCAAAAAACACGTATTGTTATGATTGAAAAAGTATTCAAAGTGGGTGATACAATCACCATCAAACGTACCTCACAAGCAGGTACTGGTTATCGTTACGCTTTAGTACGCCTGACCGGCGGAGTTGCCCTTGTAGAGGAATTGTCAGAAGATGCCGATACTCCGGGAGGAACGTCTGTACAGTCTTTTATCTTCCGGTTTTTACAGCCGGGGCAGGTAGAGATTCAGTTTGCCTATTACCGTGACTCTGAGGAAGTGCTTTACGAAGATGTATTCTCTTATGAGGTGGTTACTTCGGAGAAAGCGAACCCGATAATAGGGGGCTGGGGAGAATTCAAACCGTTGACGGATCAGGAGAAAGAGATATTCCGTACTTGCATGACATTGAAGGGTGTGGACTATACTCCGCTTCTGGTTGCCAAGCAATTGGCAAGCGGATATAACTACCGCTTCATCTGTATGACTGAATTACTAATCCGCGAACCCAAGTATGGTTTTGCCAAAGTCACTATTTATGCTCCGCTGAGAGGAGAACCCATATTAGAGAGTATTATAGAGTGTTGACTCTGAACAGAGGAACCGAAAATTCATAATAGAGTAGGAACTTGATTTAAAAAGAAATAGTTATGAGTCAATTATATTTTTCGTCTAAGAAAAGGAATGATTGATGAACAGCCATCCCGGACATTATGCGTTAAAGTCCGGGCAAACCTGATAAGGTCTGCCGCTTCTTTCGCAGGAAGCGGTGGCACTATTGCAACCGAAGCTTCTTTTTGATGCCTTTAGGCATTGCTCAACTTGACTTCGTTCACCAAAGGCTTCTGATTTTTGAAATCCCGTATATTCTCCAGAGTCGTTGCTGCGATGTTGGCCAGCGCTTCACGGGTAAAGAAAGCCTGATGGGAGGTTACGATTACATTATTGAACGACAGCAAGCGTGCCAGTACATCGTCGTCAATGATACGGTCCGATTTGTCTTCATAGAAGTACTCGCTCTCCTCTTCATATACATCCAGTCCGGCCGAACCGATCTTTTTATTTTTCAGTCCCTCGATCAGTGCATTGGTGTGGATCAGTTGTCCACGGCCGGTGTTGATGATCATCACGCCGTCTTTCATCTTACTGATGGAGTAGTCGTTGATCAGATACTTGGTCTGCTCCGTGAGGGGGCAGTGTAGTGAGATGATGTCCGAACTGTGATACAACTCGTCGAGTGTGGTGTATACTATTTGATTCTCTCTGGCAAAGTTGTAATCCGGATAAAGGTCATACGCCAGTATGTTCATGCCGAACCCTTTTAATATATGTATCAGTATTTTGGCTATCTTTCCCGTACCGATGATACCGGCTGTCTTTCCATGCATATCGAAGCCTAACAGTCCGTGCAGTGAAAAGTTTCCATCCCGGGTGCGCCATGATGCCCGTGGAATTTTCCGGTTGAGCGAGAGCATCAGTGCCACTGTATATTCGGCTACTGCGTATGGAGAATAGGCAGGAACACGAACAACGGTTACACCGTTGTCGGCTGCAGCTTTCAAGTCTACATTATTATAACCAGCACAACGAAGGGCGAGTAGTTTTACTCCGTTGGCAGCCATTGTTCTGATTACTTCGGCATCTGCGGTATCGTTGACAAAGATGCAGACGGCATCCACTCCCTGAGTCAGCAATACGTTGTGTCGGTTCAGATGACCTTTGAAAAATCGGAGTTCGAATCCGAATTCCTTGTTTTTCTCGTTGAAGGAAGCTTCATCATAAGGTTTGGTACCAAAAAATGCGATTGTATATGCCATAATTTTCTTATTTACATTCTATAATAATAGAACGTTTATGGGGGGAGTAATGTTTGTGTCCGGGGGTGGCATTTCTTTCTCCGGATTCTTATTCGTTTCAGTAGAAACAGTTTGTGTTTTCAATTAATTTGTTTGTGAAATGGAAATTAGGTGCACAAAAATATTCGTCATGTGCAATATTATTGTACCTTTGCGCCCGAAATAACTTAAAAAAGATTTAGATGAGAAAATTATTCTTGATTAGCATCGGGTTGCTAATCGTTTCAACTTCAACTTTTGCGGGAGGTCTCCTGACGAATACCAATCAGCACGTATTGTTTTTGAGAATGTTGGCTCGTGATGCTTCTACACAAATTGACGCGGTATATTCCAATCCGGCGGGTGTAGCTTTCATGGAAAACGGCTTTCACTTGTCACTCAACGGACAGAGTGCATTCCAGACAAGAACTATCACTTCTACTTTCGCTCCGTTTGCAGGGTTTGGAGGAAACGCTACCAAAGTATATAAAGGAGAAGCTTCGGCTCCGTTCATTCCCAGTGTATTTGCAGTATATAAGAAGGATAAGTGGGCATTTTCGGGGAATTTTGCGGTAACCGGTGGTGGCGGTAAGGCTACTTTTAATGAAGGGCTGGGTTCATTTGAGTCATTGGTATCTGTAGTACCCGGCATGTTGGTAGCTGCGGGCAATGAAATGGTGGATAAAGGTGTTCTGCCGATTAACATTTTTAATGGAACCAATAAATACTCTGTTGACAGCTACATGCGTGGTAAGCAAATGATTTTTGGCCTTCAGCTGGGTGCCACATATAGAATCACAGATTACTTGTCTGCATTTGCCGGTGTGCGTATGAACTACGTAAGCAATGGTTACGAAGGACACATTCGTAACATTGAGGCTAACATCGGTGGTGGAGAAATGGTAAACGTGAATAAGTATTTCAGTGATTATGCCAAGCAGGCCAGAACAGCCGCAGATGCTTATCTGGCTGCAAATGATCTGGCTAATTATGCAAAATATGATGCCATTGCAAAAGAAGCAACCAAGGTTGCCGGACTGACGGCCGATAAAGAACTGGATTGTGACCAAACCGGTTGGGGAGTAACTCCTATTCTGGGTCTGGACTTTAAGATGAATAAATGGAACATCGGTGTGAAATACGAGTTTAACACCAAATTGAATGTAGAGAACAAGACCCGTATAGATAATACAGGACTGTTTGCAAATGGGGTAAATACTCCGCATGACATTCCGGCTCTGCTGACAGTAGGTGTTTCTTATGAAATTCTTCCTGTACTTCGTGCTTCAGTTGGCTATCATCATTTCTTCGATACCAATGCACGTATGGCCGATGCTAAAGATCCTGTGACCGGTCAGACTATGGGCAAACAGCATTTCATCAAACAGGGTACCAACGAGTATCTGGGAGGTATCGAATGGGATGTGTGTAAATGGGCTCAGGTAAGTGCCGGTATGCAACGTACCAAATATGGTGTGGGTGATAATTATCAGAGTGATATGAGTTTTGCAGTCAGCTCTTATTCATACGGTTTCGGTGCCGGATTCGATATTGCGAAGAACCTGAAATTGAATGTCGCTTATTTCTGGACCGATTACGATAAATATACAAAAGAGACTCCTAACTATGGGGGTACTGGAATCGCCGGAAAAGATGTCTTCACCCGTACCAACAAAGTGTTCGGTATCGGTCTCGACTATAAGTTCTGATGCAACCTTTATAGGCTAATCTTTATTTATATAAACCTCAAAAAGGGATCGGATAGACTAAATTATCCGGTCCCTTTTTTTGATATACTGCTTAATTGAATTTATCTTTGTTTTTCTAATCCCGCAAGATATGAAAAACACATTTATTCTTTTCCTCGTTGCTCTGAGCTTTGTTTGCAGCTCTTGTAATCGGACTCCCTCTGTGGAAGAGCCCGATGTTCTGAAAGTAGAGTTGAAGGAAACTCCTGTTTCTGTTTCCGATTTCTTTTCTAAAGTTGAAGTGATTCCGTTGGAAACTTCGGACAGTTGTCTGCTGGCCAGAATCTTGAGAGTACGGGTTTCTGGGGATACTACTTATATATTGACTCAGGATTATCCCACCTTCAGGCATATCACGTTGATGGCTTTTGACAAGAAGGGGAACTACCTTCGTTCTATCGGGCGAGTAGGACAGGGTCCCGGTGAATATTCACAGGTTTATGATGCCGTTATCAGTGAGCAGCGGAACCGGGTATATATGTTATCTCCTTTCGGATCGATGTATACCTATCGTTTGGATGGTTCGTTTATAGACAGAAAGATATTGCCGCAGAAAATGAACTTTCAGGAGATTGGACTGACTCCGGATGGCGATCTGCTGACGTGGTCGGCGCAGAACAAGGATGACGGGGCTTGTATCATGCGGTTGGATGCCGATTCGGCGAAGTTGATCAATGAGTTCTGGTCCGATGATTTCTGGTTGAACTGGGCTTGTAGGGATATGTTCTATTCCTATCAGGGCAAAGCTTACTTTGCTCCCGCTTTTTATGAAGAGGTCTACGAACTTACGAGCGATAGCTTCCGTGTAGCCTATCGCTGGGATATGGGAGAACAGAATATAAATATAGCACAATATCATTTCAATTCGAATCCGGACACACGCAGGGAGGAGGACAGGCGGCTGAACGAATATCGTGAAACTGGTAAAATAGCCTTTAATTTCACCAATCAGTACCAAAACGGAAAGTACTATTATGCTCAATTGCTCAGCTTGGCATCCAAGCCCAAATGGAAATACACAAATCTTTTTTATCGCAAAAAGGATGGAGCTGTCTTCTATTTTGAGAAGACACGAGAGGGTATCCGAATCGATCCGGAAGTGTTAACCGAGGATTTTATGCTTTGCATCGTTCCGACAGAAGAGCTGGAGAATTATAAGAGTATCCTTCCCGAGGAAGAATATCGGGTGCTGAGTAAAAGGGTGGAAGATGATAATCCCTGTGTGGTGAAATTTTATTTTTAGCCCCATCTCCGTAGGGTAACAACAGAGACGGGGCAGGGTTCGTCCTTAGACTTTTTTTACGTTAGAGTTCGGAGAGATTTATAAAAAGTTAGAACGAATATTGTACCAATGCATTCATACGGTTGGCATGGCGGGTATTGCTGCTGAAGTCTGTGCGCCAGCCCCTTAGATATTCGGCACCTACCTGCAAGTTGCTGGTTACATTCCAGAACAGGTTGGCTACCAGGTATTGGCCTTTCCGGTACATATCGGGCTCGTCGCTCGGATAGGTATGTTCCGAATAAAGACGTGACAGACTGTAAGTGCCCGATACAAAGACGTTTTTGCTGATGTTATATTGCAGCCCGGCGAACCATCCCAACATGGGGAGCGTCTGCATACGCCCTTCTTTCTCCGGATTGGGAACGATATCCACATTCAGGTTACTCAAATCATTCAGATATTGTCCGATTCCTTTTCCGTAATTCACCTGTCCGTATACCTGCCATTTCGGAGTTACGTTGAAGGAAGTCGAAGCCTGAAGGCCGTATCCGGCTTTTGAATGTGCCTTGTTGTCCACAGAACTCGAGTAAGTCATGCTGCGTACGATAGCAGCCAGTTTCAAGTGGCTGTTGGCATTCCAGTTATACTGTGCTGAAGCGGTAAAGTCCGGCATACGCTGGGTGTTGATGGTAAGATACTGGTTCGTGGTACCGTCTACCGAAGGCATTTCGACACCGACGCCGAATTTCCAATTTTTCAGTTTGTCACACATGTAGCTCAATTGGGTGGTACGATAGAAAGCTGAGCCGTTAGGGCCGGCGAAGTCGATGGTGGGCGGTAGGGCGGCCAGGTCCATAAAGTTACCATAACTGTATCCCAGGGTAAAGCCGAGGAAGGTGGCATAAGCATTTTGCAGTTCGAAGGTTTTTCCGTCTCCACGGAAGTTTGCAGCGGTGTAAACAACGAAATCTCCTAAACGTTTGGTATGTCCCACCAGCTTCAGGAAGAGGGTGGAAGTGCTGATATCCATCTGGAACTGGTTGCGGGCACGGTCGGCAGAACCTTTGTTGGGGATCAGTGCCGGATAGAAATCCACATCCTTCACAATACCTCCGAAGTCATATTCGGCAGTTGCCCGGACATATCCACCAATACCCAGTGCGAATTTTCCTTGTCGGTCGGTCAGTACAAAGCGTGGAGCCTTCGGTTCGTGGAAACGCGGGAGGCGTGTTTCGTTCATTATCCGGATAATCTCGTCTCCGGCTTTGTTTGTCGATACAAACATCACGGAGTTCGGTTCTTCATCTTCGATGATTACTTTTTTCTGGGCATGTGCCGCTACAGGCAAGAGTCCCAGTCCGAGTAGCATAGCTACAGATCTAAAAAATGTTTTCATTATAAGTTAAGTTTTAGGTGAATTGCCCTATTGAACAACTTAAATGGGAAATGGTTGAGGGGGCGAGGGAAAAATCGCCAAATTATGCGGAAGAATTGCTATAGCATAGACCGTTTAAAATGCGAATCTTTGCATATTCGATAATTAGAAAGGAAAAAGAGCAATGGAAAAGATGAATATTACCCATAAGATAGTGGCTATGCAGCCCGAACTGGAGCATTTTGCGTATAAATTGACTGCCGACAGGGAGTCGGCCAATGATCTGGTACAGGATTGTCTGTTGAAGGCATTGGACAACAAAGAGAAATTTGTGCATACCCAGAATTTCAAGGGATGGATGTACACCATCATGCGCAATATCTTTATCAATAATTACCGTAAGTCATTGCGCGAAGTAGACATGACCGACTCTACTTATAATCTCTATGCGCAAACCATGACGGAAGGCGAGGAGGGGAACCGGTTTGAGACGATCTACGACCTGAAGGAGCTCTACAAAGTGATCAATGCTGTTCCCGAAGACCTGAAGAAGCCTTTTATGATGTTCGTGGCCGGGTTCAAGTATCGTGAGATAGCCGAGAAGATGGATTTACCGGTAGGGACTATCAAGAGCCGTCTGTTCCTGATCCGTAAAAGATTGCAGCAGGATTTGAAAGATTTCTCGTAAAGGATAACGGTTTAGGCACGTTAAGTGATCATTGTATGATGTCCTATTCTGACGGGGCATTACATTATATGTTATTCCGATAACAATATATGTAATGCCCCGTTACATATATTGTTATTTTGTCGATTAAAAAAGAATTGTTACCTTTGCCGCCCGAAAACGTATGATGCCGTGAATAACGGTCGTGTATTCTAGAACACCACGTAAAAAACAGGAATTATGAAAGAAAAAGTATCCGTACCCTTCATGTTGCTCGGCATTCTGTTCAATGTTTGCCTGATTGCAGCCAATCTTCTTGAAACCAAAGTTATTCAGGTAGGCAGTATCACTGTTACTGCCGGATTATTGGTATTTCCCATCTCTTACATTATCAACGACTGTATAGCCGAAGTATGGGGGTTCAAAAAAGCCCGTTTGATTATCTGGAGTGGCTTTGCCATGAACTTCTTTGTAGTAGCCCTCGGACTGATCGCCGTGGCATTGCCGGCGGCCCCTTTCTGGGAAGGCGAACAGCATTTTGATTTTGTATTCGGCATGGCCCCCCGTATCGTAGTAGCCAGTCTGCTGGCTTTTCTGGTCGGTTCGTTCCTCAATGCCTACGTCATGAGTAAAATGAAAGTGGCCAGTGGCGGACGTAACTTTTCCGCCCGTGCCATTTGGTCGACGGTGGTGGGAGAAACTGCCGACTCACTGATTTTCTTCCCCATAGCATTCGGAGGGCTGATTGCCTGGCCGGAACTGCTGGTGATGATGGGTACTCAAATCGTACTGAAGTCTCTCTACGAAGTGATTATTCTTCCGATTACCATCCGTGTCGTGAAAGCCGTTAAGCGAATTGACGGAAGCGATGTCTACGATACGGACATCTCCTACAATGTACTGAAGGTAAAGGATATCTGATAGGAGAATTTAAAACAACATTTTCAAGAATATAAATGATGAAAAATGATTCAGCAGTAGTCCTGTTCAGTGGTGGACAGGATTCGACAACGTGTCTCTTCTGGGCGAAGAAACACTTTAAGAAAGTATATGCGCTCAGTTTCCTGTACGGGCAGAAGCATGCACACGAAGTGGAGTTGGCCCGGGGAATAGCCGAAAGGGCAGGAGTGGAATTTCATGTAATGGATACCTCTTTTATCGGAAGCCTTGGCAGCAATTCATTGACAGATACCAGTATCTCGATGGACGAAGACAAGCCCAAAGATTCATTTCCGAATACTTTTGTGCCGGGACGCAACCTGTTTTTCCTGAGCATTGCCGCTGTCTTTGCTCGTGAGCAGGGAGCTTTCCATCTGGTTACGGGAGTTTCACAGACCGATTATAGCGGTTATCCCGATTGCCGGGATTCGTTCATCAAGTCGCTGAATGTCACCTTGAACCTGGCGATGGATGAACAGTTCGTCATTCACACTCCGTTGATGTGGATCGATAAAGCCGAAACCTGGGCGCTGGCGGACGAACTCGGTGTGTTCGATCTTGTGCGGAACGAGACACTGACCTGTTACAACGGGATTCCCGCCGACGGATGCGGACATTGTCCGGCATGTAAGTTACGCAAACAGGGACTGGAAGAGTATTTAAGTAAAAGAAACCGTTAATTATTAATAGATTATGACCGAATTGAAAGAGCAGCTTTCTTTGTTGGGAAGAAAGACCGAATATAAGCAGGATTATGCTCCCGAGGTATTGGAAGCCTTCGATAACAAACATCCTGAGAATGATTACTGGGTACGTTTCAACTGTCCGGAGTTTACCAGCCTATGCCCCATAACCGGACAGCCGGATTTTGCGGAAATACGTATCAGCTACCTGCCCGATGTGAAGATGGTGGAGAGTAAGAGCCTCAAACTTTATCTGTTCAGTTTCCGCAATCACGGTGCCTTTCACGAAGACTGCGTAAACATAATCATGAAAGATCTGATCCGCCTGATGGATCCTAAATACATTGAAGTGACCGGCATCTTCACCCCTCGTGGCGGCATTTCGATTTATCCGTATGCCAATTACGGTCGTCCGGGGACGAAATACGAAGAGATGGCAACCCACCGGTTGATGAATCATGAATAGGGGATGACCCTATTCATGGTGATAGGGTCCGCCGTTCAGTATGGTCATGGCCCTGTATATCTGTTCTACAAAGATCAGGCGGATCATCTGGTGCGAAAAAGTCATTTTCGACATGGATATCTTTTCGTGTGCCGCGTCATATACCTTTTGTGAAAAGCCATAAGGTCCTCCTATAATAAATACCAGGCGTTTGTTGACGTTTACCAACTTTTTCTCCATCCAGCGGGCAAACTCCACCGACCGCATCTCTTTTCCGTGTTCGTCCAGCAACACAACCACGTCTCCCGGCTGAAGGGCTTTGGCTATCAGTTCGCCTTCCTTCTCTTTCTGTTGCTCGGGTGTCAGGCTTTTCGTATTTTTCAATTCTGGAATCACCTCCATATCGAAAGAAATGAAGTGTTTGGTACGCTCTATGTAATCGTTGATTGCAGTGATATAATGCTGCTCTACAGTCCGTCCTACGACGATAAGGGTTGTTTTCATTCAAGTGCAAACTCTTGTTTATTGCACAAAAATAAGAAAAAAATATTGTTTTTAGCATTAAATACTTACCTTTGCGTATCGATAATACTTGTGATTATGAAAAAACGGGTACTTTTATGGATGGCCGGACTCGTATTCGCTGTAACTTCGCTCTTCGCACAGGACATACCGGTGGGCGTGGTCGTTGCGTTTAAGAAAGGAAACTCCCAAGAGCTGAACAGGTATTTGGGAGAGAAGGTGAATCTGGTGATTCAGAATCGCTCGGAGAGTGTAGACAGGCAGGCAGCTCAAGGAACACTTGCCGCTTTTTTCAGTAGCAATAAGGTCAGTGGTTTTAATGTAAACCATGAAGGTAAGCGGGATGAATCGAGTTTTATTATCGGTACCCTGACCACTGCCAACGGCAATTTCCGGATAAACTGCTTCTTCCGCAGAGTACAGAACAAATATTTAATAAATCAAATAAGAATAGATAAAACCAATGAATGAGTTAATAGACAGACTGATCGATCTGGCCTTTGCCGAAGACATAGGTGATGGCGACCACACAACACTTTCCTGTATTCCCGCCACTGCAATGGGAAAATCGAAACTTTTAATCAAAGAAGCAGGCGTGTTGGCCGGCATCGAAATTGCCAAAGAAATATTCCACCGTTTCGACCCGACGATGAAAGTCGAGGTATTTATTAACGATGGTGCCGAAGTGAAACCGGGTGATGTGGCAATGATTGTGGAAGGTAAGATTCAGTCTCTGCTCCAGACAGAACGTCTGATGCTGAACGTGATGCAGCGCATGAGCGGTATTGCCACTATGACACGCAAATACGTGAAGCAGTTGGAAGGCACGAAAACACGTGTGCTGGATACCCGCAAGACTACTCCCGGACTCCGTATGCTTGAAAAAGCGGCGGTAAAGATTGGCGGCGGCGTGAATCACCGTATCGGACTTTTCGATATGATTCTCTTGAAAGACAATCATGTGGACTTTGCCGGTGGCATTGACAAAGCTATCAACCGTGCCAAGGAGTATTGCAAGGAGAAAGGAAAAGATCTCAAGATCGAAATCGAGGTGCGCAACTTCGATGAACTCCGGCAAGTATTGAGCATCGGCGGAGTAGACCGCATCATGCTCGATAACTTTACTCCCGAAAATACAAAGAAGGCTGTTGAGATGATCGGCGGAAAGTATGAAACCGAATCGTCGGGCGGCATCACGTTCGATACGCTTCGCGACTATGCCGAGTGTGGTGTAGACTTTATTTCAGTTGGTGCCCTTACCCATTCGGTGAAAGGACTCGATATGAGTTTCAAGGCATGCTGATTTCCAAACGATGAATGATCTTTAACAAGTAATGATGAACGGTGGACAAATTGTGCGTTGAGGCTGCAAGTTGTTCATCGTTTATTGTTTGAAAAAAACACTTCATCGCAGATCACATTCATCGTTCACGGTCGATCGTTTGAGGACCTTGATCGTTAAAACGATTATTTTAACTTCTTTTTTCATTTTCGTTTGCAGCATTCGCTGCATCCTTGCGTCTAATAGACAAACGACGCAGACATACGTTCGATTTTAAAAAGGCAATTGACATTGGAAAACGAGATAGAACTGATAAAGGGCTGTCGGGCAGGAAAGGATTCGGCTCGGAAGGAACTTTATACCCTATACTCGAGGCAAATGCTGGCGGTATGTTTCCGCTATACGGGCGATATGGAAGCGGCGCACGATGTACTGCATGACGGTTTCATCAAAATATTCACCAACTTTTCGTTTCGTGGCGAGGCTTCGCTCGGAACGTGGGTTACCCGGGTGATGGTGACTCAGGCACTGGATTACCTGCGAAGGCAAAAGCGGGTCAGTCAGTTGGAGGTACACGAGGAACAGATACCTGACATCCCCGACCTTCCGGAAGGAGGGGAGGCAGGGCGAATTTCCGAAGAACAGTTGATGAAGTTTGTCGCAGATCTGCCCGATGGGTGCCGGACGGTTTTCAACCTTTATGTGTTTGAAGAGAAGTCGCACAAAGAGATAGCCGATATGCTGGGTATCAAAGAGCATTCATCTACTTCGCAGTTGCACCGGGCCAAGTTTTTATTAGCAAAAAGGATTAAAGAATATAGAAACCATGAAGAAAGAAAATGATGAAATAACCGATCTGTTCCGTTCCCATCTGGGAAATGCCGAAATGACCGTGCGGGACGGTTTCTGGGAAGAACTGAATTCTGAGATGATGGTGCGCAGCCATCACCGGAAAGTAGTTTTCTTTCGTGTAGCGGCAGCAGCTTCCGTACTGCTGGTATTGGCTGCTTCGTCGGCTGCTTTCTGGTTCTTCTCTCCGAAAGCGGAGATAGAAGAAGCTTTTACCCAAGTGGCGGTTGTCAGCGGAAATACAACACATCTGGATGGAGACGTGGTGAAACAGGATTTTACCCCTATGCGCTCCGAACCGTTTTTGGGTAAACCGGCTCCCAAGCGTTCCGGTGTTTTGGCACAATCATCGGGAGAGGAAGATGATTCGGTATCGGTTACGGTCTCCATGTCATTCAGTTTCTCTTCTACGACTACACGCAGGAGACAAAATAATCATCCGGACAAAAGTTATTGGCAAGCTGGTGGAGAAGGTGGGGCTTTGGTAAGTTCTGCTGATGGACCCCGGCCGGACGATCACACAGTTGTGGCGGACAAATCGAGGACATGGGCTGTGAAAGCTGCTGTGGGTACCGCTTTGCCTGCCGCTAACGGTAAGTACAAGATGCCCGTAACTGCCGGACTGACGGTAGAGAAAAAAATAAATAAACATTTAGCTGTCGAAACCGGTTTATTGTATTCAAACCTGCGTGCCGAACAGAATCTGCATTATCTGGGAATTCCCGTAAAACTGAATGTGACGCTGGCGGAAACTCCCAAATTTGATCTATATGCTTCGGTAGGCGGAGTTGCAGATAAGTGCATAGCGGGAGCGCCGGATAACAGTTTTAAGAATGAACCTGTGCAGCTGGCTCTGACTGCGGGCGTAGGAATGAATTATAAGATTAATGATAAACTGGCTTTATTTGCCGAACCGGGAGTAACGCACCATTTCAAGACAGACTCCAAACTGGAAACAGTACGTTCGGCGAGGCCTACGAATTTTAACCTGATTTGCGGTCTGCGTATGACCTATTAACCATTTAGTACGGATGTTATGAAAAAAACATTTTTAATGCTGCTCACACTTGTTCTGTCATTGCTTACTTGCGTAAGTTGCAGCGAAGAGACATTAGATTACAACAACCCCGATGTAGACCTTTTCGTAAGGCAACTCAAAGCGGGAAATTATAATACCAAGAGTCCGAAGGGCTTTGTAGAAGTACCTAAATTTACGGAGAAGGATATTCCGACATTGCTCAATTATGCCGAAGATCTGACTTTGATCACTTCTTTTCCGCTGCCGCCGGTGTCTGCTTATTATAGTGGCAAGGTCCGCTTGGGTGAATGTATGTTGTGGGTTGTGGAAACCATCCGGTTAGGTCATTATGCTTCGTTTGGCTGCAAAATGGTGAGAGCCAATGCCGAGAACTATGAAGGTATCTATTTCCTGACTGATGAAGAGTTGCTCGATGCTGCTGCCCGATACCGTCGCTGGTGGGAAAACAGACAGTATCCTCGTACGGCATGGACCATCGACGCATGCTTTGACGAGCCCCTTTGCGGAAGCGGATACCGTTGGTGGTAAAAAATTAAATCAGATGAAACGTATTGTCTTTCTGATGCTGTCTTTAGGGATGGCAGTGACCCTTCATGCCCAATGGACCGCGAAAGATTCGGTGAATCTGCAGCGCATCCTGAATGGCAAAGAGGATATTAAGCTGAATATGGATGCTGTGAAACAGATTGATTTCAACAGTTCGCCGACTGTTCCTAAAATGTCGAAGGAACGGCCCGGTCTGAGATTGGATGAAACGCTTCCGCAGGTGCTTGAAAAGAAGAAGGTGGTGCTGACCCTCCGTCCCTATACGGCCAATACCAGATATAATTGGGATCCTATTTATCAAAAGAAGATTCGGGTAGATGCCGATACATGGAGGGGAGATCCGTTTGTCGAGTTGTATCAGACGGTTCCTTCCAACTGGGCTAAGAATGTATATGATAAAGGTATACGCAGTTCATACGAAGAAATACGTTCCAGTGGATTGAGGCATAATCTGTTTGGCGAACGTGCCAATGGAATGATGGTGCCTACGCAGAGCATGGTACATACCTCTGCCATGAAACTTGGAAAAAGCGGTGTGACCGTGAATGGAGGTACGATTGGCGGACTTGATTTAATGACCATTTTTACAAAGGACTTCTGGGACAAGAAGGGACGCAACCGGAGATCGCGCACGTTGGAGGTGCTGAAGGCTTATGGCGATTCAACAACAGTGCTGCTTCCTGAACCGATTGTGCACTGAATTTGTTAAAAGATAAACAAAGGCATCCTTGTTCCTTTTTCAAAAAACGATATAACTATGAACAGAATTTCTTCTCTTTTCGGTATTCAGTATCCCATTATTCAGGGGGGTATGGTGTGGTGTAGCGGCTGGAAGCTTGCTTCGGCTGTCAGTAATGCCGGTGGTCTGGGACTGATAGGCTCCGGTTCGATGTATCCCGACGTTTTGCGTGAACATATTCGTAAATGCCGGGCGGCTACCGACAAACCTTTCGGGGTAAATATTCCGTTGATGTACCCACAGATAGAGGAAATCATGAACATCATGGTGGAGGAAGGAGTCAAAATCGTATTTACCTCCGCCGGAAATCCGAAAACGTGGACCGGATGGTTGAAAGAGCGCGGCATCACAGTGGCACATGTCGTTTCTTCCTCCAAATTTGCCATGAAATGTGAAGAGGCGGGAGTCGATGCCATAGTGGCTGAAGGATTTGAAGCCGGCGGACATAACGGGCGGGAAGAGACTACAACGCTTTGCCTGATTCCGGCAGTGCGTGAAGCCACCACTTTACCTTTGATTGCAGCCGGAGGCATTGGTACGGGAGAGGCGATTTTTGCCCTGATGGCGTTGGGAGCCGAAGGAGTTCAGATGGGCACCCGTTTTGCTTTGACGGATGAAAGTTCGGCAAGCGACATTTTTAAGGAGTATTGTTTGCGGCTGAACGAAGGCGATACCAAATTATTGCTCAAAAAACTCGCACCGACCCGGCTTGTGATCAATTCGTTTCGTGATAGGGTAGAGGCCGCTGAAGGACGGGGGGCTTCTGCCGAGGAGCTTCGTGAACTGTTGGGTAGAGGTCGTGCCAAGAAAGGAATCTTTGAAGGAGACCTGGAGGAAGGAGAACTCGAGATAGGACAGGTTGCTGCCCTGTTCCGCCGTAGACAAAGTGTGGACGAAGTGATGAAAGAACTTTTAGAAGGATACCGGAGGGCTTCGGACAAGATACGTTCTGCCGGGTTATAAACAGTGCCGGGAGAAGCACTGCGGATTTCACCACGGGGTAATCACAGGGTAGAATAATGATGCTTAACCCTCTGTTACTCCGTGGTGAAACTCGTTTATTCTAAGTTCAATTGCTCGTATTTCAGGCCGAATACATCGGCTATCGCTCGATATACCACTTTCCCTTCTACCACATTCAGACCTAAAGCCAGCGCCGGATCTTCCTTGCATGCCTTTCTCCATCCTTTGTTTGCCAATGCTATGACATAGGGCAGAGTGGCGTTGGTCAATGCCAATGTAGAGGTGTAAGGCACTGCCCCCGGAATATTGGCTACAGCATAATGTACGATTCCATCGACTACATATGTCGGTTCACTATGAGTTGTGGGATGCGAAGTCTCGAAACATCCTCCCTGGTCGATGGCTACATCTACCAATACCGTACCCGGTTGCATCATTTTCAGCATATCACGGGTGATCAGGTGCGGAGCCTTGTCTCCCGGAATCAGTACCGAACCTACTACAAGATCCACGTCCGGCAACTCTTTTTTCAGCCTCACTTCCGAGGCATATAGTGTTTTTACATTTTTCGGTAACGTCTCGCTCAGGTAGCGAAGACGGCTCAGGTTGATGTCTGCAATTGTGACATCGGCTCCCAATCCGGCTGCCATCTGGGCCGCATTACTACCTACGATCCCTCCACCCAGGATTAACACTTTTGCCGGCTTTACCCCCGGTACACCACCCGGCAAAATGCCTTTTCCACCTTGTGGCTTTTCCAGAAAACGGGCACCTTCCTGTATGGCCATGCGTCCTGCTACTTCACTCATAGGTATCAGCAGCGGGAGAGAATGGTCGGCTTTTTCCACTGTTTCGTAAGCCAGGCAGACCGAGCCGTTCTCTATCATGGCAAGAGTCAACTCTCTATCGGAAGCGAAATGGAAATAAGTGAACAACAACTGTTCTTTGCGGATCAGTCTGTACTCCGGTGCGATAGGTTCTTTTACTTTTACTATCATCTGGGCCATAGCGTATGTCTCTTCCATAGTGGGCAGTATTTGTGCTCCTACGGCTGTATATGCCTCGTCCTGAAAACCACTGTTCTCTCCTGCGGTGTGCTGTATGTATACAGTATGTCCGCGTTTCACTAACTCGGCGACTCCCGAGGGCGTCATGCCCACACGGTTCTCGTTGTTCTTAATCTCCTTAGGTACTCCGATAATCATAACGTTACTCTATTAAGGGTTAAACATGGCACAATGTAGGAAAATTCTGCTTACGTTGTTATCCATGTAGGGATGTTTTACAGCAGAATGATAGTAGGGTGGCGGATAGGAATAAAATCCACCCTTCTGTTTTCTAATATGGCAGGAATGATGTATTTTTGCAAAGATTCCATTTTTAAGCAAACTACATGAAACAGTATATAGTTGCCTTGATGCTTGCCTGCAGCATTCAGGGACATTCACAAGATGTGAAGCAGGCTACTTTTGTTCCTCCATTTGACTTTACACTGACTCTGAGCGGCAACTTCGGAGAAATCCGGGCTAACCATTTTCATGGAGGGCTCGATTTCAAGACTCAGGGTGTCATTGGCAAACCGGTACGTGCGCTCGCCGACGGATATATTTCCCGTATTCGCGTCACCAATGGGTCGGGACATGTACTCGATGTGGTGTATAACAACGGTTATACGACAATCAACCGACACTTGAGCGGTTTCATGCCCGATATTGCCCGGAGAGTGGAGAAACTGCAATATGAAAAAGAAGATTGGGAAGTCGAGATTGTTCCCGAGCCGGGTGAATATCCGGTGAAGGCCGGGCAGCAAATAGCCTGGAGCGGTAATACCGGTTATTCATTCGGTCCGCATCTGCATCTGGATGTGATGGAGACCGCTACCGGTGAATCGATTGATCCGATGCCCTTTTTCAAGTCGAAAATAAAAGATAACACCGCTCCCCGGGCAGAAGGAATCATGCTGTTTCCACAGCCGGGAAGTGGGGTAGTGGGAGGGAGCCCGGAACGGCAGAGCTTCCCGATAAACACAGCGCGTCCCATCGAGGCATGGGGAGTGATCGGGTCGGGCATCAAGGCCTACGATTATATGGATGGTGTGCACAACCGTTATGGAGTGCATACCGTTGTGCTTAGAGTGGACGGTACGGAAGTGTTCCGCAGTGTGGTCGACCGTTTTTCACAGGATGAAAACCGGATGATAAACTCTTGGACCTGCGGACAATATATGAAGTCGTTTATTGATCCGGGCAATACGCTCCGCATGCTTCGGGCTTCGAACGACAACCGGGGACTGGTCACCATTGATGAAGAGCGGGACTATAAGTTCGAATACGAATTGAAGGATGCTTTCGGCAATACTTCCCGCTACCGTTTTACGGTGCGTGGAAAGAGACAGCCGATTCAGCCGCTCGGGCATCGGGAGAAATATTTCTTTGCCTGGGATAAGACGAACTTTCTGCAAGAACCCGGATTGACCCTTACCGTTCCCCGGGGAATGTTATACGATAATGTGCCTCTCAACTACGAAGTGCATTCCGATAGTGGGGCGATAGCCTATACTTATCAGTTGAATGACGAGAAAGTGCCGTTGCACGGGGAATGTGAGTTGCGTATCGGTCTCCGACGTCAGCCGGTTGCCGACAGCACCAAGTATTATGTGGCACGTGTCACTCCCAAAGGAAGTATGTACAGTGCCGGAGGTACTTACGAGGATGGATTTATGAAGACCCGAATCCGTGAATTGGGAACTTATACGGTTGCTGTAGACACAGTGCCCCCCGAAATTACCCCGGTAGGTAAGAATACCTGGGGCCGTAATGGGAAGGTCGTTTACAGGTTGAAGGACAAAGAAACCGGCATCCGTGCCTATCGTGGAACTATCGATGGAAAATTTGCCTTGTTCGGACGTCCCAACTTGACCAAATCCCATTGGGAGTGTAAGCTCGATCCTAAGCATGTCAAGAAGGGGGTACGTCACACTGTAGTAATGACTGCGACAGACGATTGCGGAAACGAAACAACGGTTCGAGACACCTTTGTCTGGTAGCTTTCCGGATAAAGACAGAATAAAGACAATGTATTAATAATTTATTATATGAAAAGAATCTTTCTCTTTGCCGCTCTTCTGACTGCGGCAGTGGCGGAAACCTTCGCCTGTACTAACTTAATTGTCGGCAAGAATGCGTCTACTGACGGTTCAACCATCGTTTCCTATTCGGCCGACTCGTACGGACTTTTTGGCGAGCTGTATCACTATCCGGCAGCCACATATCCCAAAGGCACCATGATGGATATTCACGAATGGGATACCGGCAAATATCTGGGACAGATCGAACAGGCACGCCAGACTTATAATGTAATCGGTAATATGAACGAGTTTCAGGTAACCATCGGTGAGACGACTTTTGGAGGCCGTCCCGAATTGGTGGATACGTTGGGAATTATCGACTACGGAAGCCTGATTTACGTGGGGTTGCAACGTTCGCGTACTGCCCGTGAAGCCATCAAGGTGATGACTGAACTGGTGCAGGAATACGGATATTACAGCAGTGGCGAGTCGTTCACCATTGCCGATCCCAATGAAATATGGATTATGGAGATGATAGGTAAAGGTCCCGGCATCCGGGGAGCCGTATGGGTAGCTGTCCGAGTGCCGGACGACTGCATTTCGGCACATGCCAACCAGTCGCGCATCCATCAGTTCGATATGGCTGACAAGGCCAACTGCATGTATTCTAATGACGTTATTTCTTTTGCCCGCGAAAAAGGATATTTCAGCGGTGTGAACAAAGACTTCAGCTTTGCCGATGCTTATGCACCGCTCGATTTCGGTGCCCGCCGTTTCTGTGAAGCCCGTGTGTGGAGCTACTTCAATATGTTTACCGACCAAGGTGAAGCCTATCTGCCTTATATCCAAGGAAAGACCAATGACCCTATGCCTCTGTTCGTAAAGCCGAAACGCAAACTCTCCGTTCAGGATGTAAAGAATGCCATGCGCAACCATTATGAAGGAACCGCCCTCGACATCAGCAATGATTTTGGTGCCGGACCTTATAAAACACCTTACCGCCTCTCTCCGCTGACTTTCAAGGTAGGCGACCAGGAGTATTTCAATGAGCGTCCCATCTCTACACAACAGAGCGGTTTCGTTTTTGTGGCTCAGATGCGTGCCAATCTTCCCGATGCTGTAGGCGGTGTGCTTTGGTTTGGTACGGATGATGCCAACATGACTGTTTTCACTCCCGTATATTGTTGTACTACCAAAGCTCCGGTATGCTATACGCGTGTAGACGGTGCCGATTACATCACCTTCTCCTGGAACTCCGCTTTTTGGATTTTCAACTGGGTGGCCAACATGGTATATCCCCGCTACGATTTGATGATCGGCGATGTACGTGCTACGCAGAACGAACTTGAAACCACCTTCAACGAGGCACAGGAAGGTATTGAAGCAGCTGCTGTTAAGTTGTACGAGAAGAATCCGGAAACGGCTGTGAAGTTTCTGACCAACTATACCGACATGACAGCGCAAAGCACTTTCAATACTTGGAAACGCTTGGGCGAATTTATCATTGTGAAGTACAATGATGGTGTCATCCGTAAGATGAAGGACGGCAAGTTCGAGCGTAATGCCATTGGTCAACCCGCAGGCGTGGTACGTCCGGGCTATTCAAAGGAATTCCTTGAAGAGTATGTGAAGCAAACAGGAGAACGCTATAAGGTAACCGAATAATCGCTTCCAAAGAGTTTTCTGATTAAAAGATAGGAATTTCAAACTTATTCTTTTACATTTGTATTTTAAATAAACTAATTATTAATCTCTAAAATATAGATAGAACCATGGGGAATGAAGAACTAATCAAACAGGTGACTGAGAAAGCCGAAAAGTGGCTGACCCCGGCGTATGATGCCGAAACTCAGGCTGAAGTGAAACGCATGCTGGAGAACGAAGATAAGACAGAATTGATCGAGGCCTTTTACAAAGATCTCGAGTTTGGTACGGGCGGACTCCGTGGGATCATGGGCGTAGGTACCAATCGTATGAACATCTATACTGTCGGAGCTGCTACCCAGGGACTCTCTAACTATCTGAACGCAAACTTTAAAGATATGAAACAGATTTCGGTTGTAGTCGGATACGATTGCCGTAACAACAGTTCTCTGTTTGCCAAGATCTCTGCGGATATTTTCTCGGCCAATGGCATTAAGGTATATTTGTTCGAAGAGATGCGTCCCACTCCGGAGATGTCTTTTGCCATCCGTCATCTCGGTTGCCAGAGCGGCATTATCCTGACTGCTTCACACAACCCGAAAGAATACAACGGTTATAAGGCTTATTGGGACGACGGTGCGCAAGTACTGGCTCCGCACGATAAGGGCATTATCGATGAAGTAAATAAGATTGCTTCTGCTGCCGATATCAAGTTCCAGGGTAACCCGGATCTGATTCAGATCATCGGAGAAGATGTCGATAAGATATATCTGGATATGGTGAAGACTGTTTCTATCGATCCTGAAGCGATCGCCCGCCATAAAGATATGAAGATTGTATACACTCCGATCCACGGTACAGGCATGATGCTGATTCCGCGTGCACTGAAGATGTGGGGATTCGAGAACGTATATACCGTGCCCGAGCAGATGATTAAGGACGGTAACTTCCCGACAGTTGTCTCTCCGAATCCGGAGAATGCGGAAGCTTTGACGATGGCTCTTAATCTGGCTAAAGAAATTGATGCCGACCTTGTAATGGCTTCCGACCCGGATGCCGACCGCGTAGGTATCGCTTGTAAGAACGATAAAGGCGAATGGGTATTGATTAATGGTAACCAGACTTGTCTGATGTATCTTTATTACATCATCACTCAATATAACAAACTGGGCAAAATGACCGGTAATGAATTTTGTGTGAAAACTATCGTTACTACCGAACTGATCAAGAAGATTGCCGATAAGAATCACATTGAGATGCTCGATTGCTACACCGGTTTCAAATGGATTGCCCGTGAAATTCGTTTGCGTGAAGGCAAGAAGAAATACATCGGCGGTGGTGAAGAAAGCTATGGCTTCCTGGCTGAGGACTTTGTTCGTGATAAAGACGCTGTTTCTGCTTGCTGCCTGATTGCCGAAGTGGCTGCTTGGGCCAAGGATAACGGAAAGACTCTGTATCAGTTGCTGATGGACATCTACGTTGAATATGGATTCTCTAAGGAATTTACTGTAAACGTTGTGAAACCGGGTAAGAGCGGTGCGGAAGAGATTAAAGCCATGATGGAGAATTTCCGTGCTAACCCTCCGAAAGAGTTGGGTGGTTCGAAAGTGGTTCTGTCGAAAGATTACAAGACTCTGAAACAAACCGACGCAGCGGGCCATGTGACTGACATCGATATGCCGGAACCATCGAATGTACTGCAATATTTCACAGAAGACGGTGGAAAAGTATCTGTTCGTCCGTCAGGAACGGAGCCGAAGATCAAATTCTATATCGAAGTGAAAGGTGAGATGGGATGCCGCAACTGTTTTGCTACTGCCGATGCAGAAGCTACTGAAAAAGTAGAAGCAGTGAAGAAGTCACTGGGTATTTAAAGGAGCTATTTTAAATACTCTTTTGACGGATACTTAGCATCGTATAAATGTATCCATAATATTATTGGAATGCCTTGTCCTTCATTGGATGGGGCATTTCTTTTGGGACTATTCTCTAAAAAGCCGAGGACTTGTGCAGTGCCTTCCACTCGGACAATGTCTCCTATCCGCGTGCTGATTTTTCCCGTTTCTACAATGATAGGGAGAGTGACAGGGAAACGATCACTGTCGTTTTCCTGGATAAATAGTTCTCAGGACCTGGCGAGAACTTATTTTTTCCATCGAATGCAAACTGACAGTCAATTACTTGGGTACTGTCATAGAGGGATGTGCTGTGAATTGTTTTTTAATTATACTTTCTTCTTTGTATTTTATTTATTCGGCTGAAGTTCTATTTCTATATTTTTACGGTACTTTTAGTCGTAGTCCAAAGGTCTTTAACTTAGAGATATTGCCTGAGACACTTATATAACTTTGCGACTTGAGGTGCTGATATATTCATAACATTACTTTAGAATATGAACTCTTATTTGCACTTTATCCTTGATGCTGAATCAGTCTAGGTTCAGAAGATCTATTAGAATATAACTAATAGAAGTATGGCCTTCTCCGTCAGTGAGTATAAATCTGTTTTTTCACGAGTATGTATCCTCCATCCTAAAAAAGTGGTTAATGTGTTGATAGTGTATAAGTAAAGTTTTTTGCAAATTATAAATGATAATTAGCCATTTTACTATCATAATATATAATATTATATATTAAAATCTTTTTAAATGTTCTTTGTTTAATAATTAATTTGTGACCTTCGCACGTCAAAGATACACAACGAAATGAAGGAGTCTTGTGCGATGTTTATGAAAATATTTTTAGAACCTTTTAATCCTATGTAATGCATATTAAGACTAATCCGAAAGATAAAATGTCTTTTAATCAGCTATATAATGATTATCAGACACGTTTTTTGAATTTTGCTAATACCTATGTCAGAGATTGGGATGTAGCGGAAGATATAACAACAGAGGCGTTAATTTATTATTGGGAAAACAGAAATACTTTATCTGAAGTATCCAATATTCCTGCATATATACTTACCATCATAAAAAACAAAAGTCTTAATTATCTTCGTCATTTGCAGATACGGGAAGAACATTCTGAAAATATTAGAAAATATATTGAGTGGGAACTCAATGCACGTATCGTTTCTTTAGATGCTTGCGAACCTTATGAACTTTTAGTCAAAGAGATGCAAGAGCTGATTCAGCAAACTTTGGATAAACTGCCGGAGCGTACACGCAAAATATTTATTTTAAGCCGTTATGAAAACAAATCGTATAAGGAGATTGCTGCTCTAATGAATATGACAACCAAAGGTGTAGACTTTCATATTTGTAAAGCTTTAAAGGCATTACAGATTAACCTAAAAGATTATTTTCCATTATTTCTTTATTTTTTGATGAAATTTCACTAGGATACCTTTCCCATGAAGTGCCTTATACATAAAGGGACATTAATACATTGTCATGGACAAAGATTTACTATATAATTTTTATAAAGGAAAGGTTTCCATAGAAGAAGGACAAAGGGTCAAGGCTTGGGTAGAAGCATCAGACGAAAACGAGCGCGCCTTCTATAGGGAACGTAAAATTTTTGATGCCTTGATGCTTAATAATCCGCTTCCGGTAAAGAAAACCTCTTTTTTCAATTTTACACATTATAAAAAAATAGAGTGGCTGAAAATTGCCATGACTGTAATATTGACATTTCTGCTTAGTTATTTCTATCAGGAGTATAAAGCCGGTCTGGATTCAGTGGCAATGAGTACGATTTCTGTTCCTGAAGGACAAAGAACCAATGTCACATTACCCGATGGTAGTAATGTTTGGTTAAATGCATGTACAACGATACAATATCCGACTTCTTTTAACAGCCGGGAGCGTTTCGTTATACTAAAAGGAGAAGCTTATTTTGATGTGAAAAAGAATAAAAGCAGACCGTTTATAGTGCACACAGATGCTTATAGCATCGAAGTATTAGGTACGAAGTTTAATGTGGATGCATATCCGGAAACAGAAAAATTTGAAACTACATTGATGCATGGCAGTGTTAAGGTCACTTTGAAAGTAGATTCATCGCAAACAGTAATATTAAAGCCTGATCATAAATTGTCATTAGAAAAAGGACGGTTTGTAATGACTAAAGTGGAAGATTATAATCCTTATCGATGGAAAGAAGGGCTTATCTGTTTCTCTGACGAATCTTTTCCTAATATTATGAAAGACTTTGAAAAGTATTACGGAGTGAAAATAGTGATAGAGAATAAAAATGTATTGCAGATTAATTTTACGGGGAAATTCAGACAAACCGACGGAATAGATTATGCGCTTCGTATCTTACAAAAAAATATAGATTTCCAATATGAGAAAGATAATGAAAAACAAATTATCTATATAAAATAAAGTATTAATTCTTAAAAGCGAAATGCCTATGAAAAATGATCTGAGTTAACCTATTGAGAATGCCGATAGGTGTTCCCGCACCTACCGGCATAAGAAATCAACACAATTTTTTATTAAAAATGTATCAATTTAAAATCTATACAAAGGTATGAAAAATAACACTTTGTCGGGGTCATATTACCCTAAAAATCCCCAAATAAAACATTTTTTTAGAATTATGAGAATTACATTGTTCCTATTGATGGCATGTGTTTTTTCTTTATATGCCGGAAATTCCTATTCTCAAAATACAAGAGTTAGTTTTGCCATGGATAATGTAGGACTCAATAAGGTCCTAGAGGAGATAGAGAGTCAGACGGATTATCTTTTTATTTATAATAGTCAGATAAATGTAAATAAGCTAGTTACTATTAAGGCAAATAAGCAGACGGTTTCAAAGGTATTGGATCAAATATTACAGAACACTGGTATTGAATATAAATTGGAAGGCTCGCATATTATATTAGAAAAAAAAGTAGAAGAAGTTCACAATAGCTCGTCCGCCGTTCAGCAACAGCAAACTAAAAAGATAACCGGAAAAGTTGTCGATAAGACAGGAGAGGCTATTATTGGAGCGAATGTCAAAATACAAGGTACAGATAAAGGAACTATTACTGATCTCGATGGTAATTTTATCTTGGAGGTTGCTCCAAAGGATATGCTTGCTATCAGTTACATAGGCTATTTGGATACGAAAGTTCCCATAGCTGGGCAAAAACAGATCCATGTGGTGTTGTCTGAGGATAATAAAATGTTGGACGAAGTCGTTGTAATTGGTTATGGTACTACTTCTACACGCAAGATGGCGTCTGCTGTTACAGCCGTGAAAGGTGAGAAACTACAGGACTTGCCATTTAATAGTGTAGCAGCTTCACTGGCCGGACGTGCAACAGGTGTTATTGTACAATCATCAGGTGGTGAACCGGGATCTGCCCCTTCTATTTCGATCCGTGGCGGTGGCGCACCTGTCTATGTCATAGATGGTGTTATTTCCGATGCTTGGGATTTCAATACGTTGAATCCGAATGATATCGAAAGCCTTTCAATTCTAAAGGATGCAGCATCTCTGGCTGTTTACGGTTCACGGGCTGCCAATGGTATCGTGATGGTGAAAACCAAACAGGGAGGTAAGGGAAAGACAGCGGTGAATTATACGTTTAATGCTGAATTCAGCCAACCTACCAAATTACTGAAAAAGACTCGTGGTTATGACTATGCTTACAACCAAATGCTTGCCGGTATCAATGATGGTTTGGACGAGGCAGATTTACCTTTTAATCAGGAAGTATTGGATATCATTAAAAATCAGTCAGATCCTTATACATCCGGACACGCCGATACAGATTGGCTGGGAGAAGGATTGAAAACTGTTGCTCCTCAATACAAGCATACGGTATCATTGAGTGGAAGTGGCAATAAGGTGAATTACTATATTTCTCTGGGTATGCTCAATCAAGGTAGTATCTATACTTCGAATGCATTGAACTATGACCGCTATACAGTTCGCAGTAATGTTAACACGACTTTTGATAAGATTGGTCTGAAGGTCAGCCTGAATCTGAACGGAGCTTATGAAAAAAAGGAATACCCCTCTTTCTCAGCGGCAAAAATCTGGGAAGATCTTTATAACCAGTCTCCGCTGAATCCGGCTTACAATAAGGATGGTACTTATGCCGCAGTTACTGACCATCCGTTGGCGGAAATGGACAAGCGTTCGGGATATAACAGGAACTATGGCAAATTCATAAATACCCAAGTGGCTGCAGACTGGACATTGCCTTGGTTAAAGGAGTTAACCTTGGGTGCTATGTTCAACTATCGTCTGAACGACTCACATGTGAAGAAATTCAGTACCAAGGCTCCTCAGTATTACGCAGATGGAGCTGTATATCCAATAGGTAAACCGACATTGAATGAAGAAGGCTATTGGGGAGAGTCCTACAATTTCGAAGTAAGTGCCGCTTATGTGAAAACTTTTGCCGAAAAGCATACGATTGATGCTAAATTCGTTTATAATGTTGCAGAAAATACTGGATGGAATTTTAATGCATATCGTGGGGAATACTTATCTACGGTTGTGGACCAGCTATTTGCCGGTGCAGCAGATACGCAGCAGAATGGCGGCAATTCGGATGAAGGAGGACGTATGGGATTGGTAGGCCGTTTGAAATATGACTTTATGAATCGGTATATCGTGGAAGGTAGTTTCCGTTACGATGGATCGGATAACTTCACTCCAGGACATCGTTGGGGATTCTTCCCCTCCGGAGCGGTGGCGTGGACCATCAGTGAAGAACCTTTCTTCAAAGAGTGGGATCAACATGTATTCGATTTGCTCAAGCTACGCGCTTCTTATGGACAGACCGGTACGGAAAATGGAGTAAATCGTTTCGGCTATCTTTCTACCTATAGTCTGGATGAGAAAAAAATAGTGATCGGGGGAAAACTGCAATCAGGATTTAGTGAAGGGGCTTTGGTGTCTCCGGAACTGCTGAGCTGGTATCAGGTGAATTCCTTTAACCTGGGATTGGATATGGCTTTCTTCAATAATCGCTTGAAAGGTACCTTTGATTATTTCTATTACGTAACCAAAGGTGGTTTGATGAGTCCGGGAGACCGTTATACAACTCCTTTGGGTAAACCTTTACCACAAATAAAATCGAATAGCGAACAACGTCGCGAAGGTGTGGAGTTGACAATGCGCTGGTCAGATACGACTCCGCGTAAATTCACTTATGAAGTAGGGTTCAATATGACCTACTTTAATAGCCTGTGGAAAGTGAAAGCGGATGAAGCATTATCTGACTTGATGAATCCTTACAAACGTCAAACACATCAGACCGATTACTATGGGTTGGGATACATAGATACAGGACTTTATCAAAACAAAGAGGATATCCTGAACTCTCCCCGAAGATTGGGATCTACCCAAACTAAGCTCGGAGACATTGGTTATACGGATGTGAACGGTGATGGTAAAATAGACGGTGAAGACCAGGTACGTATCGGAAAGCCGACAATGCCTCACTTTACTTATGCCTTTGATTTTTCTTTGGGTTATGAAGGATTCACTTTGTCCGGTTTACTTTATGGGACAGGTGAACGCTACATGACTTTTGGCAATCGTTATCAGTCAGGTGAAGGAAAATACCTGTATTATGAAAACCAGTTGAATTATTGGAGACCGGACAATACAGGTGCGGATTTTCCTAGAATTTCGATCAGTTCCGGTGTAAACGGAAATAATAATAAGGCAGGATCGACTTTCTGGATGCGGAATGCATCATATCTTCGTCTGAAGGATTTGCAGTTGAGCTATGACTTTAAATATAAATACCTGAAAAAATGTGACTGGTTGCAGACGTGTCGTGTGAATCTGAGTGGTAGTAATCTTTTCACTATTTCAGGTGTTAGCAAATTTTTCGATCCGGAAACATCAAGTACCAGCGGCGACGGCTATCCTGTACAAAGAGTTTATTCAATTGGTGTAACAATAGGTTTTTAATAGGGAGGAATACATATGAATAAGATAAAGAATTTATTTGTAATTATACTATTTGCCTTGGTCGCCTTTTCCTGCAGTGATATATTGGACAAGGGACCGCTTGACAAATATTCGGAAAATGATGTGTGGAAAAGTACTGACCTGACACAAGCATTCATTTATACTGCGTTGGCAAATGCTACGAATATGATGGTTTGGAAAGACAATTGGACGGATAATGAAGCTATCATGGAAGATGGGCGGGATGTGAATGCAGAATTGATAGACCGTTATTATGATGCCGGATGGAATAAGTATGAAGATATCCGTCGTTGCAATATGGTGTTGGCACGTGTTCCGGAAGCATCCTTTACGAATGCGGAAAAGGCTAATTTTATAGCACAGGCTAAGACGATACGTGCTATGATTTATTTTACGCGTGCCCGCTTGTTCGGTAAACTAATGTTAGTAAAAGAACTTATTGATCCGGAAGCGGATATGAAATTCCCTCGTACGGCTACAGTGAAAGAAACTTATGATTTCATACTGAACGACCTCAGGGAGGCTGCTCCTGATCTGTCTGTAGATGCTCCGTCCGGTGCATTGTCACGCGGTGTTGCCTACGCATTGTTGGGAGAAGTAGCTTTGCATGGGGCTGCATATATTGAGAATGGACAGGAGGAGTATTACCGGATAGCGGCAAAGGCCTGTGAAGATCTGTTTGCACTGGACAAATACTCACTGGATGGTAACTACGCCGGTATGTTCAATGATTACGATCATTCATTGGTCTCAAACGAGATCATTCTGGCACAATGGAGAAGTGCTGAAAATACGAACTTTTCAGATACGTGGATGCAGAGACTGGTTCCTAATATTGATCCCTCTAAATTGATTGCCGATGTGCAGGCAAAGTATCCCTTGGTAGAGGAGATGGCAGGTTGGCCGCAAAGATTTCCTTCTGTTGATTTGGTAAATGATTATCTTGTAGTTGATGAGGATGGAAAAGCCAAAGAGTGGGACCAGACTTCTTATTATAAGAAATTCTTGGTTGACGGAGGGACGGTTGAAGATGCTATTTACAAGAATCGTGATAAACGATTCAAAGCTTCTATCGTTTACGACGGATGTTCTTATTTCGCTAATAGGGTGTGGCTTCGTGAGGGAGGTAATCTTTATTATACTTCTAAAACGACAGAATTCTGGGGAATGCCGGTATCAGGATATGTTTATCGGAAATGCGTTTATGAAGCCAAACGTTTGCTGAACTCGGAAAAAACGGATTATCATTATACTTTGTTACGTTTGGGACGCTCTTATCTGAATTATGCGGAAATAAAGTTGCGCCAAGGTGATAAGGAAACGGCTATTGACTATATCAATAGGACGAGGGTAACTCATGGCGGTTTGCCGGAATTGCAAAAATCCTTATCACTGGAAGATACCTGGAAAGAGTATAAACGTGAACGCCGTATAGAACTGGTCAGTGAAGGCGACCGATACTGGAGTGTACTTCGTTGGGGTAAGGCCGACGGTCTGGAGGTTGTTCCGGAACTGACAGTTGAACAGAAGTTCATGAAAATAGCTCCTGATGGAAAATCTTTTGAGATAATTCCGATACCCATTTACCAAAGTGATAATGAGCGCACTTTTACCAAGAAACATTATTTGTTCCCTGTACCGCAAGGACAACGTGATCTGAATCCAAATCTGGACCAGAACGAGGGGTGGTAGTAGAAAAATGCTGGACGTCTAATAATTAAAGTATTACGAATATGAAGAAACTTATAAATACTGTTTTGTTACTATTTTTAATAGGTACCGTTTCATCGTGCCTGAAATCAGGATTGGATGATTTGGAGGCCTATAATGAGGCTGAAATTACTAATTTGAACTTTGAATACCGTTGGTGGGATGAGGCTAAGGATCAGATGGCTGTTAAAACACTCAACATTGAAAAACAAATTTCGAAAGACGACAATCTGATTACCTGTAAGCTGACGGTTCCAACGGCCAGTGGCAGTTTTACAGATGCTGTCAGGCAAAATGTATCATTAAGTAATCTTATTGCTTATATAGATCTTTCTACTGCTGCTAGAATTATGCCCTTAAACGGAGCGCCTAAGTTGGGTAGTCCTGGCGATTTTTCAGCTAAGGAGTTTAAATATCAGGTGACTGCTGCCGACGGTACGAAAAGAGAGTGGACAATAAAGATTACGGATTTTGTGAAATAAGAATAACGATTGAGGTTATTCGGATTACTGATTGAAATGATGAAGGAAGATATTTGAGAATATTTTCCTTCATCTGTTATTATATTATTTAGTGAAATTAATAAAAGAAGAACTATGAACAAACCCTATTTTATTGCATTTTTACTCTCTTTAGCTTTATGGACAGTCATTCCTTCTGTTTTTGCCGGAGATGTTGTTTTAAAAGTATTTGAAGGGAAACCACGTATCAATTCTCCTCATATCATAGGTAATTATCCTTCAACTCCATTTATCTTTTATATTCCGACTTCCGGTCAGCGACCGATGCAGTGGAGTGCGGAAAAACTCCCCGAAGGACTGGAATTGGATTCCAAGACTGGCATTATTAGTGGAGTCATGACTTCCAAAGGAGATTATACTGTAACCCTGAAGGCTGAGAATGCATTAGGTATAAGTGTGAAACAATTGGTCATCCGCATTGGTGATGAATTATTATTAACTCCTCCAATGGGCTGGAACAGTTGGAATACTTTCGGACAGCATCTGACTGAAGAATTGGTCTTGCAAACCGCGGATGCGATGATAACGAACGGAATGCGTGATTTAGGATATTCCTATATCAATATAGATGACTTCTGGCAGTTGCCGGAACGAGGAGCTGACGGACATCTGCAGATTGATAAAACTAAGTTTCCACGTGGGATAAAATATGTAGCTGATTATCTGCACGAGCGTGGGTTTAAATTGGGAATTTATTCGGATGCGGCCGAAAAAACTTGTGGCGGCGTTTGCGGTAGCTACGGATATGAAGAAACAGATGCAAAAGATTTTGCCTCTTGGGGAGTTGACTTGTTGAAATATGACTATTGCAATGCTCCTGTAGATAGGGTAGAAGCCATGGAGCGATATGCGAAAATGGGAAGGGCACTACGGGCTACCAATCGTTCGATTGTCTATTCAGTGTGTGAGTGGGGACAGCGTGAACCTTGGAAATGGGCGAAGCAAGTGGGTGGACATTTATGGAGAGTATCAGGAGATATCGGTGACATTTGGTATCGAGATGGAAATCGTGTTGGTGGATTACATGGTATATTGAATATCCTTGAAATCAATGCTCCTCTGAGTGAATATGCCGGTCCATCCGGTTGGAATGATCCGGATATGTTAGTGGTCGGAATAGATGGAAAGAGTATGAGTATTGGTTATGAGTCGGAAGGATGTACTCAGGAACAATATAAATCCCATTTTAGCCTGTGGTGTATGATGGCTTCTCCTTTACTTTCCGGAAACGATGTACGGAATATGAATGATAGTACATTAAAAATCTTGTTGGATCCTGATTTAATAGCCATTAATCAGGATGTGTTAGGTAGGCAGGCAGAACGCAGCATTCGTTCGGATCATTATGATATTTGGGTAAAGCCGTTGGCAGATGGACGTAAAGCTGTGGCTTGCTTTAACCGGGCAAGCTCTCCGCAAACTGTGATATTGAATGAAAATACGATTGCCGATTTGTCATTCGAGCAGATATATTGTTTGGACAGCCATTTGACAAAGAGTGGTAGTGATTCAAAGGAACTGATAGTAAAACTGGCCCCATATCAATGTAAGGTCTATATTCTCGGTAAAACGGATTGAAATCATCTTGGTTCATTAAATATTTAATAGTCACTTATGCCGCAAATTTAATTCTGTCTTTCCATTGCTTTCGATTTATTTCCTAAACAGGGCTGAATGTCCAATACGGAAATAAATCGTTGCAGGAGAAAGCAGTTGCGCTAAAGTTCTTTCACAGAAACTTTTTAATTCCGTGTCGGTTGAGAAATACAACTTGCGCATTTTCTCCTTTTTACCTTTCCCTGATCCATAATGATAAAGAACGATTTGAACCGGATGGTCCCGATTTGTTTGCTTTTTAATTAGCTTCAATCTTAATGTGATATTATCTATAGGACAAACTATCGGTTTTTAAGCTGATCATTGCGTGGAACGTACTCTTTGAATAATAGACAGGTTAATGGGATATCTGTTTGCACTTGCCCAATTGGTAACCTCACCTCTTTTAACATTTTATCTTCTTCGTCTTCTTTTGCTTTCTTTAGGGAGTAGGGGTCAATCATTCTTGAGGATATATTGTTCTTACTGCAACATCTAAACTTAAAAACGTATGAAAGATCTTGTGTCCGGCATCCGGTATGATGCCTCTAATGTGATTAGTCAGGCTATAGGGCCAAGTAAAGAATTTTGCATGGGATATTTAAATCCCGGCGTTGTGGGTGGTGAAGGATATATTTCGACTATGAAATTGTCAGTCGGCACAGTCGACGTGAAAGACCTCGATGCAATAACCGAAAGGATTGTAGCGAAGGATCGTTGTGAGAAGAACGATGCGTATCTCGGGCAAGTCAACCTGATGAAAGCCTCGTCTTTTTGCGGACAGAATGGAGCCATCTGGGGATTTGACCTGGCGATGCACGATGACATTGCCAAAAGGAAAGAGATGCCTATCTACATGCAGGCGCAACCCGAAGGAGCGGACATCCCTGTTTATAATATCCGTCCGTTGCTGGAGGCAACCGAACGTCTGTTCGGCCGTGCCAAAGAGCGCCGTTTCCCTGTGCTTCCGGGAGCTTACGTACCGGGAGGTAGCAGAAAAGTTGTGGCATGCGGTCCTGTATGGGTATGGTCTGTAATCGGCCTGGCCATTCTGAAAGACCGTAGTAAAGGAGCTTGCCTGTTTGTAAAGGATGCAGGTACTTATGGAGACGATTCGACAACAGAAGGTGAAGCCATCGGTTTTCTGGAAGGTATACTTCGCAAAGCGACCAACAGTATTGCCCTTTGCGGTGAAGATCAGGATGTGATCTACGACCGTATTTACATCGGTTATAAATATACATTTGTAGAACCCGGTCAGGTAGGTTGTGCCCTGTCGTGCACTCCTGCCGTTTATATGGCGCAAAATGCTATTCCTGCCGATATGAAACCGGCCGATCTTTGCCAGATGACTATCAGTGACTGGGAAGAGAAGCTGGGGCTGGAAGAGTTGACGATCTTCGAATAGAAGTTTTGTAATCAAATACAAGCTACGGACAGGTACACAGGTTTATGATCCTGAGGACGGGTTTCTTTTCGATTCGTCCCTGGTTGTTCGTTTGTGGTAGGTGTACCTTCCGTAGCTTGTTCTGTTTTTACTGTTGTGCGATCCACCAGTCGATCATCTTACGTGCCAGGCTGAGTTTGCGGGGAAGTTCCGGCAAGTGATCCCTGGTATAGAAGTTCCCGGAGCTGAGCTCGTCATCTTGCAGGTGGATGTCACCACCGGCGTAGTCGGCGATAAATCCCACCATCAGTCCGCTCGGATAAGGCCAGGGCTGACTGCCGAAATAACGGATGTTTTTCACATCGAGCCCGGTTTCTTCTTTTACTTCCCTTGCCACACACTCTTCCAATGTCTCGCCTGTTTCGAGGAATCCGGCTACCAGGCTATTGAAAGTACCTTTAAAGTTGCGGGCATGTACCAATAACAGGGAGTCCTCTTTGCGCACCAATACCAGGATGGCTGTTGAGATGACCGGATAGATTTCTCTGCCACAATTCGGGCATTTCTTCATAATGGGTTCTTTCTGTACCAGCGGAGTTCCACAAGTGGGGCAGAAACGGTTGCTGCGGTCCCAGTAGAGAATTTCGTGAACCTTGCCTGCGGCCTGATAGTGTTCCGGCGACAAGTAATCATAAGAAGCGCGCAATCCTATCTGCACGTATTCCGGAGTTTCGGCTATCGGAGAGTCTGTGTAGAAAGCTTTGCATACCATGCCCGTTGCCGTGGTGATGGTGTGTACGGTTATTCCTTCCGGAATGGTGACAGGGGCATTCTTGCCCGTGGGGATGGAAAAAGCATTGTCGTTCTTTTCCAACAGTAACTGATCTTGGTAAAAGATGAACCACCGGTAGTTGGTTTCTGTATTTATCATTTTGGGATTATTCTTTTTAAACGGTGCAAAATTATAAAAAGATACTCTTTCTGATGCCGGTTTCCTTTGCAAAATATTCATCATGTGATACAAGCAGTACACTGCCCGTATAGTTCCGAACGGTAGCTGTGATGATTTCGATACTTTGTATATCCAGATTGTTGGTAGGCTCGTCCAGGATAAAGAGGTCGGGCGTGTTGTTACTAATCATCAGGCAGCAGAAAGCGAGTCGCATTTTTTCGCCTCCACTGAGTTGGATGCAAGGTTGATCCCAGCTCGTTGCCGGGAAGAGAAAACGATTCAACCTGATTTTTATTTCGTGCTCCGGCAGGGCACGTACATTGAATGATTCTGCTTGTTGAAGCACCGTCAGCTGATTGCAGATGATGGAATATTCCTGATTCAGATAGACATAACTGAACCCGGCGCGTTCCAGTGTACCCGATGTTGGCAATAGGTCACCCGTAACCAATTTCAATAAAGTAGTTTTGCCGCTTCCATTGTCTCCTTCAATTCGTATCCGGTCGCCACTCTTCAGTTGAAAGCAGAGTGGAACCTCCCATAAAGGCGAATTTCCATAAGAAAAGTTTATTTCATGGGCAGCCAGCAATGTTTTTCCCGTATGTAAGGCGGAAGCATGAAAGTCGGTTTTAAGCAAAGCGTTTTCGGCCAGCCTGTTGCGTATCAGGCTACGTTCGCTGGTCAGTTTCTCTGACTTATTCTGATGGATGTCCGCCAGTTTGGTGGTGCTTTTTTCTGCCCGGTCCTTCAGGGTGTGAACCGCCATGCGGGAGATGCCTTTTTTAGGCACTGATTTTTCGCTCCGTATATTCTGCTTTTCTTTTCGTTCGGCTACTTCGCGTGCCAGTTTCCGTATTTGGCGGAGTTCTTTTTCTTTCTCGTCCAGTTGTTGTTGCAGGGCGTTCTGTTGCAGTTCTTTCTGCTGCTTGTAGAATTCGTAATTGCCTCCGTAACACACAAGTGCGTTCCGGCTCAGTTCACAGGTTTCGGGAAGCCTGTTGAGCAGAGTACGGTCGTGACTGACAACGATCAGGGTGGAACGGCATTTCTTTACCCATTCGTACAGTCGGTTGCGTCCTTGGTTGTCAAGGTGATTGGTCGGTTCGTCCATCAATACGGCGGAAGGCTCTTGCAGTTCCAGGCCAGCCAGGAAGACCCGCGTCTTTTCTCCACCGCTCAGTGTGTGCATGGATTCGGAAAGGGACCTGTTTCCGAGTCCCCAGCCGTTGAGGGCGGCTAAGGCTTTTTCTTCGATGTTCCAGTCGTCATCGAGGATGTTGAAATGATCGATGGAGGCATTTCCGTTCAAAATTTCATGAAGTGCTTTCTGCTTCCGGTCTATCCCGAGGGCTTGGGCAATGCTCATTTCATCATATTGCCCGAAGTGTTGAGGCACATAATAGAGGTCGTCGGGGCGGAGCACGTTCCCCGAAGACGGTTGTAATTTTCCGGCCATAATTTGCAGCAATGTCGATTTGCCGCACCCATTGTTGCCGATCAGGGCCAATTGCCGGCCTCTGCCGACGGTGAAACTGAGATTCCGGAAGAGAACTTCTTTGTCTGGATGGATATAGGTGATTTGTTGTACTTGAATACACATGGCGGTCTATTGTTTTGAAAGTAAATACTTGCTGTTGATTTTGTGGGAAGCAGGGAGGGGACAGACAAACACAATAGAGGCTGAACAACACGGATTCGTGATGCTTAACAGTGAATGAAAAGAAGCATATTGAGAAAAGTGATGTTTACCGGAAGTGTTGTCTTACTTAGATATTCTCATGGGTATAAGTATGAAATTAGGTCGCAAAGATAGAGGATATTCCGGTAACTGCAAAAAAGAGAGGGAAGAAATCGGATATTTCTCCCCTCTCCAAATGAAAAGGTTGTCCTGAATCGTGTAAAACAGGGGTTTTAAACTAATCTATTGAAAACAAATCGTTCAGTCCCTCGCCCATACTCGGATGGGTAAAGATGAAATCGCGAAGGAAAGTATAATGCTGTCCTGTCTTCATTGCCATGTTTACCACATTGATGACTTCGGAAGATTCGGCACAGAACAGTGTACAACCCATAATACGTCCCGAATGGCTGTCGACGATGGCTTTCAGTATGCCGTCAGTCTGTTGCAGCGTGCGTGCACGCGGCAGTGCGGAGGCCGGAAGGCGTGACACCTTGAAGGAATATCCTCGTTTGATGGCTTCTTCCTCAGTCAGTCCGACGTGTGAGAGAGGCGGGTCTATAAATACCGAGTATGCCACCGGATTGCGGTCGTTGGCCGTGCGTTCTTTGTTGCCGAAAAGGTCATCCCGGATAATCCGGTAATCATCCAGCGAAATATAAGTAAACTGCAATCCGCCTTTTACATCACCCATTGCCCAGATGTTCGGGGCAGTGGTATGCAGATAACCGTTTACGACGATAGCTCCGTGACTGTCTACTTCGACTCCGGCCGCCTGAAGATTCAGACCTTCGGTCATCGGTTTGCGTCCTGTGGCTACCAGGATGGTGTCGCCTTCTATAGTGACAGGCCTTCCGTCGGCTGTATCCGTGTAAGTCAGTGTCACGCCGTCGGCTGTGTCTTGTATGGATTGGGCACGGGCATTGAGGCGGATTTCTATCCCTTTCTTTTCGAGTGTCTCCTTAACGGCATCTGCTATATCACGGTCTTCGCGGGCAATAAACTTATTGCCTCCTTCGAGTACGGTCACTTTACTGCCGAAGCTTGCGTACATCGAGGCAAACTCCAGGCCGATGTAGCCGCCGCCCACAATGATCAGATAGCGTGGCAATACGTCCAGTTCCATCAGTGAGGTGCTGGTATATACCCGCTTGCTGTCTTTCAGCCCGTCAATGGCCGGTATAATGCTGGTAGAGCCGGTATTAATGAAAATCTTCTTTCCCTGAAGTTCGATCACTTCGTCGGGGAGGGTTACTTTCACTACATCCTTTGAAACGAACGATGCCATTCCGGTATAGATGGTCACGTTGGGAAGGCTGCTCAGTTTATTGAACATATTGGCCCTTGAAGCTGCTGTCATCTCGTTCTTGCGTGCTATGGCAGCTTTGTAAGCCTCAGCCTGCTTCTCGTAATCGGTAGGATAGAGCCAACTCACCTTTTCGGCTTCGTGGATAAGCCGCTTGGTGGGTACGCAAGCTATATTGGGACAGGTACCTCCATACATCATGGCGGAACGTTCAATCAGTGCGACCTTCCAGCCGCGTTTGGCTAATTCGGCAGTCAGTGTTTTGCCTCCTTTGCCGAAACCGATAATAATGGCATCATATTGTTTCATAATTCTTATTACTTTTAGGATGTATCTTTATGTAAGTTTATAACATTCCGCAACCCTTATTTGTTTCGCTTTTCCCAGTCGGCTTTCTTCAATGAATTCAGTACACGCTGTGAGGAGTCGGAGAGTAGGGTAACGGCGCTCGCCAGAATTACGATATCTTTAATAACCAGACGTCCGGCACCGGACAGTAAGGGGAAGCCGTATTCTCCGCTTCCCAGGTTCGGAACCCAGACTTCGGGAGTAGTCACCAGGAAGGAGAGAGTGCCAAGCGTCATGATGATGGCCAGTGTGTCGCCTACAAGTGCCACTTTGGGGAAGAAGATGCCTAAGAAAACCAGAATTCCGATGGACATAATCAGAGCTCCCAGTCCGTAAGAGAACGTGTAGGTCCTGTTCGCTTCGTGCCATTCACGGTTGGCGGGGACATAGGCGCCTTCGGGGTTTTTGTGCTCTTTATACTCGGGTGCGTCTTTGGCATAGAAGAAACTCATAAACGGGCTGTTGGCTACGAACGGAACAATGCCGTCGGCTTCGTAATGAAAATACTTCAAACCGCCGATCCATACGAAAACAACGAGGATGGCTACGCGGATAAACTTTAGTCCGAAACCTTTCAGACCGGATGCTACTGTGAGCAGAGTGATAAATTTCTCTTTCATGCTATTTCTTTTTATGGGTTTAACTTTCTGATGCAAAGATCAGGGTTTTCCCATCGGTGCGAAATAGCAATATCGCCGTATGAATTGTCAATTCTTCCCTTCTACCGAATTTCGGTATTGTACGGGGCTTTCTCCGGTCATATTTTTAAAGAAACGGCTGAAGGAAGATTGGTCTTCGAATCCCAGGATGTCGGCAATCTCCTTCGAACTCTTATTACTATATAAAAGGAGTCGCTTGGCTTCCGCTTCCACCCGTTCGTGGATGACTCGCAGAGGTGACGGCAATTTGCAGGAAGAAAAGATGTTTGAAAGGGTTTTGGGCGATTTGTGCAACAAGTCGGCATAGTCCTGTACCTGTTTCTTGGTCCGGAAGTGTTCGTCCACCAGGTTATAATACTGGCGGATGATTTCGAAGCTGTATTCTTTTTCCTGGGTAATGTTCAGCCGTTGGCGGGCAATACGCGTGCTTTGGATAATGAAACGTTTGAGCAGGATGCGGAGCATTTCTTCCTGAAGGTTGTCCGACACGGTGAACTCACGGTCCAGCAATCCCACTACGTCTTCCATCGACCTCCGTTCCGATTCGTTGAGCATGAAACGAACGACATGCGAAGAACCGTTGAACAGGAATCCGCTGCATGACACTTCGTGGTCATTGCCGTAAATGCAATAGAAGTTACTGTTGAACAGAACCGTCAGGTACTCTCCGTCGATCGAAAGAAATTCCAGGTGCTGGAGGTTGGAAAGGGAGATGACCTCGTTCTCGGCCAGTATCACTTCCTGATGGTCTATCTCGAGGGTGATGCTTCCTTTGCGTACCCAGATGAATTTATATAAACTCTTTTCTTTCTGCAGGCTCTTTTCGGTGTGATAGCTGGTAGTCAGTGCCAGCATACCTTTCAGTTTGGTCTGGTAAGTTCTTATCATAATCAATCCTCCATGGCTGATGCGTCAAATGACAGGGGTAATAAATGTCCGATGCTTTGTACTTCGTAGATACACTTCTTGCCATAAAGCAATATACGGATGGGCTGTTTATATCGTTTCTCTGTTTCCAGAATCACCTGGCGACAAGCACCGCAGGGCGGGATAGGAGTGTCGATAAAGTCCTTCTCGGTACGTGCAGCGATGGCAAGTGTCACCACAGCTTGGTCGGGATACTGCGAGTTGGCATAAAATAGCGTGGTGCGTTCGGCACAGAGTCCGGACGGATAGGCCGCATTCTCCTGATTGGTTCCTGTCACTACCACACCGTTGGCCAGCAGTGCTGCCGCTCCTACCGAAAAGTGCGAGTAAGGTGCATAGCTGCGCCGGGTTGCCTCGATGGCGTCATCCAATAAGGCACGGTCTGTATCATTGAGTTCATCATATTCATATACTTTGATTACAGAGGTAATAGTCAGGTCTTTCATGTGCGTAGGTGGTTTATAGTTCTACAAATCATGTTACAAAGTTAGAAAAGAGATTGATAATCCCAATTATTTTTATGATTTTTGTGCCGCATAACTTAAGATACACAAATAATAGATGAATAGCAAACTCCTCAGGCTGATTGCCATAGTTACAGTCCTTGCTTTTGCTGCAGGTGCCCAGGCGCAGCGCAGGAATTCCCGTTACGTAGATTATATAAATAAGTATAGTGCCCTGGCCGTGCAGCAAATGAAAGAGCATAAGATACCTGCCAGTATCACACTGGCTCAGGGATTGCTTGAGAGTGGTGCGGGCATGAGTACGTTGGCTCGTAAAAGTAATAATCACTTCGGCATCAAGTGTGGCAGCAATTGGAATGGGCGTACCGTTCGTCATGACGACGATGCCCGTAACGAGTGTTTTCGTGCGTACCGCAATCCCCGCGACTCGTACGAGGACCATTCTGCATTCCTGAAGCGCGGAGCCCGCTATGCATTCCTTTTTAAACTGAAGATAACCGATTATAAGGGGTGGGCGCGTGGTTTGAAAAAGGCCGGATATGCCACCGATCCTTCGTATGCCAACCGTCTGATAACGATCATTGAAGATTACGACCTCTATAAATATGACCGTAAGGGGGGATGGAGTTCGTCGAAGAGTGAACCGACGGTGCTCAATCCGCATCAGGTTTACATAGCAAACGGCATCGCTTATATCGTAGCCCGTGACGGGGATACCTTTAAGTCGCTGGCCAAAGAGTTCGATATCCGCTGGAAGAAGCTGGTGAAGTACAACGATCTGCAGCGTGACTATACTTTGATGAGCGGTGACATCATCTATCTGAAAGAGAAGAAAAAGCGGGCATCCAAACCTTATACGGTCTATATCGTAAAAGACGGAGACTCCATGCATACCATTTCGCAGAAATTTGCCATCCGGCTGAAGAACCTGTACAAGATGAACCGCAAGGACGGAGATTATATTCCTGAAGTGGGAGACAGGCTGAGGCTGAGATAGGCTTCACTTCCGGCTGCGGAGCATATCAGAAATACGTTGACAATAAAAGGGTGTAGCCTTCCCTCACGGATGGTTACACCCTTTTGCCGTCGGGGCTACACCCTTTCCGTCGGATGGCTACACCCGGATCATGGTCTTTTCTTGCCGGACTTACAATCGGTTATCGGAAAAAGGGAGTACTGCTTTGTTACGAAACTGTACAGGGTGTTCATTATCGGACACCCTCTTTCTTTTTTTTCCCTTGAAACTCAATGCTTTCCTTTTTTGGCACAAGGTTTGAATATAGAGGCATAAAGAACAGTGCAAATTTATAATTAACTATATATGGACAGAGAAATTCCTAAAGAGGTGCGCAATAAAGAGCGTAATAAAAAGATTATCCGTTTTTCGGCTATCGGTATCGTCGGGATAATAGGTATCAGCGTACTGATTTCGTTGTTGCGTACAGGCGTGCAGAAAAAGGACCTTGTGTTTTCTACCGTCGATAAGGGTACGATTGAAGTCAGTGTCAGTGCTTCGGGCAAAGTGGTGCCTGCTTTTGAAGAGATCATCAATTCACCGATCAATACCCGCATCGTGGAGGTGTATAGAAAAGGCGGTGATAGTGTAGATGTAGGTACGCCCATCTTGAAACTCGACTTGCAGAGTACGGAAACCGACTATAAAAAGCTGCTGGACGAAGAAGAAATGAAACGTTATAAGCTCGATCAGGCAAAAGTGAACAGCCAGACCAAACTGAGCGATATGGCGATGCAGATCAAAGTGTCGGAAATGAAACTTGCCCGGATGAAAGTGGAACTTCGCAATGAACAGTATCTGGACAGCCTTGGAGCCGGTACGACCGACAAGGTGCGCCAGGCCGAACTGAGCTACAATACTTCCCGCCTTGAACTGGAACAGCTTAAACAGCAATATGCCAACGAAAAGCAAATAGCAGCCGCTGACCTGAAGGTTCTTGAACTCGATCTCAATATGTTCCGTAAAGGACTTGCCGAAATGAAGCGTACACTGGACGATGCCCAGATTCGTTCGCCGCGCAAAGCCATCCTTACTTACATCAACAACCAGATCGGAGCCCAGATTCCGCAAGGCGGACAGGTAGCCATTATTTCCGACCTGAGCCATTTCAAAGTGGATGGTGAAATAGCCGATACTTATGGTGACCGTGTGGCAGCCGGTGGCAAAGCCATTGTAAAGATAGGCAGCGAGAAACTCGAGGGAATCGTGAGCAGTGTCACCCCGCTTTCGAAGAATGGGGTTATTTCATTCTCCGTGCAATTGAAAGAGGACAACAACAAGCGGTTGCGTTCGGGACTTAAGACCGATGTATACGTGATGAATGCCGTGAAGGAAGATGTGCTGCGCATAGCCAATGCTTCTTATTACGTAGGCCGGGGCGAGTACGACCTGTTTGTGATGACTTCGGATGATGAAATCGTAAAACGTAAAGTCCAGTTGGGCGACTCCAACTTTGAATTTGTAGAAGTGGTGAGCGGATTGAACCCGGGCGACAAGGTAGTGGTCAGCGACATGACGAACTACAAAAATAAGAATAAACTGAAAGTGAAATAATACTCCTGAAATATCTTTTGAATGAAGCCCCCTTAGATTTTAAACTAAAGGCCTGTTGGTTTTAAACCAACGAGGTCTTGGTTTAAAAGGTAAGCCGTGTGCCTTTTAATATGCAAAATTATGATAACAATTTATCTCAAACAATCCTATAACTTGCTGAAGGAGAACCGTTTCGTAAATGGTATCTCTATTGCGGGTACAGCTTTGTCGGTGGCGGCCGTGATGCTTATTTATCTTGTCTACCAAGTAAATTTTTCTGCGTATGCACCCGAGTCTAACCGATATCGGATTCTGTTTGTGAGCAGTCTGCAGGCATGTGGGAGTGACGGTCATCCCATCAACAACGGTGGTATGAGCCATAAGGTTGTGCGCGAATGCCTTTATCCTTTGCAGACTCCCGAGGCAGTGACTGCTTTTACTTCCGGAGATCTTCCGGTCAACGTACACGGACAGCAGTTTTACGATAAATATGCTATCAAGTTTACCGATGACGGTTTTTGGAAGGTTTTCGATTTTACTTTCTTGGCCGGCGGTCCTTTTACACATACCGATTGGGAGTCGGGCATACGCAAGGCAGTCATTTCTGACAAGCTGGCGCGCAGACTGTTCGGTACTGTTGAGGCAGTGGGACAAACTTTGCGTATGAATTATGCCGATTACCGGATATGTGGTGTGGTGAAAGAGGTCAGTCGGGCTGCCGAAAGTTCCTATGGTGATGTGTGGATACCCTATACCGCCAACGCTTCTTTATTGAAAGACAATATCTCTTATTGTGAAGGTACTACCGGAGAGTTTCAGGCTTGCATTCTATCGCGTTCCCGGTCCGACTTTGAGGCCATCCGCCGTGAGATGTTGAAGTTACAGTCAACTTTCAATGCTTCGCTCACCGGTACGAAGCTGGATTATATGCATTCTCCTTTCACTCAATGGCAGGCTGTATTGGGCACGAATGGCTTCAGTGAGGGAACCGTGGGCGAATGGTTGAAATCGACCGGTGCGGTGATCCTTTTTCTTTTGTTGTTGCCAGCCCTTAATATAATAGGTATAACCCTGACACAGTTTCGCAAACGCCGTAGCGAGATTGGAGTTCGTAAAGCGTTTGGCGCATGTTCGTTCTCGTTGGTGGAACAAGTGGTGATCGAAAATTTACTGACCTCTTGTATGGGTGGCCTGATCGGGTTGCTGCTGTCATTCGGCTTGCTGTCACTCTGCAAATCGCTTTTCTTTTCGGGGGATGTTTCGCTGACGCACGACATGCTGATACAGCCTCTCACTTTTGTGGCAGCTTTCTTTTTTACGTTGATATTGAATCTGCTGAGTGCTGCGATTCCTGCCTGGCGAGCTTCGCGGATGCCTATTACGGAAGCGTTGCATGATATGGAATAATTTTTAAAAGCAAAGACCCATGATGATAAAGCAAATATTTAAAATGATATGGAACCAACGTCGCTTGAACGGCTGGATATGGATGGAACTTCTGGTCGTATTCGTGGCACTGTGGTACCTGGTAGATATGTTTGTGGTACAGTTGTATTCTTATACCCGTCCGATGGGATATGATATTACAAACTGCTGGAAACTTTCGTTCGATGTGTATCCCGAGGATGCCGACGAGTATGTCAATGACACCACCCAGACTCAAACCGAAGGGGAGGCATTGGCCAAAATCCTTGAACGCCTGCGTCGTGCACCGGAGGTGGATAATGCTTGCGTTGCTTTCTACTCTTCACCCTATTCCGGTGGCAACTCCTGGACACAGATCATGCCCTGTACAGCCGACAGCAGCAAGTTCAAAGAGCAATCTTATCATCAATATATCGTTTCTGCCGAATTCTATGATGTATTCCGCATCAAGAGCCGTGAGGGGAAACCGCTTAGCGAACTGCTGACTCAGAAACAGTTGTCGTATTTTATAACTCCTGCGTTGGAGAAAGATTTTTTCGGCTCACAATCGGCAGTAGGACAGAAGGTGCGTTATCCGGGCAGTACGCGGGAGATTCATATTGCGGCGGTAACAGCTCCGGTGCGTATTACAGAATTTGTAAAGCCGGAACCCGAACTTTTCTTTACGATGTGGCCCAAGGAACTGGAACGCCAGGTAAATGCTACCGGAGCATCTAATATGGAGGTTACTGTCCGAATGAAAGAAGAACTGACATCGGAACAGATGGGACATTTTCTCAACCGTATGAAGAATCAGTTGACGGAAAACAATCTCTACATAACCGGCATGGAAGATATGAAGCAACAGCGCAGTGATCGTCTGCAATACGAATGGCGAAAGATCAGTATCAACCTCCTGCTGTCTGTCTTCATCCTGCTCAATGTACTTTTCGGTATAACGGGAACATTCTGGCTGCGCATCGAGCAACGGCGCTGCGAGACCGGCCTGCGGATGGCACTCGGCAGTACGCGCCGGCGGGTAGGGGGGTTCTTTACTGCCGAGGGGTGGCTATTGCTCACCACGGTGGTTCCGTTGGTATTGGTTGTCATATTCAATATGGTACACATGGAGATTCCCGATTTATACAATCTCTCTTTCACTTGGTGGCGCTTTGCGGTCAGTTTTGGTGGGGTGCTGCTGCTTATGGGACTGATCATTGCACTGGGCACCTGGTTGCCTGCCCGCCGGGCCATGAAGTTGCAGCCGGCCGAAGCGTTGCATTATGAATAATTATTAAAATTACATATTATGATAAAACTTTATTTAAAACAATCGTGGATGCTGATCCGGCAGAACAAACTGTTCAGTAGCCTCTATGTGCTGGGCACGGGGCTTGCCATTGCCATGACAATGATCATTGCCATCGTGTATTATATTAAAATAGCTCCTATCTATCCGGAAGTGAACCGTTCGCTGACGATGCGGATGAAAGGGGTAAGCGCCATGCATGTCAAAGGAGGGGGAAATTCATATTCCTGTTCTTATGAAATGCTGAAAGACTGGTTCTATCCATTGCAATCGGCGGAGCTGGTTACCGCTGTAAACGAACACTTTCTGACCCGGAAGGGATCTTATATACAACCGGCCGGGGGAGGCGAGCAAATACCGGCTCTGGTAAAGTATACCGATCCTAATTTTTTTCGGTTGTTCGAGTTTGAATTTCTGGATGGGAAGCCTTTCTCGGAGGCCGATTTAGCCAGTGGGATTCGTAATGTAGTACTTTCTGACCGGATGGCCCGCCGCATTTTCGGCAGGACCGATGTGGTAGGGCAGACGTTTAAGCAAGACTTTAAGGAATCCAAAGTGGTCGGTGTGGTACGTGAGGGTAGTTATCTGTTGCCGGCATCTTACGGACAAATCTATATGCCGTATTCTTGTTTGCCGGGATACGACAAAAACAATGATGGAAGTCATAAGGTCGGTACTTATGTCGTTTACTTCAAGGTTCGTCAGAAAGAAGATATGCCGAAACTTTATGCGGAAGTCAACGAACTGGTGCGTAAATACAATACTTCCCAGAAAGAGTATACAGTAGATATCTTTCATCAACCGGATCCGTATTGGCAGACATGGTTCAGAGAGGGCAATACGAACGAGATTGACTGGGCATCGGTCATTAAACTGTATGGAGGGGCGCTTTTGGCGTTGTTGCTGGTGCCTGCCATCAACCTGAGTGGCATGATATCCAGCCGTATGGACGATCGCCTGACGGAAATGGGGATACGAAAAGCGTTTGGAGCCAACCGGAAACAATTGTTGAACCAGGTGTTATGGGAGAATCTGCTTCTTACCTGTATCGGTGGATTGATGGGACTTATTGTTTCGTGGGGACTGCTTGTGCTGGGGCGCAATTGGGTGTTTAGTCTGTTTGACAAATATCCGACAGTCATATCCGACGGAGTCGATGTGGCTATCAATCCGCAAATGCTGTTCAGTCCTTTGATGTTTTGCGTAACGTTTGCTTTTTGTTTGATACTGAACCTGCTTTCCGCATGGTGGCCCACATGGCGTTCGTTACACAAAGATATTATTGATTCACTAAACGAAAAGAAATAAAACATGATACGACTAATAATGAAAAACCTCTGGGCCCGCCGCCGGAAGAACGGATGGTTGCTGGCCGAATTAATATTGGTATCGATTGTCACATGGGTGATTGTTGATCCGTTGGTGGTGCTGACACACGACCGGAATTTGCCGGAAGGCTATCGTCCCGATCACCTTTTCCTGCTTCAGTTGGCTTCATACCCTGCCGGGTCGGAGCAATTTCGTGCCGAAGAGAATGATACATTGGCGCGTAAAGCCAATTTCGAACGGTTGCTCAATAAACTCAAACACTACGAGGGAGTCAAGTATACTACTTTCATCTTGAACGAACAGTATCCTTCGGCACTTTCCATAAGCAACGGCAACACGATGTTCGATACCATTCCGGTCCGCACTCTCCGTCTTGCCTTTATACCTCATACCGATTATTTCCGGACCATGGGGATGGAGGGAGCCGAGGGTATGACGGCCGAACAATTGGATAACCGTGATTTCCTGTGGACCGAATCGGTGCTGACAGCGGATATCTCACAACGGCTGAAAGACGGAAAACCGCTTTACGGACGCCGCCTTGGAAACGGGGACGAGGAAGACTACCGGGTGGGGGGAGTGATAGCTCCTGTTCGCTACCGGAGTTATATGCAGCCCATGCCCATAGAGTTATATGTGTATGAAGAGTTTCCTGATTATATGTACTATTATATTCCGCTGATAGCTTTGCGTATAGACGATCATTTGTCGGAGAAGGTTTTCTTGCATCACTTCCGTGAGTGGATGAATAAGGAGTTGACAGTCGGTAACTATTATGTGAAGTCAGTGCAGTCGTTTAGTGACATTCAGGAGCAGCATGAATTTTCCGAGGGTATCACCAATCAGTATCGTCTGAACCTGGCTTTGGGTATCTTCTTTTTAGTGAACCTTTGCCTGGGAGTAGCAGGAACTTTCTGGATGCAGACCCGTTCACGCCGTGAAGAGGTGGGCATTATGCTTTCTTTCGGCGGTACTCCTTCACACATCACCCGCCTGCTGTTATACGAGGGTTGGATACTGACCACATTGGGTACGTTGACCGGCTGCTTACTCTATTTGCAATACGCATTGAGGGACGGACTTTATACTACCTGTAACAGTGCGGAAGAGGCAATGCCTGCTTACTGGATCAACCACTTCGGCCTGCATTTTACGGCAGTTACTCTGATCGTATATCTCTTGCTGCTGATTGTAGTTTCCATCGGAATCTGGATGCCGGCACATAAACTTAGCCGTATCAGTCCGGTAGATGCGCTGCGTGACGAATGATCACTCGTTAAACCCATAGACAGTATGATTAAACTTTATTTCAAACAAGCCTGGCAACTGCTGAAACAAAATCCTTTGTTCAGCAGTGTGTACGTGCTTGGTACAGGATTAGGCATTGCCATGACCATGAGCTTGGTGATCATTTATTACATCAAGATGGCACCGGTCTACCCCGAAGAGAACCGGAACCGAATCCTGGTGAGTAAAGGGATGACTGCGATAGAGCAAGGCAATGAAAATAACTGGTTCAGTTCGAATGTATCTTTTCAGACGGTGAAACGCTTCTATTATCCGCTGAAGAGTGCCGAGGCTGTGGGGTGTTCTTTGGACGGGCATACTACATCGCTGCTTGAACTGCCGGAGAGTAAAGATCTGAAAGAGGTACAGGTGAAACTGGTAGATGCCGGATTCTGGAAAGTTTTCAGCTTCGCTTTTGTAGACGGTAAGCCGTTCACCCGGGCTGATTTTGATTCCGGATTGCGCAAAGCCGTTATTTCCGTAACGTTGGCTCGCCGGCTTTACGGAGATAATGCTCCGGTGGGCCGTACCTTTGTTCTCGACTCGGACGAATATCAAGTGTGTGGCGTGGTTAAAGATGTGTCCTTCATTACTCCTGCTACGTATGCCGACATCTGGTTGCCGCTGACGGTAGATGCTGAGGTCGTAGAGGAGAAAGAGGGCAGTTATGAGTTGATTGGAAATCTGAGTGTTTATATGTTGGCACCCTCTGTCGGTTCGAAAGATAAGGTTGCCGGGGAAGTGCGGGATGCGTTCCGTAAATACAATTTCTCTCAAAAAAAATACAAGGTCGATTTATATGGACAGCCCGTATCTTATTGGAAAAGCACTTTTTATGAATATTGTAATTCGGCACCCGATTGGGGAAAACTGATACGGACGTATGGGACTATCCTGCTGGCTTTGCTTTTTGTTCCTGCACTGAATCTGGCAGGAATGATCGCTTCGCGGATGAAACGTCAGCTTTCTGAAATGGGTATACGTAAGGCTTTCGGGGCCTCCAAAGCTTCGCTCCTGATGCAGGTCTTTTGGGAGAATCTGTTTCTTACGGGGCTTGGAGGGTTGTTGGGCTTATTACTTTCGTATCTGATTGTCTATTGCGGGCGTAATTGGTTACCCGACCTGCTAAGTGCATATTCGGATGTGATACCCGAGGGAGTTGACAGTTTCTTAACTCCCGGTATGTTGCTGAATCCTGTGGTGATAGGCATTACATTTCTGGTCAGTTTGATACTGAATGTGCTGTCGGCTTTGATTCCGGCCCTGCATGCTTTGAAGAAAGATATTGTATATTCGCTTAACGATAAAAGATAAATAGCTATGAACCTGATGATGATACTCCGCCAACTGTGGAACCAGCGTGCTGCCAACGGATGGATCCTGGGCGAACTGGTGGTTGTGACTTATTTCTTATGGGGAGTAGTCGACCCTGTGTACGTATTATTGTCCGACAAGGCATTGCCTGACAATTACGACCTCACTGATACTTACTTGCTGAGCATAGGTGCATACTCTGCCAATCATACCAGATATAATCCGGAGTTGGATTCGGACTCATTGAAACAGGTTGATTTTATGCGTATTGTAGATCAGGTACGCCGCTATCCGGGAGTCTCTGATGTGACTGTCAGCTTTTTCAATTCATATCCGCAAAGCGGTACCTGGAATGGAGGACAGCTTTTCAATGATACGATCTTTGCAAATATACAGCAGATGACATTTCTGTCCGGCACCGACTATTTTGGAGTCTTCCGGATACATGATGCCCGGACGGGAGAAATACCTCCGGTGCTTGCGGAAGGAGAACAGGGAATCTATCTGACTCCTGACGTTGCCGAAAAACTGTTCGGTGAAAAGTATCCGCAGAACAAATGGATACATTGGGGAGACAGTACCCGTAAATCTCCGTTGACTGCTGTAATCGATCCCTTGCAAATCAGGAGTATCAGTCAGCCCGGTCCGTTGGTATTCAAAGCTACTTCTGAATTAATCCATCTTCCGGGAGCGGCCCGCATCTGCTTCCGCGTACGTGACGGACTGGCATCACCAGCTTTCACCGAGACTTTTAAGCGTGAGATGCGTCCGCGGATGCAGATCGGAAACTATTATCTGGTGTCACTCACGGATTTTAAAACGGTGAGTAAACACTTTGAGTATTATATGGGAACTACGGGCACTATCCGTTTGCAGATCATCCTTGCTGCATTTTTTCTACTCTGTGTGTTCTTGGGGATGGGCGGCACTTTTTGGTTACGTTGCAACTCACGGCGGGAGGAAATGGGAATTTACATGACGATGGGGTCTACTCGCCATCGGTTGATCCGGCAATTTCTTCTGGAGGCCTGGTGGATGGTTACTATTGCATTTGTAATAGGAGCCTTGGCGCAATTCCAAATTGTATATCTCAATGGTTTTGCATTTGCGCCGGATGATCCGAATCCGGATTATATACAGAATCGTCCGGTGTTACACTTCCTTATTGTATCAGCCATTTCATATATTTTGATCCTGGCTGTTTCGTTTGTGGCTACTTACATCCCGGTGTCGAAAGCTGCCCGGATGAATCCTGCGGATGCTTTGCGGGACGAGTAATCAAACTTAAAATTCACCACGTTTTCGGTATATTTAGAAATACGTTTCATAGCCCGGTGGAGTTGTCATACCTGAATGACCCTATATTCTGTCGGTGTACAGCCGACCACCTTTTTAAATATCCGTGTGAAATGTTGCGGATATTGGAATCCCAGTTCATAAGCGATTTCACTGACAGTTTTTTCCGAAGCCAATATCCTTTCTTTGGCTATATTGATTATTTTTCCCTGAATGTATTCCTGAGCGGTCTTTCCGGTTTCCTTTTTAATCAGATCGCCGAAATAGTTGGATGACAGGTTTACCTTGTCTGCGAAATATTTAACTGTGGGCAATTTTTCGTTTGGCGATTGTTCACTTTGGAAATAGACATCGAGTAGGTCTTCGAACTTCATCAATACATCTTTGTTCACTTTCGAACGTGTCACGAACTGACGTTCGTAGAAACGCATGCAATAATCCAATAACAATTCGATATTTCTTGCGATCAGGCGTTTGCTATGCTTGTCTATCGGACGGGACAACTCCTGTTGTACCTTGTCAAGGCAATCCTGAAAAATCTTTTTCTCGTCGTCCGAAAGATGCAGGGCTTCATTCGATGCGTATGAAAAGAACGAGTAGTGCTTGATTTCCTGTCCCAAAGATGTGCCGCGGATAAGGTCGGGATGGAAAAGTATCCCGTGTGACATCGGGCGTACACCATCGTTTAGCTTTACTTCGACTACTTGTCCCGGTGCGAAACTTGTCACTGTGCCTTCCTGATAGTCATACATTTGCCGTCCGTAACGCAGATCGCCACACTTTGTCTGTTTCAGGAACAGAGCGTATAATCCATAATTGAGAGTGAAATGTGTGGGAAACACTGTGGCTTTCGACAAGTCGACTACCGTTACCAAAGGGTGCAATGTCTCAAGACCATACATTTTATTATACTGGTCTACCGAGTTGAGCTTGATTACTTCTTCCATAGGACATCTGGTTGTTTATTCTGTGACAAATGTAAGAATTTTCATTATATGTAGTATGGGTGAGGAGATTAAAACAGGAATAGGGGTAAAAATATCCGTAATTAGGGTTGTATCGTCGGCATTTTTCCTGCCAATGTACCCGAGATTAATAGAACTTTTAGTTCACCAACGGGCAGTATGTTCATTTTCGGACACCCAACTCTCCGCTTAATATACGATTTATGAGGAAGTTATCTGTTTGGCATACCATTTGATTCTATCTCGTCTGTGTGGAATCGATATAGAACAAAATGAAACATCTAAATAAACTAAAGTTATGATTACATTAACCTCTCTTTCTAAAATCTATCGTACAAACGAGATTGAAACAGTAGCCCTTGAGAATGTCAACCTGAAAGTTGATCGTGGTGAATTCCTTAGCATTATGGGACCTTCCGGTTGTGGCAAATCGACTTTACTGAACATTATGGGTTTGCTTGATGCCCCTACCGCAGGGACAATAGAGATAAACGGTACACATACAGAGGGTATGAAAGATAAAGAGCTGGCCGCTTTCCGTAATAAAACGCTTGGTTTTGTATTCCAGTCCTTCCATCTGATAAATTCACTTAACGTAATGGATAATGTGGAACTTCCCTTGTTGTATCGCCATATAGCTTCTTCCGAACGTCGTAAACTGGCACAAGAGGTTCTTGAGAAGGTCGGTTTGAGTCATCGCATGCGTCATTTTCCGACACAGCTTTCCGGCGGTCAGTGCCAGCGCGTTGCCATTGCCCGTGCCATTATCGGTAATCCTGAGATCATCCTTGCCGACGAACCTACCGGTAACCTGGACTCTAAGATGGGTGCCGAGGTGATGGAATTGCTTCATCGCCTGAATAAAGAAGACGGACGTACCATCGTAATGGTAACTCACAATGAGGAACAGGCCGGACAGACTTCACGTACCGTCCGGTTTTTCGATGGACGTCAGGTACAGTAAGCAATAAAGGAATGCAAAATACAATCTAATAAAAAGAGCTTATGATTAAGCAATACTTTAAGCAGTCACTTGTTCTTCTTCAGCAGAATAAGTTGCTGAGTGTTATTGCCATTATTGGTACGGCACTGGCCATTGCCATGATAATGTGCATTGTACTTATCTATCAGGCAAGAACAGCCAACTATGAACCGGAGATAAATCGCGACCGTACCTTGTCGATCGAGATGACGATTGCTCAGAAAATAGATGATAAAGGATGGAATATGGGGAATCAGTTATCACTGCGTACCATTAAAGAATGTTTCTATCCAATGACTACGGCGGAAGCGGTGAGCGCCGTGCACTACAGCATGACGTCTTTGGCGGCTACTCCCGACGGAACCCGGGAAGTGAAGTGTGCGGTCAGTTATACGGATGATAATTTTTGGCGTGTATTTAGTTTCCGCTTTCTGCATGGTAAACCTTACGGGCAGGAATTTGTGTCCGGCGAGAAGAAACTGGTAGTGACCCGCTCGTTGGCTCGTCGTCTGTTTGGCATCGACAATGCGGTGGGACGTATCATTTCATTAGGATTTGTCGATTATACCGTCTGTGGAGTAGTGGCCGATGTGTCGGTACTGGCCGAGGCTGCTTATGCCGAGGCTTGGGCTCCTTATACGGCATTGCCGGATTATGAACGTAGTGTCAGCGAGGGTCTGCAAGGAGGATATTCATGTTATATCCTGGTACCCAAGGGGGCCGATCCGGATGTAGTTCGAGCCGAGGCACAACAGAATGTAGACCGTATGAACGCCAATCAGAAAGAACTGAAATTGTTGCTTGGAGGTGCGCCCGACACCCGCCTGATGTCTTTGGCCCGTGATAATCCGTTTGATGATCCGGATACATCGCGGTTGGTTCTGATTTATATCGTAGTGATTACCATCCTGTTGTTGGTGCCTGCCATTAACCTGAGCGGTATCACACTTTCGCGTATGCGCCGGCGGATGGAAGAGATCGGTGTGCGACGTGCTTTCGGTGCCACTCGTGGAGAACTTCTCCGGCAGGTGCTCGCCGAGAATCTGGTTGTTACATTGATGGGAGGTGTATTGGGACTGATCTTGTCGTACATAGCCGTGCTGTGTATGCGTGACTGGTTACTCAATACTTCTATGTCGGGGTATTATGGAGTGGACACTCAGGTATCCGCAGGTATGGTCATTCAACCGTTTGTCTTTGTTTGTGCGTTATTGTTCTGCTTGTTGATGAATCTGCTGAGTGCGGGAATTCCAGCCATTCGTGTATCGCGCACCAACATTGTCAATGCCATTAAATAGAAGAAATCATGATAAAACATTTATTGAAACAGATATGGGCCCAGCGCTCTGTCAACGCCTGGTTGTGGTTTGAACTGATGATTGTCTCAGTCTGCCTGTTCTATGTAATGGACTATCTGTACGTAACCGGAAGATTATATGCCACTCCGCTCGGTTTTGATACCGAACACGTTTATCGGGTAAAACTAGCTTCGATACCTCCCGGAGGAAAGGAATATAAACCCGGTGATACTGATAGCTTGAAGATAGAACAATGGTTCTCCATCCTTTCGCGCCTCAGGGCTTATCCGGGAGTAGAGGCCGTATCGCTGAGTATTGGTTCGCATCCTTACAATCAAAACAGTTCCAGCGGTTCAAGAGGGATAGATACCACTTGGGTACACGGATATGTATATAATGTATCACCCGATTATTTCCGGGTATTCCGCATCACTGACAAGCAGGGAAAAACCGAGTCACTTGTACAGGCGGCTACTCAGGAAAACACATGGATCATTTCTGCCGAAACCGAACGTGAGTTTTCCGCTAAGGGAACCGATGCACTGGGTAAAGGAGTGAAGAATTGGGGCGAGACAGAACCGACACATACCATTCGCGGTATATGCAATACCATCCGCTTTGATGATTTTTATCCGCTTTACCCTACTTATATCGAATGTCATTCGGAGGCTGCTTTGTTAGGGTGGAGGGGGAATAATGCGGAGTTTTGTGTGCGTGTCCGTCCGGATGCGGATGGTGTGGACTTTCCGTCCCGTTTCCGTAAAGATATGAAGGTACAGCTTCGGGTCGGTAATTTTTATCTTCTGGATATTACCTCTTTTGACGATCTTCGTGAGAACTATTACCGCAGCAACGGGAAGATAAATGATGTGAAAACCCGGATTGCCGCTTTAGGCTTCTTCTTGCTGAACATTCTGATGGGAGTGATCGGTACATTTTGGATACGGACACAGCAACGGCGTTCGGAGATGGGACTTCGGCTGGCTTTGGGATCTACCCGTGCGAACCTCAGAAGTTTGCTGATCGGTGAAGGGGTTTTATTATTAATACTGGCCACGGTGCCGGCTGCTGTCATAAGTCTGAATCTTGCCTTTATGGATTTGCTGACCGATACGATGCCGGTTGTTACCGTCACCCGTTTCCTGATTGTGCAGGCTATGACGTTTGTGTCGATAGTTGTCATGATCGTCATCGGGATTTGTATACCTGCCCGTCAGGTCATGCGCATTCAGCCTGCAGAAGCACTGCACGAAGAATAAGCATGTCTGTTGGGGGACACTCCCGAGTTCATTTACGGGCAGAGTGTTCATTATCGGACACCTTGTTTGGAACATAAGCGGTTGTATTTAAAGGAATTAATTTTTTGGCATATCATTTGAACAAGAATCTAATAAAAGAAATATTTAAAACTATAAGTGATGATTACATTAACTTCTCTTTCTAAAATCTATCGTACAAACGAGATTGAAACAGTAGCGCTCGAAAACGTGAATCTGACAGTCGACCGTGGTGAGTTTCTGAGTATCATGGGCCCTTCGGGTTGTGGTAAATCTACTTTGTTGAACATCATGGGATTGCTGGATGCTCCTACGACGGGTACGATCGAAATAAACGGTACACATACAGAAGGCATGAAAGACAAAGAATTGGCTGCTTTCCGTAATAAGACACTGGGTTTCGTTTTCCAGTCTTTCCACCTGATCAATTCACTCAACGTACTGGATAATGTGGAGCTTCCGTTACTCTACCGTCGTGTCAGTTCGTCCGAGCGTAGAAAGTTGGCGCAGGAGGTTCTCGAGAAGGTGGGTTTGAGCCATCGTATGCGTCATTTCCCGACACAGCTTTCCGGTGGTCAGTGCCAGCGTGTTGCCATTGCCCGTGCCATCATCGGTAATCCCGAGATTATCCTTGCCGACGAACCTACCGGTAACCTGGATTCTAAGATGGGTGCCGAAGTAATGGAACTGCTTCATCGCCTGAATAAGGAAGACGGACGTACCATCGTAATGGTTACTCACAATGAAGAACAGGCCAAACAAACCTCTCGCACCATCCGCTTCTTCGACGGACGTCAAGTGCAATAAATAATACAAAGTACAATGAAAGCAAAAATTATACTCGTAGCTTTGGCTCTTTTCCTGGGAGCCATCGGTTATACGGTGCAAGCCCAATGCAGTGCCGATTGCCAATGTGGTAAAACTACCGAAGATAAAACCTTGGCTGTCGGTAACCGTAAAGTTGCCGATTTCTCCATGATCCGGCTGGAGGCTGTCGGAGATATTTTTTTCACTCAGTCCGACCGTTGTTCCGTCCGGATAGAGGGGCCGCAAGAATACGTATCCCAAACTACTACAGTTGTGAAAAATGGTGTTTTAGTGATCGGATATCAAAAAAACAACAATAATTCCAAACACATAAAATTGTATATTACGGCTCCCAATCTGGACAATGTGAAGTTGCAAGGCGTGGGTAGCTTTAATTGCCGGGAACCACTTCGGTCAAGGCGCTTCGACCTGATCCTTTCAGGAGTGGGAGATGTTAATATCGACAATTTGAAGTGTAAGGATTTCACGGTGAAACTGGATGGAGTGGGCTGTGTAAATGTCAAGGTTGATTGTGACGCATTGGAAGCCCAAGCCAATGGAGTGGGAAGCATGACCCTGAATGGTAAAGCCGGTACCGCAAAAATATCAAGAAACGGGGTTGGCGGTGTCAATACCGGTGGACTGAAAATAGGAAAATAGTAACAAGCACAAAATGATTAAACAATATTTCAAGCAGGCCCTTGCACAACTCAGACAGCAGCCCTTGCTGACTACGATTAGTGTGTTGGGCACTGCTTTGACCATTTGCCTGATTATGGTAGTGGTCATGCAACAGCAAATAAAAACCACCCCTTTTGCTCCGGAGAGTAACCGTAACCGGCTATTGCATGTCAAACAGATGAGCACGAGCAACAAAAACTGGAGTGATGACGGATCGAGTAACGGTCCGATGGGGCTGCAGACAGCAAAAGGATGTTTTGAAGGATTAACGACGGCCGAGGAAGTCAGTATCTATACGATACCCGAAACCATGCAGGTGGCTTTGCCCCGTGGTGTACGTACGGGGATCGATGCCCTCGAGACCGATGGAGCTTTCTGGAGGATATTCGATTTTTCGTTTATAGACGGTAAGCCTTATTCGGATGCGGAAGTAAAATCCGGGCTTCCGGTAGCTGTTATAACAGAGAGTGTCGCACGTCTTCTTTTCGGTACGTCCCATCAGGTGTCCGGTAAGGAGATCTTGGTGAATGATGCGGTCTACCGGATAAGCGGAGTGGTGAAAGATGTGTCTTCAATGGCTTCGACAGCCTATGCGCAGATTTGGGTTCCATATTCATCGACCCATATTACGGGAGGAGACAATACCTGGTGTGACGGGATTATGGGAGTGATGCGAGTTGTGATCCTGGCCCGCAGTTCTTCCGACTTCGAAGCTATCCGTGCAGAGTGCGAACGTCGCCGCTTGGCTTATAACGCCGGGTTGGGTGATTATTTTGTTTTCTACCGTGGGCAGCCGGATGACCAACTGACGATGTCGCAGCATAAATGGGCAAATGTGCAGCCGGATATGGCAGCCTATTTTCGTCAGCAAGTCATTGTATTTTTGATTCTGTTACTGGTACCTGCCATCAATCTGAGCTCGATGACCCATAGCCGTTTGAGACAACGCGTTGCCGAGATCGGTGTACGGCGTTCGTTCGGAGCTACCCGTGGGGGAGTGATGGGGCAAATTGTTGCCGAGAATCTGGTACTGACTTTGATGGCCGGAGTGGTCGGACTGTTGTTCTGTCTGATCATATCTTATTGTTGGGGAGGTACGCTTTTTGCCGATAGCAGATTGATGTACCTTAACACGGCTCCGGTTATCGAGTGGAAAATGCTTTTTAAATTTTCTACTTTTATTTATGCATTACTTTTCTGTTTGGCACTGAATCTGCTGAGTAGTGGATGGCCGGCCTGGAGGGCATCGCGGATGTCTATTATAAATGCTCTTAGCGGAAAGCTTAACTAAACACTACACAAACGATGAATAAGAAACTGTTGAAACAAATAGTAAACGAACGGCGCTCTAACTCCTGGCTGTTCATAGAACTGCTGCTGGTAAGCATTGTGCTTTGGTATGTAGTCGATTATATGTTTGTCACCCTTTATACCTATTTTGAACCTCGCGGGTTCGATATTGAGAATACCTACCGGGTGGAGTTCGATTACCTGACAGAGAAAAGTCCCGACTACATAGCCAACCGTACGGATGAGGAAGCACATGCAGATATGCGTGAGTTATTGGATCGCCTTCGTCGTCGTCCCGGAGTCGAGGCGGTGAGTATGTCGCAAAATTCTTTCCCGTACAACGGAAGTAACAGTGGGATGGACGTACGCCTGGATACCATGGAGAGCAAGTACAACATCCGTCGTTGGGTGACGCCCGACTTCTTCCGTGTTTTCCGTTATCAGGGAGCCAACGGAGAAACTCCGGAACAATTAGCTGCTCTGTTGAAGGAAGGTACTTTTATGGTATCGCGTAATGTGTTCGAGTCACGTTATAAGATCGATTTGAAAGACTATGTAGGCAAAGAGTTTTGTCTGGATCAGGACACTGCCCATTTATCCAAATTGGTGGCAGCGCTCCAGGTGGTCCGTTATGATGATTTTTCCTCCGGTGCTTATAGCCGGTCCGCAGTCATCTTGTTACCGGAGAATCGGTTGGCTTCGGGCAATGAAATCTGTTTGCGTACGAACAAAAACGAATCTGCCGCCTTTGCCGAACAATTGATGAAGGATGCCCCCTCCCAGTATCGGGTGGGCAATCTTTTTCTGACTAAGGTAAGTTCATTCCGGGACATACGGCATACGTTCCAGTTGGACGATATGAATACTTTACGTAACTATCTGGTAGGTATGGGCTTTTTGCTGCTCAATATTTTTCTGGGGCTATTGGGAACATTCTGGTTCCGCACCCAGCAGCGTAAAGGTGAGATGGCGCTGATGATGGCAGTAGGAGGGAGTAAGCAAAGCGTATTCTTTCGTTTGCTGAGCGAAGGTTGGTTGATGCTTCTTCTGGTTACTCCGTTGGCTATTGGTGTCGATTTCTATATCGCAAAGAGTGAACTGACACCTTCGTGGTACTTTTCTACTTTTTCTGTCGGTCGCTTTATGTTGTGCGAAGGCATCACGTTACTGTTGATGGCACTGATGATCTTGGCAGGTATCTGGTTCCCGGCCCGTCAGTCTATGAAAATCCAGCCGGCGGAGGCATTGCACGAAGAATAAAAGCTTATCGCAATATTTTATCATCTATCTGCGTTGTTTTCAAGATTATAACGTATATTTGCGTTCACAATCCTGATACAACGCAGATTTTTGCTATGAACAAACGATTATATACTATATTTCTTATATCTGTCTTCTTATTACTCCCGGGATTTTCCACTGCTGCGGAACGTATTTATAATGTTCTCTTCGTTCAGTCGTATGCTCCGGAGACACCTTGGCATAATGACTTGGTTCGGGGGTTGAAAGACGGTTTCGGTGAATCGGGATTGAAAGTGAATATTACAACCGAATTTCTGGATGCCAATTTCTGGACTTATCAATCCGAAAAGCTGATTATGCGTCGTTTTTGCGAACGGGCCCGTGAAAGGGGAACAGACTTGATTGTTACCGTCAGTGATGAGGCTTTTCATACTTTGCTGACATGCGGAGACTCGTTAGCCTTGCAGTTGCCCGTTGTCTTTTTTAATATAAAATATCCGGAAGGCAGCCTGATTGATTCGTTACCCAATGTGTGTGGATATACGGCGAATCCCGATTTCGGAGAATTACTGAGGCAGGCGAGTCGCCTTTTCCCTACCCGGACGGAGGTGGTCTGTATCTCCGACAATAGCCTGTTGAGTTCGAAAGGGAAAGATGATTTTATGAACGAATGGGAAGGCTTTGTGGAGGAGCATCCGGAATATACGGTGACCTTTTATAATTCGCAGACCGATACAACCAATAAAATTATTGCTTCTACCTGCTATCCCCGCAATACACATAAGACATTGATCATCGCTCCTAAGTGGTCGTCTTTTATGTCCTTTATCGGTCGTAACTCAAAAGCGCCTTTCTTTTCGTGCGAGAACCTTGCGTTGACTAATGGTGCCTTTGGCGCGTATGATGCCGATTCGTATGCTTCGGCGCATGAAGTAGGGCGGACGGCCGCCGATGTGCTGCGTGGCAAATCTCCCTCGGAAGTGGGAATCATTGAATCTCCTTTGAAGTTTATGTACGATTTCAAGCAGCTTGTGTTTTTTAAGGTAGATCCCAAGCAGGCGAGTGCTATCGGCGGAACCATTATTAACGAGCCATACATGGAGAAATATCGTATGCTGTACATCTTGTTGTATAGTTCGATATTGGCTTTACTGGTGTTCCTGATAGTGTGGTTGTATCGTATAAACCGTCGTGAATCCCGCCGTCGCATCCATGCCCAGACCCGCCTGCTGATACAAAACCGGTTGGTGGCCCAACGTGATGAATTTGATAATGTGTTTCATTCCATCCGTGATGGTGTGATCACTTACGACACCGATTTCCGTATTCATTTTACCAATCGTTCTTTATTGAAGATGCTGCATTTGCCCAAAGATGAAGCCGCTCGACCTTACGAAGGCTTGCCGGCAGGCAGTATTTTTAAGATCTACAATAATGGTAAAGAGATTCTCCGTCCTATGCTCAAGCAGGTGGTGACTGAAGAAAGCAGTGTAGTCATTCCGGAAAATTCATTCATGCAAGAGGTGCACAGTGGGAGTTATTTCCCGGTTTCAGGAGAGGTTGTTCCTATCCGTGCACATGGAAAAATTACGGGAATGGCCCTCTCTGCCCGTAATATATCGGATGAAGAGATGCAGAAGCGTTTTTTCAGTATGGCGGTAGACGAGAGTTCTATCTACCCTTGGCAATATAATATCCGCACCGGCCTGTTTACTTTCCCTGCGGGCTTTCTGACACGTTTTGGTTTTGCGGAAAATAAGACTACCATTTCACGTGGCGAGATGGACCGGATGATTCATCCGGACGATCAGGAATCGGCATACGAGATTTTCAACCGGGCACTGGCGGGCCTCAGTCAGAGTACGCGTATGAGTTTCCGTCAGCTTAGTGGTGACGGTAATTATGAGTGGTGGGAATATCGGACGTCGGTGCTTGCAGGATTGACAACAGACACGCCCTACAGTATTTTGGGAGTATGCCAGAGTATACAACGCTATAAGACAACCGAAGAGGAATTAACCGCAGCGCGTGATAAAGCACTTCAGGCGGATAAATTGAAATCGGCTTTCCTTGCCAATATGAGTCATGAGATACGTACGCCGCTGAATGCGATTGTAGGTTTCTCTGATTTGTTGAGCGATACCAGCGGGTTTACCGAAGAAGAGGTTAAGCTATTTATAGAGACTATCAATAAGAATTGCGGACTGTTGCTGGCACTTATCAATGATATTCTCGATTTGTCCCGTATAGAATCCGGCACAATGGATTTTCAGTTTGCCGGTCACAATCTTCCGTTATTGATGAAGAATGTATACGATTCACAGCGTTTGAATATGCCTCCGGGAGTGCAGTTGGTGCTGAAGTTGCCGGAGAATAGCAAAAAGTATCTGGTGACGGATAATGTCCGCCTCCAACAAGTGGTAAACAACTTGATCAACAATGCCGTTAAGTTTACGACTCAAGGTTCGATTACATTCGGATATACCGAAGAAGAACCCGGCTACACTTCTCTTTTTGTCGAAGACACCGGAAAAGGTATTTCGGAAGATGGATTGAGGCATATCTTTGAACGTTTCTATAAGGTAGATAGCTTTACCCAGGGTGCGGGGCTCGGACTGAGTATTTGCCAGACTATCGTAGGACGTCTGAACGGGACGATTACCGTCACTTCAGAAGAAGGGCACGGAACCCGTTTCACTGTCCGCCTTCCGGATATTTGCGAATAATGATACCGGAGGACGTCCGTCTCCGAACAAACTGTTCATTTTCGGACAGCAGAAAGAACGATGGACGATAAGCGGTGAACGATAAACAGTGAATGATGAGTGGTGAACGATAAGCGATGAACGATGAATGAGAGCGGTGAACGGAGGGAACGGACGGTGGATGTTCCTGATGCTAAAAGATCAGTAGCCGCTACCTTTCACCGGAGGGTGTATCCCTCTCTTTTCTGTTCATTTACAGCGTGGTTACCCGTCCGAAAGAGGCTGCTCCATTATCGTTTTTCCTATTTTGCATCCATCGTTTCTTTCCCTATACCCTTTCTCTTTTCCCGTTTATTTTCCCTTTTACTCCCTCAACCTCCCTTACTCATTGCTCCTTGTTTCGTGTTCCCGTTTTCCCGGTATTCACTTTTGGCACGGGGTTTGCTTTTCAGCCGGTAAATAAACGAATATTATATGAAACGATACTTTCTACTTTCTGCTTTTGCATTTTGCTCGTTGGCGCTGAGTGCGCAGGAAACGCAGGAAATCACCTTGAATGAAGCCATTGCACTGGCACGAACACAGTCTGTAGATGCAGCAGTAGCTCTGAATGAGCTGAAGACAGCTTATTGGGAGTACCGCACGTTTCGCGCCGATCTTCTTCCGGAAGTAAACTTCAGCGGTACATTGCCCAGTTACAGCAAGCAGTATAACAGTTATCAGAATGAAGATGGCTCTTACTCGTTTGTCCGCAGTAATAAGTTAGGATTGAATGGTGCTTTGTCTATCGACCAGAACATCTGGTTTACGGGAGGTAAAGTTTCATTGTCCTCTTCACTCGACTTTATGAAACAGTTAGGTTCCGAAGGAAGCCGGCAGTTCATGTCTGTCCCTATCGCCCTTCAACTGACTCAGCCCATTTTCGGAGTAAACAACCTGAAGTGGAACCGCCGTATCGAACCGGTGCGTTACGAAGAGGCGAAAGCTGCTTTTATTACTGCGACGGAGACGGTGACCATGAATGCGATCACTTACTTTTTCAATTTGCTGTCGGCAAAGGAGACACTGGGCACTGCCCGACAGAATCAGGTGAATGCCGACCGTTTGTACGAGGTGGCCGGGGCTAAACGAAAAATGGGTCAAATCTCAGAAAATGAACTTCTGCAACTGAAGCTTGCCGCCCTGAAAGCCCGGGCTGCCGTGACGGATGCAGAAAGCAACCTCAATGCCCATATGTTCCGTTTGCGCTCTTTCCTGGCCATAGGAAACGACCTGATACTGGAACCTGTGGTACCGGAATCGGCTCCCAACCTAAAGATGGAATACAACCAAGTGCTGAACAAAGCACTGGAACGCAATTCGTTTGCCCACAATATTCGTCGTCGTCAGTTAGAGGCCGAATATGAAGTTGCAACAGCCCGGGGAAATCTCAGGAGCGTCGATCTTTTTGCCAATGTAGGTTATACGGGACTGAATAAAGACTTATCTCCTGCCTATCACAATTTGCTAGACAATCAGGTGGTTGAGGTCGGTGTTAAAATTCCAATCCTCGACTGGGGCAAACGCCGTGGAAAAGTGAGGGTAGCCAAGAGTAACCGGGACGTTACCCTGTCCAAGATAAAGAAGGAACAGATGGATTTCGATCAGGACATCTTCCTGCTGGTCGAGCATTTCAACAATCAGGCACAGCAGCTTTCCATAGCCAATGAGGCCGATAAGATTGCGCAACAGCGCTATAAGACGAGTGTCGAAACATTCCTGATCGGTAAGATCAATACACTCGATCTGAACGACGCCCAGAACTCGAAAGACGATGCGCGCCAAAAACATATCAACGAACTGTACTGGTATTGGTATTACTATTATCAACTCCGTAGCCTGACGTTGTGGGATTTCCAAAACAATACTCCCCTGGAAGCTGATTTTGAAGATATTGTAAAAAAATAATTGTGTGTTTGTTCTTTTTAAACAGGAGGGCTGTTGGTTTCAGACCAACGCCTCTTTGGTTTTAAACCAAGAGGTCTTACCTTTTAAACCAACGTACCTTTGGTTTTAAACCAAAAAAGAGTAGTTTTGCAACTCAAAAATTGATGCCTATGCTTTTAATTATAGATGATGATAGCGGGGTCCGCTCTTCCCTGAGTTTTATGCTGAAACGCGCCGGTTATCAGGTAATTGCAGTGACCGGACCGCGTGAGGCGATGGAAGTAGTTCGTTCGGAAGCTCCTTCTCTGATCCTGATGGATATGAATTTTACACTTTCCACTTCCGGTGAAGAAGGATTGACGCTTTTAAAACAAGTAAAGGTTTTTCGTCCCGATGTCCCGGTCATTCTGATGACTGCCTGGGGCAGTATACAGTTGGCTGTACAAGGGATGCAGGCCGGTGCATTCGACTTTATCACGAAACCCTGGAATAACGCTGCTCTGTTGCAGCGCATCGAGACGGCACTCGAACTGACTGCCACTCCCAAAGACACTCCGCAAGAGCAAAGCGGAACACTCAACCGGAGCCATATCATAGGCAAAAGCCGTGGGTTGATGGAGGTATTGAATACGGTAGCACGTATTGCTCCTACCAATGCTCCCGTATTGATCACGGGTGAAAGCGGAACGGGTAAAGAACTGATAGCCGAAGCCATCCATATCAATAGCCAACGTGTCCGCCAGCCTTTTGTAAAAGTCAATCTGGGAGGAATTTCACAGAGCCTTTTCGAAAGTGAAATGTTCGGTCATAAAAAAGGTGCGTTTACAGATGCCACTGCCGACCGTATGGGGCGTTTTGAAATGGCGAACAAAGGAACTATTTTTTTGGATGAAATCGGGGACCTCGATCCGTCGTGCCAGGTAAAGCTGCTGCGGGTATTGCAGGACCAGACCTTTGAGGTGTTGGGAGACAGTCGCCCGCGTAAGACGGATATCCGGGTGGTTTCGGCTACGAATGCCGACCTGAGTAAGATGGTGAGCGAACACACTTTTCGTGAAGACCTGTTCTATCGTATCAATCTGATAACCGTAAAACTGCCTGCACTGAGAGAACGCAGAGAAGATATACCATTGCTTGCCAGACACTTTGCCGACCGTCAGGCGGAGATTAACAATCTGCCCCGTACAGAATTCTCGTCGGATGCGTTGAACTTCCTGAGCCGTTTACCTTTTCCGGGCAATATCCGTGAATTGAAGAACCTGGTAGAACGTACGATTTTGGTCAGCGGTAAGGAAGTGTTGGATGCAATCGATTTCGAGAACCAATACCAACGTCATGACGAAAGTGTGGCAACTTCTTCTTCATTTGCGGGAATGACCTTGGATGAAATTGAAAAGCAAACGATTCTTCAGGCACTGGAACGCTATAAAGGAAATCTCAGCCAGGTGGCTACCGCATTGGGCATCAGTCGTGCAGCATTGTATCGCCGTTTGGAGAAATATGATATCGGTGATAAGTAACCCGTTGCTTATCATGGTCCGTTAATCGTTAATCATCAATTACATGTCAGTAAAGGGATTCTTCTTCATACTTGTTTTCTTCTTGGTCGCTATCATGGGTTTTCTGATTTATATATCCGAAACCGTTGTCGTGAAGTATCTCTATATTGCCGAAGCATTGATGCTGCTCCTGATGCTGTATCTTATTTTGTTTTACCGGAAAATCGTGAAACCGATGAACACCATCGGCAGTGGTATGGAACTTCTCAGAGAACAGGACTTCAGTAGCCGGTTAAGCCATGTGGGGCAGCAGGAGGCCGACCGTGTGGTAAATGTTTTCAATCGCATGATGGAACAACTGAAAAACGAACGGCTGCGCTTGCGAGAACAGAATCATTTTCTCGACCTGATGATTAATGCTTCCCCCATGGGCGTTATTATTATGACGCTGGACGAAGAGGTATCTCAACTCAACCCCATGGCGATGAAGATGATGGGAGTCCGTCCGGAAGAAGCCGAGGGCAGGAAATTGTCGGAAATTGATTCTCCGCTTGCCCTGGAATTGGCCGCCATTCCGAATGGAGAAACCAGCACCGTCCGGCTGAACGACTCGAGTATCTATAAATGCACCCACTCTTCATTTGTGGACCGCGGCTTCCAGCATCCTTTCTATCTGATGGAAGGATTGACCGATGAAGTGATGAAAGCTGAAAAGAAGGCATACGAGAAAGTGATCCGTATGATTGCGCATGAGGTGAATAATACAACAGCGGGCATCACTTCCACATTGGATACGGTAGAGCAGGCATTGTCCGAGTCGGAAGGTATGGAGGATATTTGCGATGTGATGCGCGTATGTACCGAGCGTTGTTTTTCTATGAGTCATTTCATTACCCGCTTTGCCGATGTGGTGAAGATTCCCGAACCCCGTTTTACTCCGACCAACCTGAATGACCTTGCATTTACCTGCAAGCGTTTTATGGAAGGGATGTGCAATGACCGGAACATCCGGTTGCAACTGATATGTGACGAATCTCTGGACGATGTGAAGCTGGATGCGTCCCTGTTTGAACAAGTATTGGTAAATATTATTAAGAATGCAGCCGAGAGTATCGGACAGGACGGGCAGATCATCATTCGTACTTCATTGCCTACAGCTATCGAAGTGGTGGATAACGGACCCGGTATATCAAAAGAGACTGAAGCAAAACTCTTCAGTCCCTTCTTTTCTACCAAACCCAACGGACAAGGTATCGGCTTGATTTTTATTCGCGAAGTTCTGAGCCGTCATGGCTGCACGTTTTCATTGCGTACATACGCCGACGGACTGACAAGATTCAGGATTCTATTTCCGTGATTCCTGCCATTTCACGGCATATTCATCCAGTATCCGTTTGATTCCCTGACCTATTTTCACATAATCCTTTTCATTCAGGTTAGCCAGTGATACACGTACGCTCCATTCCGGTCCGGCAAAACCTCCTCCGTTAAGCAATACCAGTGAGGTTTCGTTGGCCAGGCGGAAAACAACATCCAGCGGGCTGTAAGTTTTCTTCAGATAACTGACAAATTCTTCTCCATAGAATATCTTGGCCCATACCAGCATATCTATTTCGCTGTAGTAACCTACACGCAGCGGATCGTCTACGAGTGAGAATCCGGTGTTATCCCACAGGGCTTTCAAGCGACGCCGGATAATCTCCTGCATTTTGTTTTTATACCGGTTTTCCTTATCCAGAATGGCGAAAGAAGCAAACAGGCTCATTTGCGTCTGTTGTGGCAGTGATAATCCGGCGGTGTGGTTCAGAGCTACCTGGCGGCTGTCAGCCACCATGCGGTCGATGAATTTCAGTTTCTCGGGTGTAAGAGTCAGACTGGAGTAACGCTTATTGAGAATTGTCTTCTGCTCTTCCGGCAGGTGGGCTATCATCCGGTCGAAGATATTCTCTTCGTGCAGAGCGATCACGGCATCCCTCCATCCCGTGGCTCCGAAATATTTGGAGAAAGAGTAGACACACAAAGTGTTTTGTGGTAATTCGGCCATCAGTGAGCGGAAATGCGGACTGAATGTTCCGTATACGTCATCTGTAATAATCATCAGGTTCGGATTGTCTTTTTTCACGATATCTACAATCCGTGCGGCAGTCTCGGGACTCAGTGTATAACTGGGCGGGTTACTGGGATTGGTAATGAAGAGTGCCTTGATCTGCGGGTTTCTCAGGCGGTCTATATCTTCGTCTTTGTATTGCCAGGTGTGCAATCCGTCTGTCGTCATCTGATCCGCAGATATTTCCGTAACGTTAAATTCATAGCGTCTCAATTGAGGAATTTCAATATAAGGAGTGAAGACAGGTACCATCAAGGCGATTCCATCCCCTTTATTGAGCAGGAAGTTTTCTTGCAGAGAGTCGAAAACGTAGCACATGGCTGCTGTTCCGCCTTCGGTGGCAAACAAATCGTATTTGCCTTTCGGCGGACGACGGTCGCACATCTCCTGTGCCAGATAGTCTTGCACAATCATTTCGGTAAATTGCAGAATGCGGTCCGGCACCGGATACTGATCGCCTACCACTCCTTCCGCCCATTCGTGGACAAGGGTATCCGGGTCGGCAGCATGTTCCAGCAACATGTATTGATAAGTCCCTTTCAACAGCTCTGCCCCCGGCTGGCTGTGGTTGGTCTTGAGGAAAGTCTCAAAGCGGGCGGCAATTCCGTCTTTTTGCGGAATACCGGCTATTCCTTCCGGCAGGTACATCACACGCCTACACTCTTCCAGTCCGAATTTACCTAAAAGGAAGAACGCTTCGCGCGGAGTGGTAGCAATCCAGTTCGGATTTCCACGTCCGGCATTCAGCATGGTGTGGGCTATCTTCTTGATGCTCTCGTCAGCCATTTCAATCAGTTTGTTCTTCAATTCGAAAGGACTGATGCTCTCCATCTTTTTAGCAAAACTTTTAGTTACTGCTCCGTTGTTTTCATTACTTTTCATCATTATATCAAGAGTTATGTTTAATTAATATTAAAAATCTGTTTCTACATAAGTAATACGATCACTACTCCCCAGATAATCAGAAGAGTATTCCCGACAGCATACGTCACAGTATATCCCAAAGCAGGAGTTTCGCTTTCAACGGCTTCCTGGATGGCTCCTAATGCAGCCGTAGTGGTACGTGCGCCGGCTGTGCATCCCAATACCAGTGCCGGATGGAATTTAAAGATATATTTTGCCATCAGTATGCCTGCTATCAGAGGAATGGAAGTGGCCAGTGCGCCTACGATGAACAGGCTTAAACCCACTTCCTTGAACCCTTGCACGAAGCTGGGACCTGCAGCAATGCCCACAACGGCAATAAACATGTTCAGCCCCACGTTATCCAGTATCCAGAGAGCGGGTTCGGGAATACGTCCGAAAGTAGGGTGTTTGCTGCGTAGCCATCCGAAGAATAATCCGCCGATCAAGGCTCCTCCGCTGGTGCTGAGGCTGATGGGGACTCCTCCCATGTGAATGCTGAGTGCGCCGATCAGTCCTCCTATCAAAATGCCCAGTCCGACAAAGATCATGTCTGTCTGGTTGGTCGGCCGGTCGGCATATCCCAGCTGCTTGGCTGCCGCATCCACTTCATGTTTGGTACCCACCAGTTCCACCATGTCACCGGCGTCGACCACGGTCTGGGCCAATACCGGTATGTCGATACCTGCCCGTTTGATGCGGCGAATGCTGACACCGTGCATAAATTTCAGGGCCCGGATGGTGCTGACTTTTTCTCCGGCAACCGTTTTGCGGGTGACCATAACGGGTAATACCTCGGCAGGGAAGTCCAGCAACTGCGGGTCCAATACTTCAGGACCGATCCAGTCCTCTTCACCGATCACATACTCGCGCCGGCCGCTCAGCACCACCTCGTCGCCTTTCTTCAGTACAAAAGTCGGACTAACCTCTTTTACGATGACTCCCGCCTGGCGCACTCGTTCCACAAACAGGCGTTTATCGTTTTCCTGAAAATAACTTTCAAGATCTGACACCCGTTTGCCGTCACCAAACCACTCGTTGGCTATTTTATAAGCACGGAAAGTAACGGGGCGGGCGGCTGCCATGAATCCGGGTTGATCCGCTTCGTTATTTCCCATTTTGGCTTCCAGTTCTTTGCAGGCAGCTTTCACTTTATCGAGTCCCCCCAGCAGTCGCGGGCCGAATGAACCCAATACCCATGCAGAGCCGGCCGTGCCGAAGATGTAAGTTACGGCATACGACACCGGGATAATGTTATTATATGCTTCTTTGGTTTCCGGAGAGATGTTCAGTTCGTTAATCGTGTCTCCGGCCACGCCGATTACGGCAGAGATGGTTTGCGATCCGGCCAGTAATCCGGCAGCCTCACCTACATTATACCCCATAATCTTAGCCAGTATCCAAGGGATGATCAGGCAGAATACACACATGATGGCGGCAAACCCCATTTGAGGGAGTCCGTCCTTTTTCAGTCCGCGGAAAAACTGAGGACCGACCTTATAGCCGATGGCGAAAAGAAAAAGCAGAAAGAAAACAGATTTGATAGGTCCGTCGACGGTGATGTCGAGTTGTCCGACAAGGACTCCTACCAGCAATACGCTTGTTACAACTCCCAGGCTGAACTTTCCGATTTTGATTTTTCCAATCCAAAAGCCCACAAAAAGGGTCAGGAAGATAGCCAGCTCGGGGTGTACCCTAAGTTGATGTACAATCCAATCCATAGTTAATTTGTTTAGGTTTAATTTCTCATTAAAAACAGCCTGTGCAAGAAAGTGTTTTGTTAAACGATCTATTCTTGTATCATTGTATACATTATTAACGTTATCTTTGATGCGTTAAATTGTATATTGTTTTGAAGAATAAATTTCGTAATTTGTTTTTGGCCTTTGGCATCCTGGCCGTCATCATCATGCTGTTCACTTTCGATGTGTCCTATGATGAGCTGCTGGACAACCTGCGGCGTGCCGGATTTTATCTGCCGCTGGTTCTGGTCCTTTGGCTTTTTATTTATCTGATTAATACGCTTTCGTGGTATATCATTCTTCGTAGTAGCGGTCCGGTGAATTCATTGTCGTTCGCCCGGCTCTATAAATTCACGGTTTCCGGTTTTGCGTTGAATTATGTCACTCCTGTGGGACTTATGGGAGGGGAACCTTACCGGATTATGGAGCTTACTTCTTATGTCGGAGTGGAGCGTGCCACATCTTCGGTCATCCTGTATGTGATGATGCATATCTTTTCGCATTTCTGTTTCTGGCTCAGCTCGGTGTTGATTTATGTCTTTTTTTATCCGGTCGGTTGGGGGATGGGCATTGTCTTGGGGTTGATCACACTCTTCTGCCTTTTACTTGTCACTCTTTTTATCAAAGGCTACCGGAACGGTATGGCTGTGGCATGCGTACGTCTGGGCAGTCATATCCCTTTCTTGAAGAAGCATGCAGTCCGCTTCGCGGAACTTCACAAAGAAAAACTGGAAACCATAGACAGTCAGATAGCACTGCTTCATCAACAGCGCAAAAGTACCTTTTATTCGGCATTGGGGTTAGAGTATACCGCTCGCATTGTGGGGTGTCTTGAAGTCTGGTTGATTCTGAATGTATTGACTACGGATGTCAGTTTTGTCGGTTGTATTCTGATCGTCGCTTTCTCTTCCCTACTGGCCAATCTGCTTTTCTTTCTTCCCATGCAATTAGGGGGTAGGGAAGGAGGCTTTGCCCTAGTGGTAGCCGGTTTGTCCTTATCCGGAGCATATGGGGTATTTGCCGCTCTGATTACGCGGGTGCGGGAGATGGTCTGGATTGTTATCGGGCTGGTGCTGATGAAGATAGGAAATCGGAAATAGAGTAATGATGAAAAGCTGAATTTCTGAGAAATTTCTATCATTAAGGATTATGAATGTATCTAATCACTCTCGTTTGTACGAAACCTACCAACTTCAATCTGTGAGCCCTCGCTGAAACCGGTTGGAAAGAATGCTGCTTGCCTTCAAGAAGTACTGTCAGTTCAGAAGCATTCCAATGGAATACTGTCCAATTGTTTCTTTCGTGTATATACATACTTAGAATATGGTTGATGCGTCATTAAGCCATGAATAACGCCGCAATATTTGCGATGAAATTAATCATTTATTGTCGTATTACCAAGCAAAATAGTGTAATGTCGCAAAAAATGCGATGATTTTAGGCGCAAAACGTCTGGTGGTTACGATTTACATCTAGTATCACTTATGCCTAAAATATGAATTTGCTTTGGCGAGAGTGAAAGAACTTCTGCCATTGGTTGATGATAATATCCCTGCGAATGATAAGAATGCAGTGGAACTCTCTGTTATGTCCGACATCGTTATTGCATACGGGAAAGAACATTATCCGATAGAAAAACCAACTGTTGCAGAATTAATAGAACTTTATCTTGAAGAAAAAGGAATGAGTCAAAAACAACTTGCCATTGAGATTGGAATAAGTCTTTCACGGGTGAATGATTATATTGCAGGACGTTCAGAACCTGCTTTGAAAATAGCCCGTTTGCTTTGTCGGGTATTGAATATTCCTCCCGCTGCAATGTTGGGTTTTTAAATTGAGGGTTATGATACATGTAAATGAAAAGGCTGGATTTATGTGGCGTGTTGCTCTGAGAATAATATCGTAACAATTAACATTGTTAACTCCCTTTCTCAGCCATTTTTATTCTTGTGTGCAAATAAC
>ERZ773104.52-NODE-52-length-156235-cov-7.538059_pt1 | contig 156235 bp, 147 predicted proteins | sample MGYA00511920_ERZ773104 | MGnify/ENA primary metagenome ERZ773104 (study PRJEB29015, sample SAMEA2737857) | human gut metagenome | biome: human gut; feature: human-associated habitat; material: faeces | place: China | collected 2012 ... | reverse complement strand
TCAGTTGGTAGAGCAGCGGTCTCCAAAACCGCGTGCCGAGGGTTCGAATCCTTCTGCCCCTGCCAGAGTGTTTTCTAAGTCGTAGACGTTTTGTCTGCGGCTTTTTTGTTTATCTGCTACAAATTTTGCAGTATCAATTTGTATAAAGATACAATTTATTGGCAATTTATAAATAAAACTATTGACAAAATTATGATGTTGATTTAAGATATGAGTGTACACGAAAAACATCATATTTTGACATTAAGCAATAACGGTATTCATATCTGTTTTGTTTTAATTGGTATATTAGGTCGCTTTTTGATGTTTTTCAAAAGGTGGCTTTTTTATTTATATGGTAAAAGGAGTGGCAGATTTGAATGAGTTGGATTTTGACTTGATGGTACGATTGATAGCATGTGGGCTGTATGAGAAACGGCAGTGCAACGATAAGTATAGTTACAGTAGTAAGCTTTTTGCTGGGATAAATAGGCTTGCAGCTTTGTCGGCTGTGAATGAGCAATATGATATGCTTTCAGATCTCCATGAATGTGCTTTTATTGAGAATTATGCTGTGAAGCCCGTGAAAACGTGGTTTGAGGGGTGGAATAGTGATTTTGTCAAAAGTGTGAAAAAGTTTGATCTTTATCATACAAATGCGCTGATAGAGTTAAGTGAAAACCGCAGATATACTCTCACCGACGATTGCGTTGATCTTATTTCTGATTCAGAGAAAGATTACGTAAATGACTTGGAGCAGCGTTACATTTATACTCTTTTGACTAATCTTCCCAACGAGTTGTATGTGGCTGTGCGTCGGTTTATTGTGGAAAATCCAATTTGCGCTTATGAAAAAATGAGTGAATTTAAAATGGAGCATTGTCAAGACTTTAAGATGATAAATAAGATATTCTCGGAAACCTACGAAAATGTTCCAAATTGTATCAGGCAATTTGCAGAGAAAACCAGAAAAATAAATACATATCTGACAAATCACTTGAGCATATGCGGCGTGTGACTATTGGATTGGATCATGACAAAGACATTGAGCATATATTAAAATTTGCCTTGTCGGAAGATGATATAAAGATTTTTTCTTCCGATATAAGCGATTGGCTCACGGACAATAACTGTAAGCCTGACAAGACTTTTTCTGACCATATCAAGCTTTATCTTGTGGTGGCGGCATTCGATAATTACATCAGGGAGATAAGCGATTCCTATTTGTTTTTGCCGTATGAGCGGAAAACACAGCAGGAGCTTACTGACTTTTTGTCTACACGTTTTACCGCACAGCAGAAAATTCTCCCTTCATCTGCAATGGGTAATCTTTTCGGCATGAAGAACGATCCGCAAAAGGGGCTTATTCTTTACCGTCAATACGCATTCGGACGTGCGCTTATGGACCGTATGCCTTGGCTTCGGCTCACGGATAAGGGTCAGCCCGCAGGACCTAATGTGCTGATGCTTTCAGGGTCAAGCTGGGCGGACGGCTGTTTGCAGTATCACGTCAATGTGCCTGTGAAGTATCTTCTTGAAGCGGAGGAGTGGAAGCGCAGGAAGATAGCGGAGTCGAAAATGATAGACCTTGGAACTGCAATAAGGGTTTCAGGCAGTGGCAGTGAAGAACGTGAAGAAAACCTTACAGAGGTCATAAAAAAGATAATGGGAACAATAGAAGCGGAGCTTCGCTCTGAGGGAAAACTGCTTATGATAGTGAACAGTTACAGTGAAGCACAAACTGCGGCAAATTATCTCAACAGACTTTTGTCGAATGGAAAGACTGTGGCATGTATGTGCAGGGAAGCAGATGAATTTGACGAGAACATGATACTCAGAAGCGAGATAGCAGACTTTTCAGATCATTCGGCTGATATAATGGTAGCCCCTGCGCAGGCGATAGAGCGAGGTTATAACATTGTTGACAAGGACGGCCATTCGGCATTTGGAAGCGTATTCTTTTTGGTGCGCCCAATGGAAGTTCCTGACGAGATATCTTCAAAATGCACAAAGTTAAATGGCTATCTTGAAAGGCACTGTGTTCTGTCGGGGAAGAAAAACGCTTTTGACAGGGCGGCAAAGCTTCGCAGTGAAGCCACAAGGCAATGGTCGCTCATGGAACGTCAGGGGAAAATGCAGTTAAGCTCTCTTGACCCTGTGATGAAGCTTGACGTAACGGCAAGCTTGTTTGTGCTTATTTTGCAGATATTCGGACGGCTTTGCAGGATAACGGACGAGAGCAAGCCTGCACCGAGAGTTTATTTTGCAGACGGAGCTTTTCGCCGTTCTGAGAAAAATACTGCGGGCTACGACCTGCTAAACGAGCTTATAGATTATCTTGACAGCATGATTGACAACAAAGAAACGGGAAAGATAGCTGAAACGCTTTATCAGCCGTTTTATGAAGCATTCAAAAAAGGAGTTGAAAAAAATGAATTCGCCGATATATTCGATGACATTTATTCCGAAGAAGAGGAATTTTAAGCTGTATTATCTTGCTTTTCCAAAGCCTTGGAAAGAACTGCTCATACAGTTGCAAGTTTCTGCCTACAAAAAATACGATCCAGAGTATTATATGAAGCTGTTCGGCTTGAAAGCATGCCTGAATGGGTGGCTTGACGAAGTTGTAAACGTGGGCAACATGAAAGCAAATTCTGATGACAGCAGGTGGTTCGTGTCTTTGAACGAGCCTGATGTTCAAAAGATATGCAAGATAATGAAAATATGGGTCACGGCAGAATATGAGCTGAATGATAAGGCGACCTCGGAAACAAAGGCGATAGCAGAAAAGTTTAAAAGCGAGATAGACCCTGATGTGCTGAGATATGGTATTGCCTCGGAAGAAGTATGCCTTTTCAACGAGGACGGCACTGCGGCGGTGGACTATGCCTTTGACGCCTTTGCGCTGTATGTGGCGAACTATCTTAATGGAAAGACCATACCCCTTTTCGGTCAGGAGCTTACGTTCAGCAATTGTGGCTTAAAAAAGCTTGTTAGCCAGCCTATAGAATATGATAAGCAATATTATTCCTACGGGCTTGAATTTTCAGTTCAGACAACTCCGCCTCAGCGTGAGTGTATGCTTCTTGTTTTTCCAAGCGTGAAACGCTTTGTTTCAAATGCTTGGAAAAAGAAGATATATCTTGAAGAGAACATAAACGCTCTTGTGAAAATGTCTGAAAATAAATACAGAGTTATGAAAATGAAGCAGCAGCGAAAAAATATTGATAAAGAAAAGGCAGAATATTTTCGTGATTGGAACTATGCTGACATAAACTGCTATGGATTGTATCATAGTAACTCAAATTTTCCTGCGGCGGACGAGGTGCTTAAACACCCTGAAGATTATGTGGGCAAAAATGCTATGCCGCAGATACTTTTGCCTTATAAATTCGGCATGGATTTCACTAATATGAATATCGGCACAGGAGTGTCTGTAAAGGAAAAATGTGAGTTTTATCATCAGCTGACGCCGCTTCTGAAAGATATCGCAGAGCCTATGGGCGAGGTGCAGTCTGTGGGTGCGGTGCATTATAAAAAACCTGATAAAAAGAAATTTGATGCGGCTGATATTCAGAAAATGCGCAGAGAAAGGCTGAAAGTCTGCACGGGCAGGGATAAGATCACTCTCGAGATATACGGTCATGACAGCGACGAGCCTTTGAAAAACGCTATTATGGAGGATATCTGCCAGTATTTTGGCGACACGGACGGCTCAGATGTGAAAATAGAGATAGAAAAGCGCAGTATAGGCTCTCTTGGGGATATGATGAACGGCAAAAGCTATGAAGACCACCTTTTGCGCATAAAAAGGGTGCAGGAAAGCGTTGAGAAGTCGGCTGAGATAAAGGGCGCGGTGGTTATCCTGAAAAACACTTCTGAGGAAAAGGGCGACCCGAAAGCCGCACTGAGGGCAGGTTTTGCGGACACAAACCGCCTTACGCAGTTTATTGTCCCTGACGTTTTAGATGAGAAAGCTAAGGATAAGCCTTCAAAAAGCAGGATACATGGAGCGGTGCTGGATATTTTCAGACAGTTTGGATACACGGAATTTGCTGACAACAGGAACACAGTGAAAAATCCTGCCTGCGCCGCTGATGTGATAGGTGTGTATGCTTATCAGACTTTAAGACCTTTGCGGGCGGCTAAAAGCAAATCGCCAGAGTTGACGGCTAAGTGCCTGCCTGCGTATGTGACTTTCAACGCACGAAGCGGACAGGTAAAAGCCGAGTGCGGTCTGTTTGATGAAAGAGAGCTTTCTTATCCCGAAGCGCTTATTGCTTTTTCAAAGCTTTCAAGAAAGGACGATTTTGTAGACAAGTGCAATAAAGCCGCAAAGGGTGAATTTGTCACTAAGCTTTTGGGATTGAGAGATCTTTATAAGAAAAGCAACGGACTTGTGCTTGTTTCTTGCAATGGTTTGACAAGAAAGTTGTGGCACGGAATATCTGACACGAGCATTTCAGGCTATAACATGAAAAAGCCTTTTGTTCCTGAGAAAATTAAGATAGGAAATTCTATCTCTGAAAGGACGGAAGCTTTCACAGACTCTCATCTTAGAATTATCCGTTTAAGAGAGGGCGTAAGCACTTTGGAAGTGCCTGATTATTATACTGAAATAAATGCAAAGGGCGAATTTAAGCAGGCTTCGGGAGTTTATCGCAGAAAAGATGTATTCTGGGGAATAGAATCCCGCCCTGGAAATATTGAGTATAAAAGGAGCTATAAAAAATGCAGGGCTGACAATCCAAAGCTGAACTTTGACGAATGCGCCCTTATGGAATATTATCCTCTGCAACTCAGGGAGGAGGACGACCCTAAGCAGTGGGTGGGATATGCAAATCTACTGAGAGAGCTTATGCCTGAAAATCCTTCTAGGCAAGCTGTCCGCCTGCCTGCGCCGTTGCACCTCGCCAAACTCATGAGCGAATATTTTCTCCTTTGCGACAAAGAAAAATAGTCTTATTTACCTCAAACGGGAACATAATAGGATATAATAAAAGCAGTACCGAAATGTTTGGCACTGTTTCTAAGAAAGGAAATCCATATGATATACAAAATAACCTTGTTTGACGCCAACTGTCCCTCATGCACAAGCGGCACAGCTTCGTTTTTTACTGAGGATATCGACGAATTTGAACACAATTATTTTTCTGATGAAAATGTGGAATCGAACCAGCTTGAAGCGCAGAAACAACGCTATTTCCGCAGTAAGGCAGGGAAAATTGTCACCGACTATTACTCCGATGACCCTGAGCTGAACATTTTTCAGTATGCAGAATATGGCACTATCGAAAAGCGAAAGACTTTTCATTACAAGGACAAGATCTTTGAGCTTCACAACGGATATTTAATTCCTTATTTTATATACGCCGCAGAAGCTATTGTCGAGCTGGCGCAGATAGCGTTTAAAAAGAACCCTGATGAGGAGGGTGAAAAGTATCTTGCGGCAAGATATTCACTGAGCGGAGTGTGCTGTGTGGGTTCTTCTTCGGATAAGTTCGAGGACTGCACCCCTTATGGAAATCCTATTATCAAGACCTGCTATCCTGAAGATCTGCCGTACAAAGGTGAAAAAGAAATCTATTCTGATTGCAAACTGTCAACATTTGCATGGGTGGAGCTGTATCAAAACTGTTTCAAGGGCGACCATGTCAATGGCTATGAGATAGAAGAGCCTACAGAAGAACAGCTTGCGTGGATAATGCGTGATATTCCAGGGGAGGCAGGCTAGTCTGCGGTGATGACACTTCCTATATCAATGTCGTTTTCTCTGAGATATCGGTCAGCTATTTTCAACCATTTTTGTGTGCCGTCAGAGCTTTCGATCAAAACACTGCACATGAGTTCGCTGTCCTCCGGTATACCCTCGCAGCCGTAATCCTCTTCACTTATGTCTATAACTTTGTATTTCATGCTTTCAAGACCTTTCCGGTGTGATATTGGTGATACTATAATTATAGCACGGCATTAATTTTTTTCAAGAGAAATATACTAAGCACGGCACATGACCGTGCTTTTTTTGTTAGGTTGATTGTTAATAAAATGTAAAATATCTCTACAACCTGTTGACTTGGAGCTAACTCCAGGTGGTACAATATAAGTAAGCTAAAGCTAAGAAAAATTATAAGCAAAACAGGAGGAAATGAAAATGTATCTTGAAAAAATAAACTCACCTGCTGACGTTAAAAAGCTCACTGTTGATGAAATGACAGCGCTGGCTGAGGAAATGAGAAAGGCTCTGCTTTTCAGGCTCAGCAAGCATGGCGGACATTTTGGTCCTAACTTCGGCATGGTGGAAGCCACTATCACAATGCACTATGTTTTTGAGTCCCCTAAGGACAAGATAGTTTTTGACGTTTCACATCAAAGCTATCCACATAAAATGCTCACAGGCAGAAAGAAGTCCTATCTTGACGCTGACAAGTTCGATGATATCTCAGGCTACACAAACCCGGAGGAGAGCGAGCATGACTTTTTTACGGTTGGCCATACTTCCACTTCTGTGAGCCTTGCAAGCGGTCTTGCAAAGGCTAGAGATCTCAAGGGCGAGGAGGGCAATGTTATCGCTGTTATCGGCGACGGCTCTCTCAGCGGTGGCGAAGCTCTGGAGGGTATCGACTTTGCAGGGGAAATGGATACAAACTTCATAATCGTTGTGAACGATAACGATATGTCTATCGCTGAAAACCACGGCGGTATGTACAGAAATCTCAAGCTTCTCCGTGATACCGAGGGCAAGGCTGAATGTAACCTTTTCAAGGCAATGGGTCTTGACTATGTTTTCGTTAAGGACGGCAACGATATTCCTTCGCTTATTGAGGCTTTTGAGGGCGTAAAGGACAGCAAAAAGCCTGTTGCCGTTCACATTGTAACACAAAAGGGCAAGGGCTATGCTCCTGCGGAAAAGGATAAGGAAACATGGCACTGGCATATGCCCTTCGACCCCGAAACAGGCAAGTCCCTTTACAATTCTGAGGGCGAGGATTACGGCACTGTTACCTGCAATTATCTTCTTGAGAAAATGCAGGCTGACAAGTCCGTGTGTGCTATAACTTCCGCTACTCCGACAGTTTTCGGCTTCACTCCTGATGTCAGAAAGAAAGCAGGCAGGCAGTTTATGGACGTGGGCATTGCAGAGGAACACGCAGTGGCACTTGCCTCAGGTATAGCAAAGAACGGTGGGAAGCCTTTCTACGGCGTTTACAGCTCGTTCTTACAGCGTACCTACGACCAGCTTTCTCAGGACGTTTGCATAAATAAAAGTCCTGTTACAATAGCTGTTTTTGCGGCTTCGGTTTACGGCATGAGTGACGTTACTCACCTTGGTATTTATGATATACCGATGATATCAAATATCCCTGAGCTTGTTTATCTTGCACCTGTAACAAAGGAAGAATATTTTGCAATGCTGGATTGGTCCCTTGAACAGAAAGAACACCCTGTTGCAATAAGAGTTCCTGCAAGCATTGTTTCAGACGGCAAGCCTTTCACAAAGGATCTTTCAAAGCTCAACAAGTATGAGATGACACAGCAGGGCAGTCAGGTTGCTGTTATCGCGCTGGGTTCGTTCTACGGCATGGGCGTTGAGGCCGCAAAGCTTATCGAGGAAAAGACAGGTGTCAAGGCTACTGTAATAAACCCTTACTATATCACAGGCGTTGACAAGGAAATGCTTGAAAGCCTTAAAGCTGACCACAAGACCGTTATTACTCTTGAGGACGGCGTTCTTGAGGGCGGCTTTGGCGAGAAGATAGCAAGATTTTACGGTGACAGTGATGTAAAGACCCTTTGCTTTGGTCTTGAAAAGAAGTTCTATGACCGCTATGACCCTGCCGAGGTGCTGAAAGAAAATCATCTTACTCCGGAGCAGATAGCCGAGGACGTTATAAAGATGCTTTAGTAAATTTTGTCATTAAGGAGCTTGCTTTGGCAGGCTCTTTTTTCTTGATTAAAAATGCAAATCGTGATATACTATAATAAGTTTAGAAACATCAAGGAGAGAGAAAAATGCTATTTAGTGAAGAGGCTATCGGCTTTTTGTTTGAAAATCATACGAGAGATAGTAAGGATTGGTTCAAGGAGCATAAGGCGGATTATCACAGGCTCATAGAAGAGCCTTTTGCGGAGCTTATCACTGCGCTCACGCCCATAATGAACGATATTGACAGCAGGATAGTATGCAACCCGAAAAAGATATCAAGGCTTTACAAAGACGCACGTTACAACAAGGGCGGACCGATATTCAGAGAGAGCGTGTGGTGTTCTTTGAAATGCCAGCGTGACAAAAGCGAATATCACCCCATGCCGGAGTTTTATTTCTATATCTCTACCCACGGTTTCGGCTATGGTTGTGGATATTACAAAACCGACAGAGAAAGCATGGACGAAATGAGGGCGATGATACTTGCAGGGGCGCAGGAATATAAAAAGGCTCACAAGGCGCTGAAAGACAACAGCAAGTTCGTTTTGTTCGGTGACGAGTATAAGCGTGACCATTTTCCAAATGCCAGCCGTGAGGACGCTTTGTGGCTCAATAAAAAGGATATCGGTGTAAGTTTTGACAGTGAAGACCCTAAGCTGCTTTTCAACGTGAACTTGCTGGACACAGTATGCAGTGACCTTGCTTCTCTTGGAGATGTATACAGATTTTTTATGAGGGCGGAGGATAATATTTTGCAGAAAAAAGTAAAATAGCGGAGAAATTGTGTCTTGTTTGAGAATGCTTTCTGACAATTTTGTGTAAAACGCTATAAATTTTCTGGTTGTTTTATTGAAATATACAATTTATATGCTATTTGTTCAAAGAAATATTGACAGTGAATTGATTATATGTTATACTTTTATTATCCGAGGCACCGATGAAGTAAGGTGTATACTATGGGTGGATAAAAAATTATAAAGACAAGACGTTCGAGATCTCTTGAACGGTGTTGTCATGAAGGGGATCAGTGTGTGCGGCAGGCTTTTTATAGAATTACCTGCGGTGCAGCAAAAAGAGTGATAAAAAAAATGCTCTCCGAGGTTTTCGGAAAGCATTGCAGAGCGTAGCTTATTTATCTTTTCACAGCCTGTGCAGCGAAATGCTGACAGGTCTTTTTGTTTATACGGATATGTTTGCTTAGGCTGACTTTAAATATGATATGTAAGTCTGTCGGCAAAGATAGTTATAAGAGGCAGAGTTACAGCACTGAGGATAGTGGTGACTGTAAAGATCTCTGAGGCTGTTTTAGGGTCCTTGTCAAGGTTTACAGCGAACATTGTACACATGGTCGCTGCAGGGCAGGCGGCGGCTATGGTAACTGTCATAAGAACTATTGGAGGAGGGTTTAATATCCACGCTGCAAGGAAGCCTGCAACAGGGAGTATTATGAGTTTGCACAGTGAAACGTAGTAGATACGGCGGTTTTGAAGGGCTTTCAAAACGTTGGTCTGTGCGGCTGTTGCACCTGCTATCACCATGGCGATAGGTGTGTTCATATCTGCTATGTACTGCAAAGCTGTTGCAGGAACTTTCGGCAGTCTGATATTTGTAAGATAGCAAATAAGACCGACCACAACGGCTATAACTGACGGTGAGATAAGGGCTTTCACAAGAGAAGAAAAGTCACGCTCGCCTTTCATTGTCATAAGTCCGTGCGTCCAGATAAGGACGTTGAAGAACGTAAGATATGCCGTAAGATACAAAACGCCTTCTGAGCCGTAAATGCCGTTTATAAGGGGTATGCACATGAATGCACAGTTTGAATATATTGACGAAACACGCTCCACCGCAAGGTCGGGGGTCTTTTTTCTTATAAGAACATAGGTGAGCAAGATAGTCACTGCATAGGATATCGCCGACAGCAGAAACGACCACAGCAGACCATGTACAAGGGCCTTGTCATATTTTGACTGATAGGACATGAATATAAGCACAGGATTGATTATATTCAGTGCAAATGAAGACAACTGTTTTGTACCGTCCTTTGTGATTATCCCCTTTAAATAGCAAAATGCGCCTACAATAAGGATAATGAACATTATTATTATTTGGTTTCCGATTATCAGACCTGCTTCCATTTTTACTTCCTCTTTCACATATATTTTTCTTCTTTAGGTGTTCTTTCGTCAGAATACCCAAATATTATATCAGACTTTTGTGAAAAAAGCATGAACTCACAGTATACATTGATAGGTGATTTTTGTATTTTTATGTGCGTAAATAAGGTAAAAAAGCAAATAATGCACCGATCTTTACGCTCTGCCTTATCTCTTGACATAAAAGTTTGAGAGGTGTATAATGTTAAGAGCAGTATTGTCTTGAAAAAGAAATATAGTACGTGGTCTGAAAGGATATTTACATATGGATATAAAGAAAATATGTGCGGCTCTCTGCGCTTGCGTGGTATGCTTGTGTGCAGCGGGCTGTTCAAAGGATAGTAAGGACAGCTCTTCTGCCACAGAGAGCAAGGCGAACGTTTCAACAGCCGACAATGCCGACAGCGCAAAGTCTGAGGACAGCAAGGGTGACGAGATTGATGCGGATAGCAAGGTATTGAACGAGCAGGGTGAGCTTATTACAAAAACCGCTGCGATCTTTGACGGTGACTACACTCTGAAAACGACCTGCACAGAGGCCGACGGCTCAAAGCAGGAGGTAGTAAGAGCCAAAAAGGGCGGAAACATCTATCTGAAAGTCACATCGGATATAGGCACCAGCGGATTTATCTATGTTGACGGAGCAGGATATGATTACGATAACGTGACCGGTGTTTATCACAAGTCAGACGTGACGGAGCTTGACGGCGTTCTTGAAAGCATAGTCAAGCAAAACCTGCCGAGAACCTATGGTCATATAAACAGTGATGAGGCTGATGATTTCGATATTGAGGAGTACACCTATACGGGCGACACATACATTACTGCTATCAACCTGTATTTTGATAAATCTGACGGAAGCTTAAAAAAATACACGCAGACCTTTACCATTGAAGGCTCAGATGATACAGTTTCAGAATACACTGTTGACGAGCTTTCGGGGGACGCTGACGACAGCCTGTTTGACGTATCTCAGGCGACAAGTCTTGTGGACTTTGACAGTATGTCAGAGGATCAGAGGCTTGGCTATTGTCAGGGTATCTTCAACAAAGCAGGCGTTACAACAGACGATCTCAGTGCAGGGGGATATCAGACGGACGATCTTAAGACCATATCCTATGACAGCTTTGTGAGCCTTGTTTACAAATACGGCTACAAGTCTGCACAGCAGTAAGTCAAAATGCACAATTTCAGCGTGGAGATTTGTTGAAAACGCAGGGCGGAAAATTCCCTCTCTATGCTTTACTTGTATGCGTTTTTTTGGTATAATTATAGGTGCGGTCTTTACCGCATAAAAACGTATGCTAACAAGAGGACATATATACAAATGAATATACTAAAGTTTTTGAAGCCGAAGGCTTGCGTGGATTTTGTCTATGATGACAACACAGCAAGGCAGGCTCTTGAGAAAATGAAAAATCACGGCTTTACCGCTGTGCCTGTTATCGACCGTGAGGGTAGATATGTAAAGACCCTTGCAGAGGGCGACTTTCTGTGGTTCATGCTCAATAATGGCATTCAGGATATGCGTGAGCTGGAAAAATATAGGATAAGCGAGATAACAAGACGTGTTAGAATGAAACCCGTCTATGTTTATTCTACTATCGAGGATCTGATACTTCTTTCAATGGATCAGAACTTTGTGCCTGTTATTGATGACAGGGAAGTTTTTATAGGTATTGTGACGAGAAGAGATATACTTAAATATTGTCACGATACTCTTAACGAGTATGAAGCGAAATATGGTCATAAGGAAGAAAAAGAGGAGATAGGTGCAGTATAAGCACCAGGAAAGGAATTGTTGTAAAAATGAAGAGGACAAACAAAAAGGGCGGCGCAGCTATAGTTGCTGTGCTTATAGTTATAATGCTTGTGGCTGTCGGTTCAGCGGCACTGGTGGTAACAGGAAGATATACCATTCAGGCAAGCAAGGTGGCAGACGCAGTTGTTAAGGTGAACAGCAAACCTGAGGAAAGCTCTTCTGAGGAGGTTTCAGAGGTTGACGACCTTTCATCAGTTGTGGAAGAGCCTGTGAGTAATTATCCTGTGAAGTCTGCAAATTATCAGGATATAAATATAAAGGGTATGACAGCAAACACGGCTATACTTGTTGACGCTGACACAAACGAGATAGTTGCAGGTTATAATTACGAGAAAAAGGTATATCCTGCTTCTCTTACAAAGATGCTTACGCTTCTTGTAGCCGCAGAGAATATTCAGGATATGGACGCTACATATAAGTTCACAAGCGATGATATCGACCCTCTTATCGAGGACAACGCATCAAGAGCAGGCTTTGAAGCCGGAGAAACTGTTACAATGAAGGACTTGCTTTATTCAGCTATCCTTGTGAGCGGTGCTGACGGCACAACAGGTCTTGCAAACGCAGTTGCAGGCTCAGAGGAGAAGTTTGTTGAGCTTATGAACGCTAAGATCCAGGAGCTTGGTCTTACCGGCACAAAGTTTGTGAATGCAAGCGGTCTGCACAACAAAAATCATTATTCCACAGCGCAGGATATCGCAGTTATCACAAAGGCGGCTATGGATAACGAAACTTGCCGTGAAGTGCTTACAGCAACAAAGTACACAACGTCAAAGACAAAACAGCACAAGGACGGTATCGAGCTTACAAGCATTGTTGCACAGAGAATTGAGGGCTACTATGTGGATTGTGACGGCGACGGCGAGGCCGACGACGGCATAAGCATCGAGGGCGGAAAGACAGGCTTCACCGACGAAGCAAAGTACACCCTTTCAACTATACTTGATGATAACGGACACACATATATTTGTGTTACAACAAAGTCTAAGGACGAGCTGAAGTCTGTTGAGGATCAGATAGCTATTTATGAAAAGTATCTGGGCGGCAAGGCTTCTGATAATAAAGACAAGGACAGCAAAACGGACACTGACACGTCTTCTGTTTCTGAGGTCGAGGATTAATTAGATAGGATAAAAAAATAAATGCGGATATCGTGGAGGTATCCGCATTTTTGTATTTGATTGCAATTTAATGTAGGGGCGAACAGCGTTCGCCCGTCGAAGTGATAAAGCTATCGGTTTTACTATCCCTATGTAGCGTTTGTGTCAATTCGTGTAACATTGTATCAATTTTTATAGCGTTTTTACAAAAAGCGGGCGAACAATGTTCGCCCCTACATGGATTGACAGAATATATCATATCACACAAGCTTTTGTATCACACCTATGACCTTGGAAAGGTCATCACAGCAGGCATACAGAAGCTTTTTTGTTCCCTCGTCAGGCTGTGAAAGGTCGGGTATCATAACAGGTTTGCAGCCTGCGGTGTGGGCGGAGCGTATGCCGTTCGGTGAGTCCTCGAGGGCAATGCACTCGCCAGGGTCAAGCCCCAGCTCCTTTGCGGCGGTGAGATAAATATCAGGGGCAGGCTTGCCGTTTTCTATCATGTTTCCGCAGATAAGCTTGTCAAATCTGTCAATGATATTTATAGAGCTGAGATACAGCGTGGTGCGCTGTAGGTCGGTGGCAGTGGCAACGGCTTTTTTCAGCCCTGTGCTGTCAAGATAGTCAAGAAGCTCATCAAGCCCCTTTTTCTTTTCTATGCTGTTTTGCCTGATAAATTCGTTCATAAGCTCGATACGCTTTGCACGAACTTTGTAGTAATCAAAATCCTCGCCGAAAATACTTTTCAGATGTGGGATAGCATACTTCGCTGCAAGAGAGCGTATGCCCAGAACGTGTTCCTTTGTCATTGGATAGCCGTAATGATTCGCCGCCTCACACCAAAACCTTGTGAGCAGCTTTTCCGTATCTATCATTAGTCCGTCCATATCAAATATAACGCCTTTGAGCATTTTTATCACGCCTTTCCAACTTGGTATCTGTTATTATATCACACTTTTGACAAGTTTTCAATAAAACTGCACAAATTAGAGGTGCAGAACATACATTCTATTGTGCATCTATATAATTCGTAATTAAAATTATATAATCCTATTGACAAATTATTAGAATGTGGTATAATAAGTACAGTGATAAAAGGCGACGCCATATGGGAACGCCTTAAAGAAAGGAATGAGAGCAAAGTGAACAAGAGCGTGTATAGTCTGGTGCTTGCAGACGATGTGGTGGAGGCTATCGACAGACTGGCATATTCCATGAATACCAGCCGTTCAAATCTGATAAATCAGATACTGGCGGAGCGTGTCCAGCTTCTCACCCCTGAAAAAAGAATGCGTGAGATATTCGCTAAAATAGAACAGCTTATGGACAGCAGGTTTCAGACCCTTAATCAGCCCTCTGACGCTATGATGTCTATAAAAAGTCCTTTGAGATATAAATATAAGCCGACCATACGATACAGCATAGAGCTGAGCCGAGATTTTCACGGAAAGGTGGGAAGGCTGAAAGTGTCTTTCAGAACTCAGAGCACACAGCTCATTTCAATGCTTGACAGCTTTTTTAAGCTGTGGGCAAGGCTCGAGGAAAAATATCTTTCGTACCTTTTCACAACGGGCGTGCCTTATGAAACAGCCGAGGGCAGATTTACAAGAGATTTTTACGCACCGCCTCAGTCGGAGCTGACCGACGAGGATATAGCGAACGCTATCGGTGATTATATAAGCTGTATGGACAGCTGTATTCAGCTTTACTTTGACAACGCTGCAGAACCTGAAACGGCGGCAAGAAAGGTATCTGAAATGTATGAAAGATATCTGAAAAAAGGCGTTGTCGTTCTTTAAGCGGTGGGCGGAGCATTCCGCCTGCTGTGAGCATATATCTTTTTAAGATGATAAGGGAGGTAATTTTATGAACGCTCAGAAATTGACACAGAAATCATTGGAAGCTTTGCAGGAAGCGCAGAGCATTGCCTCAAGAAACTCAAATCAGGCTGTTGACCAGCAGCACCTTATGCTGGCTTTGCTTTCACAGGAAAACGGTCTTGTGCCACAGCTTTTTGTAAAAATGGATATCGCCCCTGAAAATATCGAGGCGGCTCTTACAAGAGCAGTTGACGATATACCTAAGGTACAGGTAGGCGGACGTGCGCAGGACTCTGTATACATTTCAAGCGATCTTGATAAGGCTTTTGCGGAAGCTGAGTCGGAAGCTTCAAGAATGAAGGACGAATACGTTTCAGTTGAACATCTTGTTATGGGCATAATGGACAGCCCAAACAGTGCTTTGAAGGAAATATTCAAGACCTTTGGGGTAACAAAAACAAAGTTTCTGAAAGTTCTTCAAGCTGTAAGGGGCAACGCTCAGGTAACGAGCCAGAACCCTGAGGAAACCTATGACGTGCTGAAAAAGTACGGTCAGGATCTTGTGGAGCTTGCAAGACAGAACAAGCTTGACCCTGTTATCGGCAGAGACAGCGAGATAAGAAACGTTATAAGGATACTTTCAAGAAAAACAAAGAACAACCCTTGCCTTATCGGTGAGCCTGGCGTTGGTAAGACCGCCATTGCAGAGGGTCTTGCTCAGCGTATCGTCAGCGGAGATGTTCCTGACAGCCTGAAAGACAGACAGGTTTTCTCGCTTGATATGGGTGCGCTTATCGCAGGCGCAAAATACAGAGGCGAGTTTGAGGAAAGATTTAAGGCTGTCGTTGAGGAGATAAAGAAGTCTGAGGGCAGGATTATACTCTTTATAGATGAGCTTCACAATATCGTTGGCGCAGGCAAGTCAGACGGCGCAATGGACGCAGGCAACTTGCTGAAACCTATGCTTGCAAGGGGCGAACTCCATTGTATCGGTGCAACGACTCTTAACGAGTACCGTCAGTATATCGAAAAGGACGCCGCTCTTGAAAGACGTTTCCAGCCTGTTATGGTTGACGAGCCGACAGTTGAGGACACTATCTCTATACTTCGTGGTCTGAAAGAAAGATACGAAGTATTCCACGGCGTAAAAATTCAGGATCAGGCGCTTATTGCGGCGGCTGTTCTTTCAAACAGATATATTACAGACAGATTTCTCCCTGATAAGGCTATTGATCTTGTGGACGAAGCCTGCGCACTCATCAGAACGGAAATGGACTCAATGCCGACTGAGCTTGATGAGATAAGACGTAAGATACTCCAGCACGAGATAGAGGAAACTGTCCTTAAAAAGGAAACTGATAAGCTTGCAGTTGAACATCTCCATGAGGTGCAGAAAGAGCTTTCAGAAATGCGTGAGCAGTTCAATGAGATGAAAGCTAAATGGGAGAATGAGAAGTCTGCTATCTCTAAGGTGCAGAAGCTCCGTGAGGATATCGAGCAATGCTCAAAGGATATCGAGAGAGCAGAGCGTGAATATGACCTTAACAAGCTTGCAGAGCTGAAATACGGCAGAATGGCTGACTTGCAGAAGCAGCTTGCCGAGGAAGAAGAAAAGGCAGAGAAGTCAAAGACAAAGAACACTCTGCTAAGAGATAAGGTAACAGAAGAAGAAATCGCAAGGATAATCTGCCGCTGGACAGGTATCCCTGTTGCAAAGCTTATGGAGGGCGAGCGTGAGAAGCTTCTTCACCTGCCTGATATCCTCCACGAGAGAGTTATCGGTCAGGACGAAGCCGTTGAGCGTGTGTCTGAGGCTATCATGAGATCTCGTGCCGGTATCGCAAATCCAAATCAGCCGATAGGTTCGTTCCTGTTCCTTGGCCCTACAGGCGTTGGTAAAACAGAGCTTGCAAAAACTCTTGCTCAGGCTTTGTTTGACGACGAGAACAATATCGTTCGTATAGATATGTCGGAGTACATGGAGAAATTCAGCGTAAGCCGTCTTATCGGAGCGCCTCCGGGATATGTAGGCTATGAGGAGGGCGGTCAGCTCACCGAGGCTGTAAGAAGAAAGCCTTATTCAGTAGTTCTTCTTGACGAGATCGAAAAGGCTCACCCTGACGTTTTCAATATCCTTTTGCAGGTGCTTGACGACGGACGTATCACAGACTCACAGGGCAGAACGGTTGACTTCAAGAACACTATCATAATCCTCACTTCAAACCTTGGTTCTCCTTATATCCTTGAGGGCATCACACCTGAGGGCGAGATATCTCCGGAAGCAAGGGACAAGGTGGACGCTCTGCTGAAACAGCAGTTCAGACCTGAGTTTCTTAACAGACTTGACGATATAATCTACTACAAGCCTCTTATGAAGACAGAGATATACAAGATAGTTGACCTTATGCTTGCAGAGCTTGGCAAGCGTCTTGAAGACAAGAGGCTCAGCATAGAGGTAACAGACGCCGCTAAGGAAGCTATCGTAAATCAGGGCTACGATCAGAACTTCGGTGCAAGACCTCTCAAGAGGTTTATCCAAAGACGTATCGAAACTCTTATTGCAAAGAAGATCATTGCAGACGAGCTTGAGCCTGATTCTATCTTGCAGGTAGATTATGACAAGGACTTCGTTGTGAACGTTATCTATAATACTGTTACAGAAGAGTGATAGTATTATGCCAAAGGGCAGCTCTGAGAGGGGCTGTCCCTTTTTTTGTGGAAAAAGAAGGTTTTAATTTATTTTAGGTTAATAATAAAAGAATTATCTTGTTAATGTTTTGGTAAGATATACTGTTTGTAAACAAAAAAGAACAGTTTATTTTGTGAATTATTCTAGGCTATTTTGCTTGCAAATAAGATACATATATGCTAAAATATTAATATCGTGAAATATGTGATCTGATAAGGGGAATTAATATTTATGAAAGCAAATTTTTCTGATACGAATGATTTTGTTCAGAGCATGAACAGAGGAAAGCGCAAAAAGAAGATAGCACTGCTGGTGCTGTGTATAGTGCTTGCGTTCCTTGTGGCTGCCTGTGTTATCGTGGGTCTGAAAATAAGGGAGAATAACCGTATTGCCATGGCGAAATCGGTCATAACAAAGCTTGATATAAGCACTACCTTCAAGGAGTCGGAGTTTTCTGACGATCAGGACTGGGACGGTGACGGCATAAAGAATGCCGATGAGGTACGTCATGGCACTAACCTTCAAAGCGAGGATACTGACAATGACGGAATAAGTGACGGCGATGAGATAAAGCTAGGTACGAACCCTATTGAAGCCGATACTGACGGCGACGGCCTTCTTGACGGCTATGAGCTTATGGCAGGCACAAATCCGAGAGAGTCAAAGTCTGACGGAAAGACCAATGACGCTGAAAGAGAGCTTACAGTGGAAAAAAACGCAGGGGACTGCCGCCTTGAAATAAAGGGCGACGCAAACGCTGCCAGTGCGACCCTCGTTGAGCTTGATCTCTTTGGTATCTCTTCAAATGCAAGTATCGTCACAAAGGCTTATGACGCTTATTCTGACTATAAGTTCAACTCGGCAAAGATAACTTTTGATATCGACTCTGCAAAGCTGAGTAAAATGGGATATTCATTTGATGATCTTACAGTGCTGAGATTTGATTCACGCTCGACCCTTTACACAAAGGTGGATTCAAAGGCAGACAAGAGCAAAAAGACAGTTTCTGCTTCTCTTACAGAGCTTGGCACTTATGTGGTAGGCGTTGAGAAAACTGTAAACGATGAAGCCACAACAAGGATCTGCTTCCTCGTTGATAACTCCGGCTCTATGTATCCAAAGGAGCAGTGTGTAACTTCTTCTGAGAATGATGTTGAATTCAAGCGTCTTGAATTTGCAAAGAATCTTATCGACAAGTTTGAGAGCCACTATCAGGTCGGCATTTGCAAGTTCACAGGAAGCTACAAAAAGATGGTAGACTTCACTGACGATAAGACGAAGCTTACGGAAGCTCTTGATAAGATAAAGTCTGAGAAAGAGATATTTAACGGCACTCACAGCCAGACGGCTCTTAAAAAGTGCATGGACGAGTTCAAGGCAACTTCCGGTGGAAAATACAGAAATATCATCGTGATGCTCACAGACGGCGAGTCTGACGAGTTTAATCCTGCAAGCGTTTCAAGCCTTGCAAATACTGCAAAGGATAAGGACATAATCGTTCTCACTGTTGGTCTTGGCAGAGATGTTGACAGAGATTGGCTTCAGGAGCTTGCTTATTCCACAGGCGGAAAGTATTACTCAGCTTCTGACGCAAACGCCCTCAATGACGTTTACAAGCAGATAGTTACTACACTGAACTATGATATCGTTACATACACGAACGCTGATGATAATGTAAGAGGTTATTCACTTTACAACACAGGCTTTGACCCAAAGGTGAACGGCTTCTCATTCAAGAATTTCAGAACAACAACTACCGCAAGTGTTGACTTCGGCATGGCTGTTATGGCAAGAGATTGGTATCTCGGAAATGTAAAAACTTCTCTTGGAGATATCACTCCGTCAGATAAGAGCGACATAAAGGTGAATGCCGCAGGCTATGACATAAGCGGAACAGACTTTGGTAAACAGTATGACGAAAGAGTGCCGCTTAGCAAGATAACCTCAGACCTTTTTGCGGGCACATATTCAGACGTTACAAAGTATCTCGACTATTCCTGCACAGGGGATATTCTCACCCTTAATGATGACTATAAGTATGACAGCAAGAACAAGGGCTGGGTAAAGAACGTTACGAAAATATCAGGCGGCAATCTCCGCTGGAAAAAGGTAGAACTGCTTGATATGGATATAGCAAACGGCATTGGCAAAATAAAGGGTGGCTATTCCTCAAATGACGCAGAGTTCGCAAAGGCACTCTACAGACTTAACGCCCTCCAGTGGGACGATTCTTCGTCAGAGTATAACCTTAACAACGACAGTAAGGGCTTTGAAAAGCTTGAAGACCAGCTTAGCCTTGGCATACCGGTTGTTACAACTATAGACGATACTCATACAGTGAACGCTATCGGACTTATTCAGGATTCTGATTGCCACAGAAAATATATCCTTCAGATATATGACAACAACTATCCTGGGGAAACAAAACAGCTTTATATCCAGAAGCTTCCGAAGTGCAAGCTCAAGATAGACAGCAATGGCAAGGCGACAGTTGTTGGCACAACGTTCGAGTATTCCGCAACATATGAGGGCAAGCAGGTCGGCATAGAATTTTCTGACGTGACAGCTCATTAATAAGAAAAAAAACGGAACGGTTTTGACCGCTCCGTTTTTTGTTAGATAGTTTGTCAGGATTATTTGATATAGTATACCCAATTGTCTTTTCTTTCGTGACCCTCGGGATATTCACCCTCAGTGTAGCCGAGTGCGCAGTGACCGATGCCCTCGTATTCGCCCTCGATGCCAAGGCTGCGGAGAATCTTCTTGCCCTCTTCGGACTCAAATTCTTCCTTTGCACGATGTATCCAGCAGCTTCCAACGCCCTCGTTGTGAGCGGCAAGCATAAGATTGCCCATAACAAGACTTCCGTCATAAATGTAAGTCGGGCAGGATTTGTCAGCTAGTACGATAAGAATAACAGGCGCACCATAGAACGGGTCGAAGCCCTCAGCCCAGCCGCCTATCTTTCTGTTCATCTCAGAAATTTTGTCACGCATTTCCTTGTTGGTGACAGCAATGATAATAGGTGACTGCAAGTTTCTTCCTGTGGCGGAATAAGTTCCTGCTAGTATGATGCGGTCGAGAACGTCCTGAGGTATCATGTCAGGCTTGTATTTTCGTACACTTCTTCTGGTTTTCATAAGTTCGAGCAGATCTTTCATAAAACAGCCTCCTTTGTAGGTTTGACAGTTGTTTGCTTATAATTTGATTTTAGCATAGTTTGTGGAGAATGTCAACGGCTGTTTAAGTGAGGAACGAAGTTAAGTGAGGAGTGAGGAATGAGGAATGAGGAATGACAGCGCCGAACAGAGTGGGGTAGCCAACACCGAGCGAAGCGATTTTGCAGCAGTAGAACTTGAAGCCAAATATGGGGGATAACGCAAGTTTGGCAAACAAGAAACAGGCGACCAGCGGTCGCCTCTACAAAAAATTTATCGCCGACAGGCGATACCATAATTCCTCATTCCTCATTCCTCATTCTACAAACGCCGCTTTCTTCATAAAAAATCTCTTGCAATTTCAGCGATACTGTGCTATACTAATCAGGTATGTTTAAAAATGCAATGAAATATGGAGGAATAATTTTGGGTAAGCTTGAAGATGAGATCAAACGCCGCCGTACTTTTGCGATAATTTCCCACCCTGACGCAGGTAAGACAACTCTTACGGAAAAATTTCTGCTCTATGGTGGTGCGATAGCTCAGGCAGGTGCTGTAAAAGGTAAAAAGAACTCCCGCCATGCTGTTTCAGACTGGATGGAAATAGAAAAACAAAGAGGTATCTCTGTTACTTCTTCTGTTATGCAGTTTCAGTATAAAAATTATTGTATAAATATCCTGGATACTCCCGGACATCAGGACTTCTCTGAGGATACCTACCGTACTCTTATGGCTGCAGACTCAGCCGTAATGGTAATAGACGCTTCAAAGGGTGTGGAAAATCAGACCAGAAAGCTTTTCAAGGTCTGCGTTATGCGTCATATCCCTATATTTACTTTCGTAAATAAAATGGATCGTGAGTCGAGAAATCCTTTCGATCTTATGGAGCAGATAGAGTCTGAGCTTGGTATCCAGACCTATCCTGTGAACTGGCCTATCGGCTCAGGCAAGGAGTTTAAGGGCGTTTATGACAGAGATAAAAAGCATATAATCTCTTTTGAGGCAAGCGGTGGACAGCATCAGGTGGCAGCTACAGAAGTCGACCTCTCCGACCCGTCACTTGACAGCCTTATCGGCGAGGATCTCCACTCAACTCTCTGCGATGATATCGAGCTTCTCGATGGCGCAAGCTATGAGTTTGACATCGAAAAGGTGAGAAAGGGTGAGCTTTCGCCTGTGTTCTTTGGCTCTGCTCTTACAAACTTCGGCGTTGAGCCGTTTTTGGAAAACTTCCTCGAAATGACAACTTCTCCTACTCCGAGAAATTCTTCTGCCGGTATCATAGATCCGTTCGACCCTGAGTTCTCGGCTTTCGTATTCAAGATACAAGCTAATATGAACAAGGCTCACCGTGACCGTATCACTTTCCTGCGTATCTGCTCAGGCAAGTTCGATAAGGATATGGAAGTTCTCCACGTTCAGGGCAATAAAAAGCTCAGACTTTCTCAGCCTCAGCAGATAATGGCTCAGGAAAGAGAGATAATCGACGAAGCCTATGCAGGAGATATAATCGGTGTGTTTGACCCAGGTATCTTCGCTATCGGTGATACGATCTGCTCGCCAAAGAAAAAGTTCGAGTTCGAGTCTATCCCGACCTTTGCACCTGAGCATTTTATGAGAGTCCGTCAGAAGGATACCCTCAAGAGAAAGCAGTTCGTAAAGGGTACAACACAGATCGCACAAGAGGGTGCGATACAGATATTCCATGAGCCTGACAGCGGTATGGAAGAAGTTATTGTGGGCGTTGTGGGCGTTCTTCAGCTTGAAGTTTTTGAATACAGAATGAAAAATGAGTACAACGTTGACCTCTTCAAAGAGGGTCTGCCTTATTCTTATATCCGCTGGATAGATAACAAGGATATCGACCCTAAGACATTGAAGCTTTCAAGTGACACAAAGCTTGTCAAGGACTTCCGTGACAACTATCTGCTTCTTTTCACAAGCGAGTGGAATATCCGCTGGGCGCTTGAAAGAAACGAGGGTCTTGAGCTTTCAGAATTTAACAGAGGTGACCTGCAATAATACAACATTGCTAAATACCCTTTTCTAAAAAGTGATAAACTGACCAAAGTGTGTGCTTTGGTCAGTTTTTTTCTTGACTTTTTATTTGATATATGTTATATATTAAGTAGATATATGTATGAAATATTAAGTAGGTATATGTATGAAATATTAAGTAGGTATATGTATGAAAACTATTTTTGTGGGGTGATATGTATGATAAAAAAGATAAGTGCGGCGGCAATTGCAGTCATTATGTCAGCGAGCATGATGTTCACTACAGCTTCGGCAGACGCTTCCTATGTTCTTGATAAGGACGCAGGAGAAGACTTCGTCAATTTCATAGACGGCAAGCTGCCTGATATTTTAAAGAGTATGGACAGTGTTGCAGACGGCGATAAAACCTACTTCGACTATGGCTCATGGTTCATGGATCTGGATTATGACGGTGTGCCTGAGTTTATAATAGGCGGCGAAATGGCTGACGGCGACAGACATTATTCTATTCTTACCAAGGACGGCAAGGAGATAAAGATAGACGACACTGTCGCAAACGGACAGTATTTTCCGGGATTTATGGGCTTTGATTATATGCCTTACAGAGATCTTTATACAGGGGAGGTATCATATTTTTCAAGTAACGATAAGATAAAAACTATGACCTTTGACCCTGAAAAAGGCGTTACTGAAAAGGAGCTTTGCTCGGAAGAATACGATTTGGAAACTGACAGCACTGTTTACAAAACAGACGGCAAAGAGGTCAGCGAGAGCGAGTATTATAACTATAAGTCCACCCTCAGCAGATTTATCCCTCTTGAAGTGGAAAATACAGAGCTGACATCAGATGAAACTGCAAAGGCTGACGCTGATAAGCTTCTGGAAATGTATAACGAGTATAACTGCGTTGTCATGACGGCGGAGAACAAAAAGGACGATATGACAAGCGTAATAGTCGAGATGCTCGATCTTCTTAAAGAGATAATGGCTGACGCTCCTTATGAAATTGCTAGTGATGTTGATTGGAACTATAACAGTTGGTTTGAGGATTTAAACTTTGACGGCGTTCCTGACTTTGTTATCGGCGGTATTGCAGACCTCTTAGATGAAGGTACTGCTTTAAGGCTTTATGACGTTATCGGTATGGGCAATGCAGGCTTTTTGGCGGATACCAATGTGTCGAACGACCATGGCGACGGTGAGAACGGCTTCGGATTCAAGCCTTATGTAAACAAGCAGACTGGCGAAAAAACATACCTCTCAGAGGATAGATATGCAGAGGACGGCAAGGAGCATTACGCAGTGAGAAAGCTTTTTAGCTGTCTTGGTGAATGTCTCACCGCTGATATCTGCACCGCAGAATATGACAGCAAAAAAGGCGTGACTTCATACACCATCGAGGGAAAGAAAGCCACATCAGAGGAGTTTCAGGCGTATCTTGCAAAGCTTAACAGCGACTATGATGAGCTTTCTGTAACAATAAGCACCATGGGTGAAAACAAAGTCCCTAATAATGAAGGCGCCCTTGCAGAGTCATATGACGATTATAAGCTTGGGGACGTTGTGGGCGGAGCAAACTTTACATATGTAGAAAAGAAGAACACTTCAAATGATATCTCTATCCCTGACAAAACAGCAGGCTCTCAGGCTTCAAAGAATTATAATACCGATTCGTCAACAAATCCGTCAACAGGTGCGGCGGCAGGCGTTACAGCCGCAATAATAGCCGCTGGAGCAGGTTTGGCGATATGTGCAAAGCGTAAAAAGAAATAGTCTTTTCAGCCTAATATATGCAGAGGTGAACAGCGTTCACCCGTATATTGGCATATTATCTGCGTGCTGAATATTTTATCACCGTACCCTCTCGTGGTGCGGTGATTTTTTTGCATAAGCCGTCCTTTGTCCGCATAACTTGTACAAAGGACAAAAACTAGGAGGGCGGATATATGTTCAGAAGATTGCAGAATATTTTGTGCTGTGTGGTGATAGCAGGGTTTGCGGCAGTGTGCTGGTATGGCAAAAACAACGGTGAAGCCGTCATGACAGGTGGGGCGGTGAAAACGACCATGGATAAGCCTGTGGTGGTCATCGACCCAGGTCACGGGGGCATGGACGGAGGCTGTGTATCCGTTGACGGCACGCCTGAAAAGGGGATAAACCTTGCGGTGGCGGAAAGCCTCCGTGACGGTCTGAAGCTTCTCGGCTATGATGTTGTTTGCACCCGTGAAAGCGATATCTCTATCTATGACAAAGGCACAGAGGGGCTTGGGGAGCAGAAAAAGTCCGATATGAAAAACCGCCTTGCCATATTCTCGAAATATTCCGAGGGCATATCAGTTTCCATACACCAAAATCAGTTTACCGACAGCCGCTACAGCGGTGCGCAGATGTTCTATTCTAAAGACAATGCCGAGGGTGAAAAGCTTGCGGGAGTGATGCAAAAGCAGTTCGTTTCCCTTTTACAGCCTGACAATACCAGAGAAACTAAACCGGTAGGCGACGAGCTTTATCTACTTAATAATACCAAAAATCCTGCGGTTATGATAGAGTGCGGTTTTCTTTCAAACCCTGAGGAGGCTCAGAAATTGGAGAATGAGGACTATCAGCGTCAGGTGGCGTTTACAGTGCTGACAGGTATCAGCGAATACAGGCTAATGCAGAAATAGTCCATTGGTGCGGCGGCAGTGAGAAAACACTGTCCGTCGTTTTTTGTTTGTAAAACGTTACATAAATTGCTTGACTTTTAAAAGGGGATATTGTATAATATAATAGTGTATTTATAGCATAGTATATTTTTTAACTTTTTCCTGTCATAAATTCTGGCAGGAGAATAAATAAAGGTGGATTGAAACATGGGATTATTTGATAAAATATTCGGCAACTATTCTAAAAAAGAGCTTGCCAAGATCGAGCCTATAAAGAATAAGGTACTCGAGCTTGAAAGTAAGTATGCCGATATGTCTGACGAGGAGCTGGGCGGACAGACTGCCATTCTGAGGGGCAGGCTGGACGAGCTTTCAACTCTTGATGACGTTCTTCCTGACGCTCTTGCGGTTTGCCGTGAAGCTGCGTTCAGAGTGCTTGGCAAAAAGCCTTACCCTGTTCAGATAATCGGTGCTATCGTTCTTCATCAGGGACGTATCGCCGAAATGAAAACAGGTGAAGGTAAAACTCTCGTTGCCTGTCTGGCGGCTTATGCTAACTCCCTTACAGGAAAGGGCGTTCACGTTGTAACAGTAAACGACTATCTTGCTAAGTTCCAGTCTGAGGAAATGGGCAAGGTGTTCCACTTCCTGAACACTTCTATCGGCGTTGTGCTTACGGGCATGAACAAGGAGCAGAAGAGGGAAGCTTATAACGCTGATATTACATATGGTACAAATAACGAGTTCGGATTTGATTACCTCCGTGACAACATGGTTATCTATAAGAAAGATAAGGTTCAGAGAGAGCACGCTTTCGCTATCGTGGACGAGGTGGACTCTATCCTCATAGACGAAGCAAGAACTCCGCTTATCATTTCAGGTCAGGGCGACAAGTCAACAAAGCTTTATTCACTTGCCGACAGATTTGCAAAGACCCTGAAGCCTGTTACAGTTGTTGAAATGGACGATAAGGCAGATAACGACCTTCTGGACGGCGACTATATCATCGACGAAAAGGCTAAGACCGCAACACTTACAAAGAGCGGTGTTAAGAAAGCAGAAAAGGCATTCAACGTTATAAACCTTATGGACGCTGATAATATGACCCTTGCTCATCACATCAATCAGGCTATCAAGGCAAACGGCGTTATGAAAAAGGATATCGACTACGTTGTTAAGGACGGAGAAGTTCTTATCGTAGACGAGTTCACAGGCCGTATAATGCAGGGCAGACGTTTCAATGACGGTCTGCATCAGGCTATCGAAGCAAAAGAGGGCGTTGAGATAGCAAGAGAGTCAAAGACTATCGCTACTATCACGTATCAGAACTACTTCCGTCTTTATGGCAAGCTGTCAGGTATGACAGGTACTGCCATTACTGAGGAGGACGAGTTCAGAGAGATCTATAAGCTGGACGTTATCGAGATACCAACAAACAAGCCTGTTATCAGAATTGACCACCCGGACGTTGTTTTCAAAACGGAAAAGGGCAAGTTCAATGCTGTTATCGAGCAGGTGATAGAGTGCCATAAAAAGGGACAGCCTGTTCTTGTTGGTACAGTTTCCGTTGAGAAGTCAGAGTATCTTTCAAGACTGCTGAAAAATAAGGGCATCAAGCATGAAGTGCTTAACGCCAAGCACCATGACCGTGAGGCTATGATAGTTGCACAGGCAGGTAAATACGGTGCAGTTACTATCGCTACCAACATGGCAGGACGTGGTACTGATATCATGCTTGGCGGTAATGCTGAGTATAAGTCCCTTGCAGACCTCCAGAAAATGGGCTATTCTGAGGAAGTCGCTGTCGAGGCAGCAGGTTTCTCAAATACTCAGGACGAGGAAGTTCTGACTGCAAGAGCAGAGTATAAGAAGCTCTATGCAAAGTATTCAGAAGAGGTAAAGGAGCTTGCAGAAAAGGTTAGAGAAGCAGGTGGACTTTATATCATCGGTACAGAAAGACACGAGTCAAGACGTATCGACAATCAGCTCAGAGGACGTTCAGGCCGTCAGGGCGACCCGGGCGAAAGCACATTCTTCCTCTCACTTGAAGACGACCTTATGAGAATTTTCGGCGGCGAGAGAATAACAGCTATGATGGATACTCTCAAAGTTGACGAGAATACTCCAATACAGTCAAAAATGCTCACAGGTGTTATCGAGTCATCACAGAAGAAGATAGAGGGCAGAAACTTCAACATCAGAAAGAACGTCCTTAACTACGATGACGTTATGAACACACAGCGTGAGATAATCTATAAGCAAAGACAGCAGGTGCTTGACGGAGAGGATCTCCATGAAAATATCCTCGGCATGATAAAGGAGTTTGTTGAGGATTCTGTAAATATGTATATCACTGACGAGGACGTTCAGGATAACTGGAACTTGCAGGGTCTTAAGGACAGACTTATGGGCATAATCACAGTTGAGGACGACTTCAACTATACTCCGCAGGAGCTTGACGAGATAACAAAGAAGGATATCGTTGACCTCCTTGAAGACAGAGCTTTGAAGATATACGCAAAGCGTGAGGAAGACCTTGGTCAGGAACTTCTCCATGAGATAGAAAGAGTTGTTTTGCTTAAAGTTGTCGATACAAAGTGGATGGCACATATCGACGATATGGACGAGCTGAAAAAGGGTATCGGTCTGCGTTCATACGGTCAGAAGAACCCAGTAGTCGAGTATCGTATGGAAGGTATGGATATGTTCGACGATATGGTAGCTTCTATCCGTGAGGATACTGTAAGAATGTTGTTCACCATTCAGGTAAGGAAGAACAGCGCCGCTCCAAAGAGAGAGGACGTTCTCAAGCCGGGCGAGCATCATAACATGACTGTAAGAAAGGCTAAAAAGCCGGGCAGGAACGATCTGTGCCCATGCGGAAGCGGCAAGAAGTATAAGAACTGCTGCGGTGCTGGAAACGGTGTACAGGCTGACGAAGCCGAGCAGGCAGAGAATAGCTCTGACAGCTCTGAGAAATAAAAACAATATGCAGGACGGTGAAAACAGCCGTCCTGTTTTGGATATAAGAATAATAGGAGTGTAGTGAAATGTCAACAGCATTTAAAAGCGCAGATATACTTCTGCCTAAGAACGCCGATATGTCAAAATGGGCAGTAGTTGCCTGCGACCAGTATACCTCTGAGCCTGAGTATTGGGCTGACGTGGAAAAGATAACAGAGGGTGCAAAAAGCGCACTTAACCTTATCCTGCCTGAGGTCTATCTGGAGGACGATAACGTTGATGAAAGAATAGCCGACATACATAAGAATATGGACAGCTATATCAGCGAGGGCGTTTTTGAAGAGTATAAGGACGCTATGATATACGTTGAAAGAACACAGTCTGACGGAAAGGTAAGAGCAGGCATCGTTGGCGCTATCGACCTTGAAGAGTATGACTACCGCAAAGGCTCGAAGTCTGCTGTAAGAGCAACAGAAGCCACAGTTGTGGAGAGAATACCGCCTAGAATAAAGGTAAGACGTGGCGCACCTGTTGAGCTGCCGCATATCATGATACTCGTTGACGATACAGAAAAAAGCGTTGTTGAGCCGCTTGAAGCCCACAAGGGAGAAATGAAAAAGCTCTATGACTTTGACCTTATGAAAAAGGGTGGTCATATCGCAGGCTATCTCGTTGACAAGCCTATGCAGGAAAAGATAATAGCCGCACTTGAAAAGCTTGGTGATATCGACGCTTTCAATACAAAGTATGGACTTAAGGAAACTTCACCTCTTGTCTACGCTATGGGTGACGGCAACCATTCTCTTGCTACTGCAAAGGAATTTTACGAGGAGCAGAAGAGAGAGAACCCTGATAAGGACATGAGCAACGCTCTTTGCAGATATGCTCTTGTGGAGATAGTGAACCTCCATTCACCTGCACTTGAATTTGAAGCTATCCATAGAATAGTTACAGACGTTGACACAAAGGCTCTTATGAGCGAAATGACAGCGGCTCTTGAGCTTTCTGAGGAAAAGTCAGAGCAGGCAATAGTTGTCTGCGACAATGGCGAGGAAAAGACTCTCTATATACATAAGCCGACTTCAAAGCTCACTGTCGGCTCATTGCAGAATTTCCTTGACAGCTATATCAAGGAAAAGGGCGGCAAGGTGGACTATATCCACGGTGCAGAGGTCATAAGAGAGCTTTCCGTAAAGGAAAATTCCATAGGCTTTATGCTCCCTGACATGGGCAAGGAAGAGCTTTTCCCTACAGTTATCGTTGACGGCGCACTGCCAAGAAAAACGTTCTCCATGGGTCATGCCGAGGATAAGAGATTTTATGTTGAGGCAAGGAAAATATTGAAATAGAAAAAATAAAGAAATGTTGAAATAGAAAAATCGTAGACAATATATTTTAAAAGGAGTTTTTACGATGATAATTGAAGAAGTCAAAAAGGAACTTACAGGACATATCATTCCCTTCTGGAACAAGCTGAGAGATGATGAGAACGGTGGATTTTACGGCTTTATGAGCTATGACCTCAAGCTGGATAAGCAGGCTGATAAGGGCGTTATCCTCCACGCAAGAATACTTTGGTTCTATTCAAAAGCGTATATCACTCTGGGCGATAAGACACTTCTTGACAACGCACGCCACGCTTACGAGTTTATCAAAAACCACTGTATCGACTATGAGTACGGCGGAGTTTATTGGATGATGAACTATAAGGGCGAGCCTGCCGACACTATGAAGCATACATACAACATCGCATTTGCTATCTATGCACTGTCATGCTACTATAACGCAAGCGGAGATAAGGAAGCTCTGGAGCTTGCCTATAAGCTTTTCCACGACATCGAGAACAACACTCTCGACGAGTACGGCTACAGAGAAGCTTTTGACAGACAGTGGAACTTGGTATCAAATGATGCTCTTTCTGAGAATGGCTTGCATGCTGATAAGACAATGAACGCTATCCTCCACCTTATCGAAGCTTATACCGAGCTTTATAAGGCAGACCACAACGAGGAAGTTGCTAAAAGGCTTAAATTCCAGCTTGGTCAGATGAGAGATATTGTTTATACTCCTGAAACAAACGCTCTGAAAGTTTTCTTTGACACAAAGTTCGACCTTGTGGGAGATATTCATTCATTTGGTCACGATATCGAAGCAACATGGCTCATGGATCTTGCCTGCGATACTCTTGGGGACGAGGAGCTTAAAAAGCAGTTTGCCGAAATGGATCTTAAGATCTCTCATAATATCCAGAACATCGCTTTGGATAACGGCGCACTGAACAACGAGCGTGAGAACGATAAGATAGACAAGAAGCGTGTATGGTGGGTAGAAGCCGAGTCTGTTGTTGGCTTCATCAACGCTTATCAGCACAGCGGAGAAAAGAAGTTCCTTGAAAGTGCAAGAAGCGTTTGGGAGTATATCAAGGCTGAGATGATCGACAAGAGAGAAGGCTCAGAGTGGTATTCCGAGGTTTCCTATGACCATAAACCGCACGATTGGAAAGAGATAGTAGGTCCATGGAAATGCCCTTATCATAACGGCAGAATGTGCATGGAGGTCATCAACAGAGGCGTGGACTTCTGATGTTCAGGTATGAAACACACCTGCATACCGCCGAGGGAAGCGGCTGTGCCTCTGCAAGCGGAGCAGAGCAGGCAAGGCGTTATAAAGCCCTTGGCTATGACGGGATCATCGTTACCGATCACTTTTTTAACGGCAACTGTGCCGTTACCAACTTTGACAGTTGGGAGGACAGAGTGAACAAGTTCTGCAAGGGTTATGAGAATGCCAAAGAAGTGGGTGACAAGATAGGTCTGAAAGTCTTTTTCGGTCTGGAGTATTCCTACTTTGGCGCAGACCTTTTGACATATGGTATCGACAAGGACTTCCTCCTTGCTAACGATAACCTTAGCGACATAAGCTTCTATCAGTTTGCTGACAGAGTGCATAAAGCAGGGGGCGTGTTAGTCCATGCCCACCCTTTTCGTGAGGCGGATTGGTATATCCATGAAATAAAGCTTCTGCCGAAATGGATAGACGGAGTTGAGGTCTATAACAGCGGCAACGGCAAGGAGATATACAACGACCGTGCGAAATGGTATGCCGAGCAGTTCGGCTTCAAGCAGACAGGCGGTACGGACAATCACCACCTGTGGGTAGAGGACAGCCGTATCAGCGGTGTTGCAACTGACGAGCCTATCAATTCCATAGAAGATTATATCACCTCGCTTAGAGAGGGCAAACTGGAGGTCATAGTGCCGCCAAAGCCTGCGGAGGGATAGATAAAAAGATAACAGGCAGTACCAAGATAGGTGCTGCCTGTTTTTTTGCGGTATCCTATCACATGAGGTAGGGACGAATAATGTTCACCCGTAGCTTCTTGACAAAACTAGTGGTTATCAGGCAACCCAAGGTCGCTCCTTCAAAAAGCGTCTGTGTTATTTGTAGACATTGTTTGTACTTTTTGTGTAAGTTGAAACGCAAAATCTATTGACAAATCAACTTTAATGAGCTAAAATATAAATATTATTATTTTATATGGTGAGAAAGGAAAATCAAAATATGAAAATCAAAAGACTACTTGCGGCAGTGCTTTCCCTTGCAATGGGCGTATCAATGATGACGGCCTGCGGCAGTTCAGACAGCTCCTCAAAGGCTGAAAACGATTCTTCAGCTACAGAAAATACTCAGAAGCATACCAATGACCCTATGACAGTGACCACTGCAAAAGACCTTGTGGCTCAGATGAAAGTGGGCTGGAATCTTGGCAATACCATGGACGCCACAGGCGGCTCAGGTCTTGACGCTGAAACCTCATGGGGAAATGTGGAAACCACAAAATTGATGATAGACCAGGTCAAGGACGCAGGCTTCAACGTGTTCAGACTTCCTGTTTCATGGGGTACTCACATGGACGAGAACTATACAGTTGACGAAGCATGGATGAACAGAGTTCAGGAAATTGTCGATTACGGTATCGACAACGGAATGTTCGTTATCCTCAACACCCACCACGAAGAGTGGTATATGCCTAAGAAAGACCGTGCCGATAAGGATATAGAGCAGCTCAAAGCCCTTTGGAAACAGATATGCGACAGATTTCAGGGTTATGACGAGCACCTGATCTTCGAGGGCGTGAACGAGCCTAGACTTAGAGGCGAGGGCAACGAGTGGATAGGCGACGCTGAGTCAAGAGAAGTCGTAAACCAGTATGCAAAGGCGTTCGTCGAAACAGTCCGTGCCTCAGGCGGAAACAACCCTAACAGATGTATAATGGTAACACCATATGCTGCTTCATCATCAAAACAGAACATGGAAGCTTTGGAAGTTCCACAGGGCGACGATAAGATAATAGTTTCTATCCATGCTTATCTTCCATATTCATTTGCACTTGATACCGCAGGTACAGATCAGTATACAAGTATCGACTCTTCTATCACAACACTCTTTACCGATATCAATGAAGTGTTCCTCAGCAAGGGAATACCTGTAATAATCGGTGAGTTTGGCTCTGTAAACAAGGATAATACAGAAGCAAGAGTTCAGTGCGTAAAGGATTATCTCAGCACCGCAAAGCAGTATGGCGTACCATGCTGTTGGTGGGATAACGGCACAAGAATAGGAAACGGCGAGAACTTTGGACTGCTCAACAGATCCGAGGGTGGCTGGTATTTTCCTGAAATAATCGACGCTATCATGGAAACAGTAAATAGCTAAAAAATCAAGGACGGAAGCGATTCCGTCCTTTTTTGTGTGTGCAAATTATGTGCAATTTTTGTGGGGCGAATTGATATCTTGCGAGCGGTGGGCAATCTTGCGGTAAACGGGCGAACGCTGTTCGCCCCTACAAAAATTTATATTATTATCGTTTTTTATCAATAAATTTATGTAGGGGCGCGGCGCAATTTTTTTGTGTAGGGGACGGCGCCCTCGACGTCCCGCCACTCTCGTTCGTTTCAATCACAAACTGTTTTGTTCATTAAACGCCACAAAAAAAGGACGACCCCAAGTCGTCCTTTTTCATATCTATTCCCCTGAAAGGGTCTTTTTCATTGCAATGTGCGGACAATATTCGTCCTTGTAAACATCACCATATGCCCTGTAGCCAAGCTTCTCGTAAAATTGCTGTACTCTCGTTTGCGCCGATAAGCCGACTTCCTTGTAGCCCACTTTTTCAGCCTGCTTTTCAAGGGCTTCCACTATCATTCTGCCAAGATCTCTGCCACGATATGCCTTTCTCACGCAGATACGTCCAATGTGCGCTTCACCATTTTCGTCAAACAGCCTGCCTGTTGCAATGGGATATCCTCCTGTGTAGATAACAGCATGATAAGCCTCATGGTCAATATCGTCAAATTCGTTCACAAAGCCCTGCTCCTCAACGAATACCTGCTGTCTTATGAGCCTGGCGTCTGCGTTGTTTGCAAGCCCTTTTGCGATCTTTATGGTGTAATTATCCATTATATCAGCCCCCAAGACGTATCATTTCGTCGATACATTTTCTTGCAGAGGTTATCTCCTCGTCTGTCATTTTTATCTCAAAACCGCCGCCGTTGCCGATGCCCTCGCAGGTCTTGTAAACGTCCATAAGGGTCGTGAGCTTCATGTTAGGACAAAGTATCTTCTTTGAGAGTATGTAAAACTCCTTCTCAGGGAATCTGTACTGCAAATGCTCAGCAATGGATATCTCAGTGCCTATGATGAACTCCTTTGCGTCAGACTCAGCCGCAAAATTCATTATGCCTGAAGTCGAACCAACATAATCAGCCATTTCGCTTACAGCAGGGATACACTCAGGGTGGCAAAGCACCAGTGCATCAGGGTGAGCCGTCTTAGCCGCTATCATGTCAGCCTTTGTTACCGACGCATGAACAGGACATCCGCCCTGCAAAAGCTTTATATCCTTTTCAGGACAGGCTTTTTTTACGAATGCACCAAGATTGCAGTCAGGAATGAACAGTATCTTTTCAGCGTCCATGTTCTTTACTATCTTCACCGCAGATGAGGAAGTAACGCAAACGTCGCAAACCCTCTTGAGTGCGGCTGTGGTGTTTATGTAGCATACTACCTTTCTGTCAGGCTCCTGCGCCTTTATCATTTCTATCATCTCAGGTTCCATTTGCTCTGCCATTGGACAGCCTGCCGATGGATTTGCAAGATATACGTTCTTGTCAGGGTTGAGCATTTTTGCCGCCTCAGCCATAAAATGCACTCCGCACATAAGTATGTTTTTGTTTGAGACCTTCTGCGCCTCAACGCTTAGCTTGTATGAATCACCCGTAATATCTGCTATCTCTACTATCTCCTTAGCCTGATAGCTGTGCGCAAGTATACAAATATCGTTTTCTTTCTTTAACTGAAGAATTTTTTCCTGTACGTCCTTTATCATATCCAGATCATGCCTTTCGACCTTTGAAAAGCATATCCTCCTTTCGGTGTTTCGGCATTTGCCGAAAGATTTATACCATATTATTATAGTATGATATAGGCATTTTGTCAAGGGCATTTGTACCAGAACAAGCCATGCACTTGACAAATTCATCAACAGGGTGTATAATCAACAGTGTTGACAATCAACTGCCTTGACATTTGGAGGAATAACAATGAACGATAAAACAGCCCAGCGTTTTGGAGAAGTTTTCAGACGATTTTTTGAAACAGGATATATGGACGACCTTGCAGAGCTTTTTCAGGGCGAAAGCAAAGTGATAGTCTATCTTAGCACAGCCGAGGGCATAGTCTACCCCTCAGACATAAGCCGTGACCTTATGATATCACGCCAGCGTGTGACCTCTGTTCTCAGCACAATGGAGAAAAAAGGCTTTGTCAGCCTTGTGCGTGACCCTGAGGATAAACGCCGTGTGCAGGTGAAACTCCTCCCAAAAGGTGAAAAGTCCATTGAAGAAAAGCAGCAGCGTCTTGAAAAATATTTCACCGTGTTTGTTGACGCTTTGGGAGAAGAAAATCTTCATATGCTCCTTGACAGCTCAGAAAAAGCTGTTGCGGCACTTGAACATACAATGAAAGGCAGCTCTCAGAAAGTCTGAGATGCGGAAAGGAAACTGCTATGAACATTTATAACGAATTTAGAAAAACGGCAATAAACCGCTATAGCAAGACCGCTCTCGTGATGATGAACGACGAGGGTGAAACAAAGGAATATACATTCGGACAGACTTTACAGCAGGCTGATGTTTTTTGCAGCCGCCTTAAAGCCATGGGCGTTGTGGCAGGGGATAGGGTCTGCGTAGCTTCCGAGGGCAGACCTGAGTGGAATATCGCATTTCTCGCCTGTGCAAAGCTAAACGCCACAGCCGTTCTTTTGGATTATTCGCTTCCTGCGGCAGAGCTTGTCGCACTGGTGAAAAAGTCACAGCCTGTGTGCGTTGTCGCTTCTCAAAAGGCGGCAAAGAAGCTTACAAGCGTGAAAAATATACCTGTTCTCGATATTCAAAACCAGCTTGACAGACTTGACGGTTCAGGGGAAAATATACTCCGCCAAGGTGAAGTAGGCGACCCTGATATCGCAGTGATAATCTTTTCAAGCGGTACGACAAGGACAGCCTCAGGCATCATGCACACCCACGATTCTCAGATAAATTCCTGCAAAATGGTCTGCCGGTGCAACGGAATAACCGATAACGAACGCTATCTCGGTATCCTGCCAAACAGCCATATCTACGGACTTTTTGCACAGGTATTAGCCCCTCTTCTCACAGGGGGAACAGTGTGCTTTATTGAGTCCCTCAGTGCGAAGGGTCTTTCCGCAGGCTTCCAAAACTTCAAGCCTACAGTTTTCCCGGGCGTGCCAAAGGTCTATGAGCTTTTGAAAACCCAGATAATGCAGCAGATCAACGGGGGCAAGGTATCTTCAGCACTTTTCAAGAAAATGTTCCCCGTGGCACTTCATCAGCGTAAGATCTACGGCATAAACAGCGGCAAAAAGATCTTTGCAAAGATACACAAAGCCTTGGGCGGCGAACTTAGATTTCTCTGCTCCGCAGGCTCGCCAATGTCAAAGGATACATTTGATTTCTTCTACGGCACAGGCTTTAATATTGTCAATAACTACGGTGCAACTGAAACGAGCATACCAACTATCGGCACATATGGCAAGCACGTCTATGCTGACACCTGCGGCAAGCCATATCCTGATATAAAAGTTAAAATCGACCGCAGCGGTGAGCTTCTCATAAAGTCACCTTATATGATGATAGGCTACTATGGCGACAAAAAGTCCACAGATGAAGCTTTCAATCCTGACGGCTGGTTCAAGTCAGGCGACCTTGCAAAGTTCGATAAGCATAAAAATATCGTCATTCTCGGCAGATGTAAAGAAAATATCGTCCTGTCCACAGGCAAAAAAGCAGCCCCTGACGATATCGAACAGGTCTATAGGGGCATCGAGAGCGTTGACGAGCTTGTGGTCTGCGGAGTGCCTGCGAAAGAGGGAAGCTATGACGAGGTGCACGCCTTTGTGGTCTGTGCTGAGGATAAGCGTGAGCAGACGGAAGAAAAGCTAAAAGAGATAAGCTCCTCCGCAGGTCAGGCAATGAAGCTAAGCGGCATACATTTTGTGGATTCTATACCAAGAACAGCTATCGGCAAGCCAAAGCGTTATCTGCTGAAGAAAATGGTCATGGAGGATAACCTTGACAGCCTTACAAAGCAGGCGAAAAATAGTATCGACCCGTCGGATATCCCGTCAATGGTGAGAAACGCCGTGGCAAAAATAGCACACGTTCAGCCGAATGAAGTCAAGCTCAGTACAAAATTTTTGCAGGAGTTCACCATAGACTCCCTCTCAGCTATCGAGCTTGCATTGGAGATAGAGGAGTTCAGCGGCGTGCGTGTTGACGGCTGTATGGATAAGAACATGACAGTGGGCAAGCTTATCGCCCTCGTTCAAAACCCAAACCGCATAAAACCGCAGACTGTGAAATCAATGCTCTATCCTCTGGACAAGAAAAAGATAGACTATCGTATTTACCGCTTTTACAGAAATCTTGTGACAGCCTTCTATGAAGTCAAGGTCACCAACGAGGAAAATCTACCTGATAAGGACGGTTATATAATCTGTGCAAATCACGTTTCAAATTTTGATTTTATCTTCCTCACCCTGAATTTCAGATACGAGCGTTTTGCAAAATTTTGCTGTATGGCAAAAAAAGAGCTTTTCAACGGCAGTTTAGCCAGCCGACTTATAGTAAGAATAGGCGGTATGGTGCCTGTTGACAGGGGCGGAAGAGTAGACGAAACCATGGCGGCTCTGCGTAAAAAGCTTGGTCAGAAATGGGGTGTGCTAGTTCACCCGGAGGGTACAAGAAGCAAAACTGGTGAAATGGGCAAGTTCAAAAGCGGTGCAGCCGTCCTTGCTATCGAAGCCAATGTACCTATAGTACCAGCCTACATCAAAGGCGGACACGAGATATTCCCACCAGACAGAAAGCTCCCAAGGCTTTTCAACTGGAAGCGTCTTAGCAAATATAAAGTAAAAGTCGTTTACGGTGAGCCTATTTATCCTAATGGCGAAACCCCCGAAGAGCTTATGGCGAAAGTCCGTGATTCTGTGCTTGCCTTGAAAAACGAAGAGAACTGATTTAAAGTGAGGAGTGAGGAATGACAAATGAGGAATTAGGAATGAGGAATGAGGAATTAGCATAGCTGTGGTTTGAGATACTTCAAGAGGTAAGTTAATAAGAACGTTGGTGAGTTAATTGTACGAACGCAGTTCGCAATAAAAAAATCATCGCCGCAGGCGATACCTTCATTCCTCACTCCTCATTCCTCACTCTTTCCGTTTGACAAGTCGCAAAATATGTAGTATAATGTATTAATACGCTGATACGGTGACGTGTTATCGTAATATTTTGTTAAGGAATGAATATTTATGACTTTTGAGGAAGTAAAAAAGGTCACGGAGATCCTGCTGGAGTTCCTGCCTAATACCCTGAAGCTTTTTGCATGGACTATCGTGCTATCCATACCTGTGGGAGTGCTTGTGACAATGCTGAAAAAATGCCGCTTCAAGCCTATCTCATGGCTGACAAATCTTTATATACTTGTCATGCGTGGCACACCGCTCATGCTTCAGATAATCGCTATCTACTATGCAGTGCCGCTTATTATCGCAAGTGCCGCAAAGCAGGGTAAAACAGGCGGTGTATATGACGTGCTTACCAATATAAAAAACAACGAGAACTATATGTTTATCGCCCTTGTTACGGCATTTGTCCTTAACTATGCGGCGTATTTCGCAGAGATATTCAGAGGCGGTATCGAGGCTATCCCAAAGGGTCAGTACGAAGCGGCTTCAATGCTCGGCATGACGAAAATGCAGACATTTTTTAGAATAATCCTGCCCCAGGTCACAAAGCGTGTTATCCCTGCCACATCGAATGAGGTCATCGTCCTTGTAAAGGATACCTCACTCGCAAACGTTATCGCATTCGCTGAGATAACAATGAAGGCAAAACAGCAGATGAACCTGTATAGCTCAATAACACCGCTTTTTATCGCAGGCGCATTCTATTTTGTACTCAACGCTATCGTGACGGTAGCATTTGCCGTTATAGAAAAGAAATTCGACTATTATAAATAAGGAGAACTCATATGGCTATTCTTGAAGTGAAAAATATTTCTAAAAGCTTTGACAGCCTTAAGGTACTCAAAGATATTTCTTTTAACGTTGAGGTGGGCGAGGTAGTCGCAATAATAGGTCCGTCAGGAAGCGGCAAATCAACGCTTCTGCGCTGTATAAACCAGCTTGAAAAAGCAGACGGCGGAGAGATAAACGTTGACGGCGTGAATATGTTCCACACGGAAAACGGCAAGGCGGTGTATGCACCCTCTAAGACCCTCAGGGATATCCGCCTGAAAATAGGTCTTGTGTTCCAGAATTTCAACCTTTTTCCGCACTTTTCGGTGGAGCAGAATATAATCGAGGCTCCTGTTCACGTTCTCAAACAGTCAAAGGCGGAGGCTAGAGCCAACTGTGAGGAGCTTTTGAAAAAAATGGGTCTTGAAACTAAGGGCAAGTCCTATCCCTGTGAGCTTTCAGGCGGTCAGCAGCAGCGTGTTTCTATCGCAAGAGCACTGGCACTGAAACCGCAGATACTTTTCTTTGACGAGCCGACCTCCGCACTTGACCCTGAACTTACAGGAGAGATCTTAAAGGTAATAAAAGAGCTTGCAAAAGAGAAAATGACCATGGTCATCGTCACCCATGAAATGGCATTCGCCCGTGATGTGGCAAACCATGTTATTTTTATGGACGACGGCTATATCGTGGAGGAGGGTACTCCGGAGGAAGTTTTCGGTCAGACGCAAAACGAAAGAACCAAGCAGTTCTTGCAGCGTTTTAATGACCGTTAAAAGGAAATTAGTTGTAAAACACAAGGAATGATAACGTTTTCTGTGATTAATGCACAAAAGAAGTGTGACAATATTGTTAGAAATTTCAACACTTTTTGGAATAAAAAAAGTGAAAACCCCTTGATTTTAGGGAGAAAGTCTGCTATAATAAGACTAGAATTGAATGACAATTCATAAAACTATATTCATATGGAGGAGATTAACGATGAAAATTTCTAAGATTCTCGCTGGTATGTCAGCAGCAGCTATCGTAGCTTCTATGGCAATGATCCCAGCATCTGCAGCAGGCACAAAGCTCAACGTAAGCGATGACCTTCTTGCAATCGGCAGACAGTCACAGGATGACCTTTTCGCAATTTTCTTTAGAGGCGATGAGTCTGAGGGCAACGTAGTTAAGGACGGTATCTCTGATATCACAGCTGTTTACGGTGCATCTTTCACTATCAAGGTTGACAACAACGACTGGAACACGATCGGCGGCGGCGGATCCATCAACTTCAACGACAAAAAGAACGGCTGGAACGCTAAGGATTGGGCTGGCGGCTCTTGGGTTGAAGATGATAAGCCAAAGGACACACTCTGCTACACAACAGACGAGGAAGGTACATACGTTCTTGAATACAAGGGCGATACACCTCTCTTTGACGCAGTTGACGATGAGGAAAAGGGTTATGCAGCAGTTGGTATCAACAACTGGGCAGCTGACCTCAAGGGCATCGACGTTGTAGGCGTTAAGGTTCTTGGCGCTGACGGCAATGCTATCTACGAGGCTGGTTCTAACAAGGACAAGAAGGAAGTTCAGAAGAAGCCAGTAGCTGAGGAGTCAAGCTCTAAAACTGATTCAACAGCTTCAGGCACAGATTCTAAGACTGACTCCAAGAAGGACGATTCTAAGACATCTTCTGCAGCAGCTACTTCAACAGCAGCTACATCTTCAAAGGCTGGCACAACAAGCACAGCAGCTACTTCTTCAGCAGCAGCTTCTGACAACGTAGCAGCTACAGGCGCAACAGCTGGTCTTGCACTCGCTGGCGTAGCACTTGCTGGTGCAGCTATCGTTATCTCTAAGAGAAAGTAATCTCTCACAGATAACACACTTGAATAAGTGAATTTATACAGAGCTTTCTGTCATTCGGGAAGCTCTGTTTTTTTGTTCGTTTGTGTAACCTGCACTAATTTGTAAACGATTTCTGTGCAAAACATATGAAATCATGCGCTTAAATTGTGCAAATAGTATATTGAAAATATGTGACGATTGTGTTATAATACAAAAGTAAATATAGGTCAGGCTATGTGTATAGCATGACAATTAAACGGAGGTTATTAAAATGAAAAAGTTTTTAGCTTGCGCTCTTGCACTTACACTTACAAGTGCTATGTTCGCTTCTTGCGGCAGCTCTGATGATTCTTCTTCATCAAAGGCTGAGGCAAAAACTACTACAACAACAACTACAGCTGCTACAACAACAGAGGCTACTACAACAGCCGCTCCTGAGTCAACAGCTGATTCAACAGCCGCTTCCGGCACAGAGTCTGAGGGTGAGGCTGCAAAGGATATTTCCGAAATGCCAGCTACTCTGAAGAACTATGAGGAGGCTTCTGTATATTTCAAGAAGGATATGGACGTTGCTTCTATCGTTGAACCTTTCGCTGAGAAGGATTACGAGAACGATGAGTCTCATGTAAACCTCTCTGTTGAGGAGCTTGCAGGCGTTCCAATGCTCAAGGTCGAGGTTCTCGATCAGGACGATCAGGGCAACTACAAGATCCCTAAGATCAAGTTCCACATGGAGAAGTTCTTTGAGGGTCACGAGGCTGATCTTGAGAAGATCTTCACAATTAAGGCTGACGTAGTTACAAAGGCAGTTGGCGAGTTCACTGGTGACGATGGAGTTTCTTCACTTGTTCCTGGTAACTTCATGGGCGCATTCGTTACACAGCCTACAACAGGTGAAGGCGAAAACAGCTGGAATGACCTCTATGACTTCGGCGAGGCTGAGTGGACATCTGAGTGGGGTTCCTATGAGCTTACAATGAGACCTGGTATCAAGGACGGCGCTACATTTGTAAACTCAACTGAACCACAGTATGTTTCACTTATGAGATGGGGCATTCCAAACCAGGCTGATTTCTACATTGCTGACCTCAGATTTGAGGACGAGGACGGTAACGTTATCGCTTGCGCAAACTTTGGTAAATAATTTATTTCCATACATAAGAAAGGTGCAGATTTTTTCTGCACCTTTTTTCATGTGAATTTTACGCTTACCTCCCCTGATATCTCCAAGCTTTTTACCTTTCCACCATTGATTTTAGCCGAAAAATCCTGCCCTTTTATCTGACCCGTGGCGGTGATATCTCCCTTGTCATTTTTGAGATACGTCACGCCTTTCTGCGAAATAAGCTTGTCAAGCACAGCGGCAGTCATTGTGACAGCGGAGCTTTCGGGTATGTTTCCTCGGTCAGTTTCGTAGGTCAAACCCTTGTATTCAAGCCGTGCGCTTTCTCCTGAGCAGGTTATCACCATACCGCTGACAGTTTCCGGTGCAGTTATCTCACACTCCCACATATCTGCGCCCCCACGGGTGAAGCTTGCGACGTATTCCGTGCCGTCAATGGTGAACTCAGCCGGGGTCTTGTAATCCTCTGCCAGCTTTACGGGTTTGACTTCGCTGCTTTCACCACATGAGCATAAGCCCATTACCGCCAAAATCGTTAGAAAAAATGCCTTTGTTCTTTTCATTTTGCCCTCCATTAAAAAAGACCCTCTTCATAAGAAGAAGGTCTTTGTTTTTAGTACAGCCTAGTCGGCGTTTTCAAGGTCATACAAAAATCGTGGCAAAGCGTCAATAACATCTCTTGCAATGATTCCACGTTCAGATCTTTTGTATCCTGCAAGTAGAGCTGTCGAGCCAAGTGTGAACGACCCAAGTGCGGCCGCATCGAGAGCGTTGCACCCCTGAGCCACAAAGGAGGAAACAATGCCTGCAAGCATATCCCCTGAGCCACCCTTTGCAAGCGCAGTTGTGCCTTCGGTGCAAAGATAAACTTTTCCACCGTCCACAGCAAAGGTGTCAGCCGATTTCGCAAGCACTGTTACACCATATTTTTCTGACAGCCTATATGCAGATCCAAGTCTGTCCGACATGACCTCGCCCACTGTCACTCCACAAAGCCTTGCAAGCTCCGCAGGGTGAGGGGTGAGGATAACTGTACTTTTCTTCTTCAACAGTACATCTATATTCGGACAAAGTGAATTTATTCCGTCAGCGTCCAAAACTATAGGTATCTCAGCATTTTCTATAAGCTCCGCCACAAGCTTCTCGGTCTGAGCCGTGTGACCAAGCCCACAGCCTATCAGCAAACAGCTTGCCTTTTTGCACTTTTTCAGTATCGTCTCCGCATTTTCAGCCACCATAAAGCCGTCCTTGTCGGTTTTCATTGCCGAGTATGTACATTCATACATACCAGCCGACAGGGAGTTGACTACGCTTTTTGCAGTGCAAAGCTCAAAAAGTCCCACGCCTGTTCGCATTGCCGCCATTGCTGAAAGCCCTGCCGCACCTATATAGCTCTCCGAGCCTGCCACGCTCACCACCTTGCCGAACGTGCCCTTGTGTCCGTCAGCAGGTCTAAAAGGCAGTGCCGCCCTTGCTTTTACCACGTCAAAAGGCGTTATAACAGGGGATAGGGTATTCTCGCAACGCTCGTCAATGCCGATATCTTTTACCAGAATTTCACCGCAAAAGTCCACCGCAGGTTGTAAATAAAGACCCAGCTTGCCACGATGAAAGGTCACTGTCACGTCAGCTTTGAACGACAGCTTGTCAGCCTGACCATTCCGTGCATTGACTCCCGACGGCAGGTCGCAGGCTATCTTCATGCCTTCACACTTTTCACAAGCTCTGAACACTGGCAGGATATTTTCACGCAGGCTTCCGTGAAAACCCGTTCCGAAAATGCAGTCCACAAGCACATCTGCACCCTCGATAAAATCCAGTGCATTTTCAGCTTTCAGTACCTCTACGCTCTTATCAAGCCTAGCATACGCTGCCGAGGAAAGGTCAGTGTCAGGCTCGCCACAGCATAGGACTACCGCAGACTTGAGACCTTGTTCCGCAAGTAAATTTGCCGCCACAAGTCCGTCACCGCCATTGTTTCCCTTGCCAATAAGAAGCACTATCTTTGAGGACGCAGACGAGTTGCTCGCAATGACCTCCGAAAGCTGTGCCGCCGCATTGTCCATGAGCTGAGCAAGACTCACGCCATATTTTTCCGACTCATGCTCGCAAAATGTCATTTGCTCCACTGTCAATATCCTATCCATTTTTATCCTCCTTTTCATAAGCTATCACCACTGCCGAAGCGATATCCTTGATGTGGGAAAGGGACACCGCAAAGGTCAGCCCCCTCTTTTCAGCCGCCAAAAGCGCGTTTCCTGTAAGCTCCAGATAAGGACAGCCAAGCTCGTCACGCAAGCATGACACCTCGTTCAAGGCGAAGCCCTCGACCCCCGTGCCTAAAGCCTTTGCGAAGCTTTCCTTAGCCGCCCAATTCGCCGCCATGGATTCGTATGGGTTTTTCTTCTGTGAAAAAAGGGTCAGCTCCTTTTCGGAGTAAACCCTTTCACAGAAACGTCGGCTCTGACAGCTTTTTTTTATGCGTTCGATCTCAATAAGATCAGTTCCGACAAATATTTTCATTTTTATTTCCTCAGTGTTCTCGGAAGCGCAGTCTTTATAAGTGCCAGCATATCATCATCTGGTGTGAAGATAACAGTTGTAAGCCCGAGATTTTTGTGGTTGAATGTTATGTAGTAGTCTGTAAGGCTATCGTCACAAGCGCAGGCAAGGACCTGTGTTGCGCCCTCTGGCACAGAGAAATTCTCGTCAGCAATGCCGAAATCTGTCGCACTGCCGCAACGGAATGTGATAAGGCGCTTTCTTGAACGCTGAGCCGTTATCTTGTCAACGTCTATTTCTCCGTTTGTGAAAATGTATTCATACTCCACATCGAGTTTTGTTGTAAGATAATAACCGCCATAAAGTGCGGCGGCGGCAAGAAAAATGCCTATTACAGAAAACTGCGTGCCGAAAGGGAAGATAAAGCACAGTGCGGCAAGTGCCACGCTTGCTATCATGATGAAAATTTTCTGTATCTTATCGTTCTTTGTGGGAATCTTGCGAACTATCTGTTCCTTGAAGCTGTCCATTATTCGTCCTCCGTTTATTCAGTGCCGCTGAGAAGCTCTTTCATTACCCAGCCGCTTTTATTGTTATATTTTACATATACCCATATGTTTCCGTCGCCGTCTGTTCTCTCGCCATAGCCGTTTATAGTCTTGCCGTCAGGTATCTTTTCTATCACGTCATATTTCTTTGACGGACCATATCTGAGATTAAGATATGTAGTATCAGACTTTACAAGAAATGGGATAGAATTAGGGTATTTCACATCATCGCCCAAAGGGAAAAGCGCGTCCTTTTTGAACTTTGTGGTGGTGGTCTTTTTAGTCGCCTTTGTTTCGGCAGATGTTGTGGTTGTTGTGGTGGTCGTCCTCTTTGTTGCCGTTGCGATTATGTCAGGGTCGTAGCCTTCGTCAATGCTCACGTCAGGGTTTTCAAGTGTGCCTGCCGTCACAGAAGTGGTGGTGGTGTAGCCCTCGTAATCCTCATCGTCCTCATCATAATCGTCGCCCATTGTGGCGGTCTTTGTGGTCTCTATAACTCTCTGGGCGGCAGTACCCGTGGTGGTCTCCGTTTCGGAGGAGCTTTCTGGAAGCATTGCCCCACATGACGCAAGCCCGAAAACCGCAGAACAAGCCAGCACAGCCGCAAGCAGTTTTGATCTCATTTTTTTATATCCTCTTTTCAGAATTTACACAATTTTATTTTAAGCCAAGAAGTCTTTCTGCGTTGCCTCCGAGAATTTTATCTTTGTTATCCTCGGAAATGTTCAAGCGCAGTATCTTTTCTTTTATAAGGTAGGAACTGTCCCAAGGGCAGTCGCTTGCAAAAAGTATCCTGTCAGCCCCATGCTTTTCAACGATAGCTTGCATAAGCTCGTCAGGACACATACTTGTGAAAGCGGTGTCAAAATAAACTTCACCGTCAACTCCTGCCAAAACGTCACGCACCTGCTCCCACATCATGTTTGCACCAAGATGTGCAAGAATGACCTTGAGCTTAGGGTGCTTTTTTATCATGTTCAGCGCCCTCTCAGGTGTGGAGTGGATAAGGTCAGGGGAAACGCAGTCATAGCCCGAATGGAAAATAACAGGCAGGTCGGCTCTTTCAATGGCGTCATATATCTTGTCCATGCGCTCATCATCTATCATAAAGCCCTGATAATCGGGGTGAAGCTTTATGCCGTGAAGTCCAAGTTCCTTTATGTGGGCTATCTCCTGCTCATAGTCCTCAGCGTCAGGGTGTATTCCACCGAAGCTTATAAATCTTCCGCCGTCCTGTTGGGCACACCAATCGTTTATAACTCTCTGCTGAGCAGGCTTTGTCGCCACTGATAACAGCACGCCCTTGTCAATACCCCATTCGTCAAAACGCTGTATAGTTTCCTCCGCAGTGCCTCTTGTGAAAGGAGTTATGCCGCTTTGAGCCTGAAGCTTTTCAACAGCCTTTTCCGCTACCTTTGGATTAAAGGCGTGAACGTGAAAATCAATTACCATTTAAAACATCTCTTTCTGAAAATACTTTTCCATATGGTATTATACCACAAATTCAAGCCTCTTTCAACGAATATCGGCAATTTTCACAGTATTTTCATCTAGGGCTATTCCCAGCTTTTCCACACCTCGGGGCAGAAGCCTACTGTGGCTTTCTTGCCGTTTCTTACGATAGGTGCGGCAAAAAGCTCGGGATAGTCAAGAAGCTTTTCTATCTTTTCCTCGGTGCTTCCAAGATATTTTATGAGCATTGCCTGCTCTCCCTTTGCCTTTGGGTCGATAAGCTTGTCAATATCGCCAACAGCCGCAAGCACTGAGTTAAGCTCGCCCTTGCTAAGCCCCTTTGTAGGCAGGTCAACAGATTGGAACTTTATTCCACGCTCTTTGAAATAACGTTCAGCCTTTTTGGTGTCAAAGGATTTTGACTTGCCGAATATCTGTATGTTCATGGAATTATCTCTCCGTTTCTGCATTCAAGAATGATAGTAAAAGGACCGTCATTGAGCAGTGAAACTTTCATGTCTGCACCGAAAACACCCTTTTCTACTTTGCCTGTAATTTTCTCATCGCAGACCTTGCAGAAATATTCATAAAGTCTGTTGGCTTCATCAGGCTTGCCTGCATAGATAAATGACGGGCGGTTGCCGTGGTGACAATCTGCATAAAGGGTGAACTGTGAAACGCAAAGAATATCTCCGCCAACATCATTTATGGAAAGATTTGTTTTGTCGTTCTCGTCAGCGAAAATGCGAAGCTTTGATATCTTGTCTGCAAGCTTGTCGCAGTCAGCCTCAGTGTCCTCCTGACCTACTCCGAAAAGTATCAGGAAGCCCTTTCCTATCTCGCCTGTGACCTTGCCCTCGACCTCAACTTTTGCACTTGTGACCCTCTGTATTACCGCTCTCATCAGCCCACCTCCACGGTGTAGCTGTAGGTGTAAACAGCTTCAGGTGCAAGCTTGATAGCGTGAGGCTTGTTTTCGATATCCTCAAAAGCGTCGTCCTCGTAAACAGGCACGCTAGTCCAAGGCTCAAGGCAGATAAACTGAGCGTCAGGGTTGCCTGTGGAAGTCCATACGGCAATGCAGTCAGAATGTGGGAATGAAAGCTTTACAAAGCCGCCGTCAGACTTTTTCAGGGTGACAGCCTTTGAAGCAGGGTGGTCTTTCATGATAACGTCATAGTCGAAAAGCTCTCTTGTGAGAGTGATAGTCTTTTCACCGTCAAGGATAGTCCTCTCGCCGTTTGGGATAGGCTGAACGATATGCTCGTTTTTTTCGTACTCAACTGTGCATTTGCCGCCTTGAATATCGCAGATAAAAGCAGGGTGACCGCCGAGATAGAAGTACATAGCCTTTTCATCAGTGTTTTTTACTGTGTTTGTGACGGTGACTTTTGAACCTTTTATGGAGTAGGTGACTTCAAGCTCAAAGTGGTATGGGTATTGAGCAAGTGTCACGTCATTATCTTTTAGGAGAAAGCTTACGGAATTTTTGGTGCTTCCAGCGTATGTAAATTCGCTATCACGGGCGAAGCCGTGGTTTGCAGCCATGTGATATTCCTGACCGCCTGCCTTGTAGGTGCGGTCTTTAGGGGAGCATATGAACGGGAAGAGAATAGGAGCGTAGCGTTTCCAAGCGTCACCGCATTGCCAGAGATATTCTTTGCCGTCCAGTTTGATAGAGTGAAGCTCAGCACCGAAAGTGTCGGCTGAGATAGATAGTTTATCATTTTTTATTTCATAAAGCATAGATATGACCTCCGAGGGAAAATTTTATACCTTATTATTATAGCACATTGTTTGGGAGATGTCAAAACCAAGTGAGCAGTGAGGTTATGAGGTCGGCTGGGGTATGGACGAAAACGTTTGAAAAAATTAAAGGCCTGTTGAAAATTCTGTTCTGATATCAATATTTTAACAGTTAAATTTTATGACTTTAATACAGAATAACTAAAATATTTTCAATTGTTTGTGTAAGCTGACAAAACTTGTGATGACTATTGACTTTAATTTGGAGATAGTCTATAATAAAATGGTAAGATTATTTAATTGTGCAGTGCTTTTTGTTCACAGCTTCAGACTGCACTGAGGAGAAATGACTATGAATATTAAAGACGCAAAACAACAGATACTTAATGCAATACAAGCCTATCTCATTAAAGACGAATTTGGCGATTACCGAATCAGCATAGAACATCAGAGACCTGTGTTCCTGCTTGGCGCACCTGGTATCGGTAAGACCGCTATCATGGAGCAGATAGCTCAGGAAACTGGCGTAAACCTTGTTACCTACTCCATGTCCCACCACACAAGAGAGTCTGCCCTCGGTCTGCCTGTTATTGTACATAGAAACTACACAGGTGCTGACGTGCAGATATCCGAGTACACGATGAGTGAGATCGTGGCTACTCTTTATGACACTATCGAAGCCACTGGCATTAAAGAGGGTATTCTCTTCCTCGATGAGATCAACTGCGTTTCCGAGTCCCTTGCTCCTGCAATGCTCCAGTTTTTGCAGTATAAGGTTTTCGGACTTCATCAGGTTCCGGCAGGTTGGGTAGTTGTTACAGCAGGTAACCCGCCTGAGTTCAACAAGTCTGTTTCTGAGTTCGATATCGTTACTCTCGACCGTGTTAAGAGGGTCGAGTGTCAGCCTGATTTCGGCGTTTGGAAAGAATATGCTTACTATGCAGGCGTTCACCCTGCTATCATATCATATCTTGAGCTTCACCCTGACCACTATTATATGGTAGACGCAAGCGATAAGAACAACTACCGCTTTGTTACTGCCCGTGGCTGGGAGGACCTTTCTGAAATGATGCAGCTTTATGAGGAGAGCGGTATCCTTGTTGACCACGCTCTGGTTGCTCAGTATGTACAGAACCCAGAGTTCTCAAAGGGCTTTGCGGAATATTATGACAGATTCAACTACTATCGTGAGAAATATGACGTTGACGCTATCCTCGAGGGCGGCATAACTGCTCAGAACATTGCTGACGCAAGAGCGGCAGGCACTGAGGAAGCTGTGGCTCTTATGAATCTGCTTATGGACGGCATCACATACACAATGAGAAGCTGTATCCAAATGGAGAAGATGATAAGACTTATCCATCCGAGAATGGAAGATATCCTTGTGAAGATAAACAATGGTCTTTCATGCCGTCAGATAATCAGTGAACACATTATGGACTGCAACAAGAGCCTTGACAAGGCGGTAAGAGCAAGAAACATCTCGCCGTCAAACAAGAAGATACAGCACTGGATTCTTCACAATCTTGAAGCTTATCTTGATAAGTGTACGAACGAGGGAAGAGATAACAAAAACCGCTGTACTGTTATTTTGCAGAACTCCTTCAACAATCTGCTCCATGGCGCAAACAACGTTACACAGCAGTCTATGAATGGTCTGAAATATGCTTTTGACTTCCTTGAGAATGCTTATGGCGCTGACAGCAATGTTATGAAGAAGTTTATCGAGGAGCTGAAAATAAACTGCCACACCACAAACTTCATCAAGAAGTACGGCTCAGAGCAGTTCTACAGACTTGCAGGTGAGCCTGTTCAGCAGCCTACCTACAACAATCTCTATGAACTTAATCTTACTGATTGCCTTTTAGAGCAGGAATAAGCATAGATAAAAAATGAATATTTACGGGCGAACGCATTTTGCCATACATTGTAATAGTTGCATTGTAGGGGCGAACAGTGTTCGCCCGTTTTAGCTTTATAGGTAGTTTTCAGATACATATTTGTTAATATAAAAAGCTTGTAATTTGCGAAAAAGTGTGATATAATAACTAAGAGTGTACAAACGAGAATCAGTGAGGTTTTTACTATGGGCAAGATTTATGATTTAGGCATAGACGTAGGTTCGACCACGGTCAAGACGGTAATTCTTGACGATGGCGAGTTTATTTATAACAAATATGAAAGACATTTTTCAAAGGTAAGGGAAACGGTGGCTGAGCAGCTGCGTGCTATCAGAGAGCTTTATCCTGAGGACAAGTTCAGGATAGCCATAACAGGCTCGGCAGGTCTTGGCATCGCTGAGGCAAGCGGTATCTCTTTCGTGCAGGAGGTCTTTTCTGCTTTTATCGCTGTAAACAAGAAGTATCCAAAGGCTGACGTTGTGGTTGAGCTTGGCGGTGAGGACGCTAAGATAATCTTCCTCACAGGGGGCGTTGAACAGCGTATGAACGGCTCCTGCGCAGGTGGCACAGGTGCTTTTATCGACCAGATGGCAGGACTTTTAGGCGTTACCCCTGACGAGATGAACGACCTTGCTCTTAAGGCTGAAAAGACTTATCCTATCGCTTCAAGATGTGGTGTTTTCGCAAAGTCTGATATTCAGCCGCTTCTTAATCAGGGCGCGAGAAAAGAGGACATATCTGCGTCTATCTTTCAGGCTGTTGTTGACCAGACAGTTTCGGGTCTGGCACAGGGCAGAAAGATCGGCGGTCAGGTGCTTTTCCTTGGCGGTCCGCTTACATATCTCAGTGCACTGAGAAAGGCTTTCAGGACTACTCTGAACCTTGACGAGGAACACGCTATACTTCCTGAAAATTCTTCATGCTATATGGCTTTCGGTGCGGCACTTCATGCTGACACGCTGGCGGAGGAAATGACTATAGATGAGGCTATCGACAAGATAGTGAACGCAAAGGCTACTGACAATATCGTGGTAGGCAAGCCACTGTTTGCAAGCCGTGAGGAATATAATGCTTTCGTGGAAAGACACAAGAAGTCTGATCTTAAATATGAAGACATCAGAACTTACAGGGGCGACGCTTATCTTGGCATAGACGCAGGCTCGACAACCACAAAGCTTGTGCTTATCACACCTGACGGAAAGCTTCTTTATCAGCACTACTGCTCAAACAAGGGTCAGCCGCTGGATATAATCGCTTCAAAGCTTGAGGAGATCTACAGCCTTGCTACCCCTGAGCTTAACATAAAAGCTTCTGCGGTAACAGGCTACGGTGAGGATCTTATAAAGGCAGGTCTGGGCGTTGACTATGGTATAGTTGAAACTGTTGCGCACTATAAGGCGGCGGCTTATTTCTGTCCCGACGTTGATTTTATCATCGACATCGGCGGACAGGATATAAAGTGCTTTAAGATAAAAAACAACGCTATCGACAGCATTATGCTCAACGAGGCTTGTTCATCAGGCTGTGGCTCGTTCATTCAGACTTTTGCAGGTGCAATGGGATATGACATTGCGGAGTTTGCAAGGCTCGGTCTGTTTGCAAAAGCACCTGTGGAGCTTGGTTCGAGATGTACAGTGTTCATGAACTCATCTGTAAAGCAGGCGCAAAAGGACGGAGCTTCCGTTGAGGATATCTCTGCAGGACTTTCTTCGTCTATCATCAAGAACGCAGTTTACAAGGTAATAAGAGCAAAGTCTATTGACGAGCTTGGCAAGAATATAGTCGTTCAGGGCGGAACGTTCCTTAACGACGCTGTGCTCAGGTCATTTGAAATGGAGCTTGGCAGAAACGTTATAAGACCTGCCATTGCGGGACTTATGGGTGCGTTCGGCTGTGCGCTTTTCGCAAAAGAAAAATCTCAGGGCAGGGACGGCAAGTCAGGCGTTCTTACAAAGGCACAGCTTGAAGAATTTGCTTACAATTCAAGAGCCGTTCAGTGCGGTGGCTGTGGTGCGCACTGTAACCTTACTATAATAAGATTTAATGACGGCAGAAGATTTACTTCCGGAAACCGCTGTGAAAAGGGTGCAGGCATAAAGATAACCGACAGAACGGAAAACATGATAGAGTATAAGTATAACAAGATACTCTCTTATGCTGACAACAAGCCTGCAAAGCCTATTGCAAAGGTAGGCCTGCCACTTGCGCTGTCTTATTATGACCTTATGCCGTTTTTCTCAACACTGCTCACAAGCCTTGGCTTTGAGGTGGTGCTGTCTGAGGAGTCAACGAGAGATACATATTACAAGGGTCAGCAAACTATTCCGTCTGATACGGTATGTTATCCTGCAAAGCTTTGTCACGGTCATATAGAGAGCCTCCTTGACAAGGGCGTGGACTTTATATTCTATCCTTGCATGAGCTACAATGCTGACGAGGGTCAGTCGGACAATCACTATAACTGTCCTGTTGTTGCTTATTATCCTGAGCTTCTAAAGGCTAACAATGACAAGCTGAATGATGATAATTTCATCATGCCTTATCTTGACATAAACATCAAAAAGCACGTTGCAAAGGCAATGGCAAGAGCGCTTTCAAAGTATAACATCACTGCAAAGCAGGTGCTTGGAGTGCTTAACAAGGCTTATTCTGAGCAGGTAAGATATCATAGGGATATCGAGGCTAAGGCGCAGGAGATAATCGCTGAGGCAAGGGCGAAGGGTCAGAAAATAATCGTTCTGGCAGGCAGACCTTACCACATCGACCCTGAGATAAACCACGGCATACACAAGCTTATCGCTTCTCTTGGTTTTGCTGTTATCACTGAGGACAGCGTGGCGATGAAAGTGGATACACCTCCACTTGACGTACTCAATCAGTGGACTTATCATTCAAGGCTTTACAGAGCGGCAGAGTATGTATGCGAGAATGATGATATGCAGCTCGTTCAGCTTGTATCCTTCGGCTGTGGTATCGACGCTGTTACAACAGACGAGGTGAGAGCTATACTTGAAGAAAAGGGCAAGCTTTACACTCAGCTAAAGATAGACGAGATAACGAATCTCGGTGCGGCTAAGATAAGACTCAGGTCTTTGGCGGCGGCACTGGAGGAAAAAGAAGCTGCTGCAAATGCTGAGAAGAAAATGGACAAGGAGGCAATGTAATGGCTGAAAAAGAGATAAAACACGCAGGCTCGGACAGAGTAAAAAGGTCTTATTTTGACAAGTCAAGACGTGAGGAATACACTATACTTATACCTGATATGCTTCCTATACACTTCAAGCTTATCATGGCGATATACAAAAAATACGGCTATAACATGGAGCTTTTGCAAAACTGCTCACGAAACGTTATAGACGAGGGACTTAAAAACACACATAATGACGCTTGCTATCCTGCGCTTCTTGTTATCGGACAGTTTATGGACGCTCTCAAAAGCGGCAAGTATGATCTTGAACACACGGCTCTGCTTATGTCACAGACGGGCGGCGGCTGTCGTGCTTCAAACTATATCCACCTTATAAGAAAGGCGCTGTCAACGCAGTTCCCAGAAGTGCCTGTTCTGTCGCTGAATTTCAGCGGACTTGAAAAGGACGCTTCCATAGATATCACCCCTGCCATAGCAATGAAGCTTATTTATGCGGTGCTTTACGGTGATATGCTCATGCTTTTGTACAATCAGTGCAAGCCTTACGAGATAGAGAAAAATTCTACGGACGAGCTTTTGGCAAGGTGGCAGCACAGGCTTGGAAAGCTGTTTGCTACCCCGAGCAGATATATGCACACAAAGAGCATTTACAATGCTATGCTCAAAGACTTTGCGGCGCTTCCTAGGACAAAGGAGAAGAAGCCTAAGGTAGGTATCGTGGGAGAGATATACGTTAAGTATTCACCCCTTGCGAACAATCACCTTAACGATTTCCTGCTGTCTGAGGGCTGTGAGCCTAACGTGCCGGGACTGTTGGACTTCGTGCTTTACTGTGCGTCGGACGCTATCAATGACGAGAAGCTTTATGACAAGAAAACCAGCCGCACTCTTATGTACGGCATTGGTTATGACGTGCTTTACAAGTTCCAGAAGCAACAGATAAAGGTCATCAACGAACAGGGCATTTTTCAGCCGCCTCATGATTTTGAACACCTTAGAAAGTGTGCTGATAAGTATATTAGTCAGGGCGTAAAAATGGGCGAGGGCTGGCTCATCACTGCTGAAATGGCGGCTCTTGCAGAAACAGGCACAAAGAACATAATCTGCACTCAGCCATTCGGCTGTCTGCCTAACCATATTGTTGCAAAGGGTATGTCAAGAACTATCAAGCAGGCTTATCCGGACGCAAACATAGTTGCAATCGACTATGACCCGGGTGCGACAAAGGTCAACCAGGAGAACCGTATCAAGCTTATGCTTGCTAATGCGGTCATGGATTAATAGAGAACAGAAAGATAAAACCCCCTTGGAGCGTGGCTCTGAGGGGGTTTTTGTTAGTGATAGAATTCTTTCGTTTCAAGATAGGATATTTGTTCCGGTGAAATAAAATCAAGGGCTTTTATTTCTTCTGCCACCTGTTCGGTACTGTTCTTTGTCAGCCTGACGTCAATGTCGATCACATCAATGATGCTGTTATTGTCGCTGTAAATATCGTCCGAATTACGGGTGTATAAAGTTATTGAGGCGAAGTTGCCTGCAAGGTTGCGGTGTTTCAGACAGTCAATATAATCGCTAAAGCTCTTTTCACGGCTGTCCAGAGCTTTAATGTAAATGTCTGTAAGCTGTTCAGCCTGCTCTTTAGTGAGAGTTTTTCTGCCTTCTGGGTTTTTGTAGCTTGAGGTATAGGTCATTATATCTTCGTCTGTCTGCACCCACACCCAAACGTCGTCATAGTCGGTGAGCACTGACAGGTCAGGCTTGCCAGCGAAACCGTCGCAAAGATATGAAATGAAGTTAAAGGCAAATATCATGATCATATATACAGCAAAGACTGCTATCCATTTTACGAATTTCGCTATTGTCAAGGTGCTCTTTGCAGAGAATATCCTTATAAGAAGGTAGCTCAGTAGCACCACTGGCAGCAGAACTATGTTGTCAGGATCGGAAAGAACGTAGGTCGTCACGGTCACAATGCCGAGGATAAGAACTATCTCACGAAAAGCGGTGAATACAAATGGCTTGCCTGTGGCTCTGCCGTCACGCTTTTTGTAGATGAAATACAGCAGGCATATGAGTGCTGCCGAAAGCAGCGAGCTGCCCATGAGCATTAAAACCAGTGCGTTTGAATAGCCGTTATCCATAAGATAAGCAGGAAATGCACTCCACGCAAACCACTTATCTGTAATGATTTCAATATCATCACTGCCTCGTGTTGAGAAAATGCTGATAGATGAAAGAACTATGCACCTTGGCAGTATCGCCTCACAGGCTGTTATTATCACAGCTGTGTATATGACCTCCGCAAGCCTGCCGCAGCAGACAAGACACAGTATCACAACAAGGTCAACGAACAGGCAGGTAGAAAGCTCAGTGAGAAACAGCACTGCGGCATACCTTGCAAGTATCTTCAAAGATAGATCGGTGGTTATGATAGTGGAAATAAACTGAATGATGTTCCAAAAAACTACAGGCAAGATGTGCAGCTTTACAAGTGTGCAAAGCTTTGAGAAAAAGCGTTCCTTTGCACCTGCGGGCAGTGAGTAGGCAAGGTCTGCGTGACTTTTGCTGTAGCTCTCATGGAAAAGAGCGAACACAGTGAAAACTCCGCACAGTGCGACAGCGGCAACGCCAATGTATGCAATGACATAGCCCTGATAGTAGTTCGTTATGCTTTCATTGTAGTAAGTAATAAAATTCCGTATGGACATCTGCACAATGTAATTTACAAAAAGCACCAGATTTGTGATTATAAAAAACAAACTGTTCGCTTTAAGATCACGGTTTGAGGTCTTACTTATCCTCTTCGCTGCTGACAGCATATCCACGCACCTCCATTTCGTAAATGAAAATCTCTTCAAGTGTGAGAGGGACAAGCTCCAGAACGGCAGGGGAGATAGCGGAAAGCTTTGCGGTGATATCCGCTTTTTCGCCCTTTGCCACCACGGTGGAAACTCTTCCGAGGTTTCTGAAACTGAGCACTTCGACGCCTGCGTTTTCTATGGCGGAGCGGTCAAGCTCGCCCTCAGGCAAGGCTATCTGCACCTTTTCAAAGCCCTCTCTTACATCATCGATATCCTTGGCAAAAATGACCTCGCCTTTGTGCAGGAGCATTGCTTTGTCGCAAAGCTCGCCTATCTCGGTGATGTTGTGTGAGGACACCACAAGGGTCGCACCACGGTCGAAAATATCGTCAACTATCATTGTGCGGATAAGCTTTCGCATGGCAGGGTCAAGGCCGTCAAAAGCCTCGTCAAGGAGGATATACTTTGTTCGGCAGGCAAGTGCAGCCGCAACGATAGCCTGCCTTTTCATGCCCTTTGAAAACTGGGACAGAGGTTTCTTCCGTGGCAGGTCAAGTTTTGAGATAAGGTCATCGAACACCTTGTCGTCAAAGGTCGGGTAGCTGCATTGGTAAAAGCTTTTCAGGTCATTCACTGTCAGTCTTGAAAACTGCACCGTTTCGTCGCTAACAAAGAAGATGTTCTCTTTAGCCTGCGGCCGGTCATAGACCTCTGTTTTGTCAATGGTGACGCTGCCGCTGTCGGGGCGGTAGATTCCGCTTATAACACGCAGCAGGGTGGATTTACCTGCTCCGTTCGAGCCTACAAAGCCGTATATGCAGCCCTCGGGGATATCCAGGGTGACGGCTTTCAGTGCCTCGTGATCTTCGTCTGCGTTTTTGAATGTAAGTGACAGGTCTTTTATCTCTATCATTCTTTGTCACTCCTTTCTTTCTGTTCCTCCGCCAGTTCTTCAAGGACGGAGGTAAGCGATCCAAGGCTTATGCCTGCCTGCATTGCGGCGGCGGCATGGAGCTTAAATTCTTCCAGCAATTTTTTCTCTATAGAGCCTTTCTGCTTTGCCACAAAGCAGCCTTTTCCTGCCACAGAATAGATTATCTCGTCATGCTCAAGTCTGCTGTAGGCTTTGGCGACTGTGTTTGGATTCAGACACAGTTCCTTTGCCAACATTCTTGAGCTTGGTAGCTTATCGTTTTCTTTCAGCACACCTTTTGATATAAGGCTTGAGAACTGGCTGCATATCTGTTCGTAGATAGGTGCTCTTCCTGTAAGATCAAGCGTTATCACCTTGAATACCTCCTTTCGTTGGGGCGTATCTCTATATTCCCCTCAGTTTGTTGCAAAAGTGTCAAATCAACGGGCGAACACTGTTCGCCCCTACATACAAACAGCGTATTTACGTCAATTGTACCGCTTGTTTGAACCTTTTTCAACTCTCTCAGGGGTGTATCTCTATGCCCCATTGTCTTGTTGTTTCTTTTCATTTGTCCTGTACAGAATGTGTACTAACTGTATTATCTGTTGTAGTACACTTAGAGTATACAGCCATACACTTCATTTGTCAAGTCGTATGATGATTTTTCGGCGAATTATACAAATGGGCAGAAGCTTCATAGGGAGAAGTATATAAAAGTTGGGTGTAAAATGACGAGAAATATTATTAAAATGTAAAAAATGTGTTTAAAGGGCTTTGGGACTATTGACAGGGATGAAAAATAGTGCTATACTTTAATACATAAAAGCTTAAAAGCGTAAAATCTTTAAAGCGATGAACTTATACAGACATGGTAAGGGTCTGCTTTTGGAAAGGAAGTAATGACAATGGCAAATCAGGTAAAGACAATAAATCAGAAAGGTGACCTTATGTCATATCGTCCTGATATAAAGCTTCTGGACGCAACGATCCGTGACGGAGGACTTGTAAATAATTTTGGATTTTCAGACGAGTTTGTAAAAGAACTCTATAAAACTAATATAAAATCAGGCGTTGAATACATGGAGTTCGGCTATAAGGCTTCTAAGGAGCTTTTTGACGTCAAGGGGTTCGGCAAGTGGAAGTTCTGTGATGAGGAAGATATCAGAGCTATCGTGGGCGAAAATGACAGCCCTCTGAAGCTTTCTGTTATGGCTGACGTTGGCAGATGTGACTTCAAGAAGGATATCCTGCCAAAGAGTGAGAGCGTTATCGACATGATAAGGATCGCAACGTACACTCATCAGATGCCTGGTGCGCTGGAGATGATAAACTATTGCCACGATATGGGCTATGAAACTACTATCAACATCATGGCTGTTTCTGCAAGCCGTGAGGACGATATCGCACAGGCTCTTGACCTTGTGGCAAAAAGCCCTGTTGACGTTATCTATCTTGTTGACAGCTACGGCTCACTTTTCCCAGAGCAGGTGAGAAGGCTTACTGCGCAGTATTGCGAGGTGGCTGAGGCTAGTGGCAAAAAGGTGGGCGTTCATATGCACAACAATCAGCAGCTCGCTTTTGCAAACACTATCGAGAGCATTTCTCACGGCGCAAGCTTTGCTGACGCCACAATGAGCGGAATGGGCAGAGGTGCAGGAAACTGCTTTATGGAGCAGATGCTCAGCTTCCTGAGAAACCCTAACTACAAGCTTACTCCTACACTGAAATTTGTTGAAAAGTACGTTGCTGAGGAGAGGGCAAAGGGTTCACAGTGGGGCTATGACGTGCCTTATATGCTCACAGGTGCGCTCAATCGCCACCCTCGTGCGGCTATCGCATTCCTGAAGGATAACAGAACAGATTACAACGAATTGTACATGGATCTTCTTAACGAGTTGTCATAAAATCATTCTTCATATAAACGGCGTTTCCATAGTGATATGGGACGTCGTTTTTTGTTGCATAATTTTTTATCATATGTTATAATTATTTTGCGTTTTCATAAAACCTTTTGGCGGACATCTCGTCATTATAGGTGAAAGGACTTTCAATGAAGTATATTGTATAGGGGGGCGGAAAATGGAGGACAGCAAGATAATCGAGCTTTATGAAAGCAGAGATCAGCAGGCTATTTCACAATCGGATATGAAATACGGCGGATACTGTTATTCTGTGGGCTACAATATTCTTGGAGTCAGGGAGGACACGGAGGAGTGCGTGAACGAAACTTGGCTCAGGGCATGGAACTCCATTCCGCCACAGAAACCCAGAATGCTGTCGGCATTTTTCGGGCGGATAACAAGAAATATCGCATTTGACAGATATCGTGCGTCAAAGGCCGCAAAGCGTGGAAAAGGTGAGATAGCGGCGGTCTTGGAGGAGCTTGACGAGTGCATACCTGACAATGACACCACCGAGAGTCTTTGCGACGGCAGACATCTTGAGGGGCTTATAAACGAATTTCTTGGCGAGTTGCAGGAGAGAGACAGAAATATATTTCTCCAGCGATATTGGTTTGCAACGCCTATAAAAGAGATATCAAAAAAGTATGCTATGAACCTGAACACAGTTAAGGCGAGCCTTTTCAGAAGCAGAAATAAGTTAAAGGCTTTGCTTGAAAAGGAGGGAGTTCTTTTATGAAAACAACAGGAGAGGATATTTTCAAGGCTTTGGAAAATGCTGACGAGCATTACATTGAAGAATGCAGACAGAGCGGCAGCGGCATAAAGATAAAAACCATATGGAAAAAGTGGGCAGCAGTTGCAGCCTGCGGTGTTATCGCTGCGGCGACGGGCGTTATGATGTTTGCAGGCAGGTCGGACAGAGATATAAAAGTAAGTTCGGCATCGGGAAATGAGCAGGCACAGGACTATGCCGATGATGATGGAACTGATCTTGCAACAACGGAGATCGGTTTGGTGACGCCGTGGGAGTATCTGTCTATGGGTACAAAGTATGATTTTTTGGATTACAACGGCGTGAAGTACAGCTCAATGGGCGTTATAGATGAAAGCTATCTTGATGAAAAGCTTTCAGCCCAGACCCTTGAAACAACAAATTATGAAACAAACAAAAAGGAAACAACAAAAGCGGATATTTATTCAATAAAAGATTTGTCATCAAGTTTTTATCTGGCAGTAAAATTTGATGACGGCACTTTGGCGTGGTATGGGGTGTTCAACGATACGCCGTCTGATTTTGACGCTATAGTGAAGAATATGAACCTTTGCAAGACCGCAAAGATCAGGACAGTATATAATGATATTGGACTGGGCAAGCTGAGAACATATTCTGATGTTGACATTGCAGGACTTCTTGACCTGCTCAAGGACGAAAACGGCGTTTTCTCTGCCGAGCCTGTTGATGACGGATCGGAAACCTCTAAGGGGGAAACACCAATTGATTTTTCCACCACCGAAGATGATGACTGGTATGTTTCAAACGGCATAACAGCGTATTTCAATATTGATATGCTTGGCACAGAAGGTCAGATATACTTCACTCACGATGGCATGATGTATTTTGATGCAAATCTAGGATATACAGAAAAATACAATATTGGCAGTGAAAAGGTCACAGAGATAGAAAAATGGCTCAACGAAAACTGCGAATACACTGACGAAAAGAAAAACGCTGAGGTCGCTGGCGATGTTGATCCTAGTGAGAACGCTGTGACTTCTGTTGCCAAGGATGGTTCTGATATGGCTGACAAAGCTGATATTGGATATATCGACTATTTTGAGGACGTTGGGGACAATACCTTTACAACAAAGGACGGCAGGCTCACGGCGAAATACTCCTATGAGGTAAGCGGAGGCGAGTTCATAAGCCATATTACCTACACAAACAACTGGGACAAGGACATGGCGCTTGACTTCACGACTGACCAGTATATCACCACAGAGGACAGTAAGGGCAATTCCACGAGCTATGGCGAAAATGGCGACAGAAACACCATGAACACTTTGCTCAAAGCCGGAGAGAGCTACACGTATGACTACAAGACGGATATTGGTGCCGACTATGTGAAAGGCACGGCAAAGATAACGCTTATCGCAAACACTGCAAGCGATAAAAACTGCAATGTAGTAAACTATGTGACGCTAAAAGATATAGAGATAGATTTTCAGTAATGAAATAGTTTAATGTGTAGTGGAGAACTGAGTTTTTTCGATAAAAAGATAAAAGCCTGTCGTATCGGACTGATACGGCAGGCTTGATTTTATTTGTGCTTGTAGACCACACGCTCTTTTACGTCTATCTGCTTGTAGGATATTTTGAAGCCTATCCATGTTGAGAAAGGATAAAGCAGAGGGAATATGGCGGTCATGATGAAAACAAATGGGGACATATCTTTTACGTCGGCAGAGTGGGCAGCCCAATCTATAAGAGGATAGAAGCAGGCATCGAGAAGCTTATAGGCAGGCATGAAGTTAAACGAGCCGCTGAATTTTGATATCATCAGCAGTATCATTGTTATGTAGCATGGTATGCTTGCAATAAGACCAAGTGTGAAGCCATAGTCAGGGCAATCCTTTTCACCGTGGAATGTGACCTTATTTCTGGCTTCCTCTCCCTGTTTCAGACCAAAGTCAGCCATAAGGCAGACCACTGTGAGAAGTCCTGTAAGACCGAAAATTATATTTGCCAATGCACCGAAAGGCTTTGCAACTGCGATAAAAAAGAGGAATACGAAAATTCCGAAGAACTCTGTTTCCACCCATTTCAGTAGTGCGGTGAGTATAGCTTTTTGTTTATTATATTTTTCCATTTTAATGCTCCCGATAAAAATAGTATAAGATGATTATACCACGTTATCGTGATATTTTCAACTGTTATGCAGATTTTTCATCTGATAATCACAAAAGCTTCGGGCAGGATAATAACATAAAAAGGAGAGTGATAGCCATGAAAAAGCGTGACAAGAGCCGTTTCCCACAGGCGACAGACGGCACAAAGGTATACAAGCCCCATGACGTTATCTCGGCAGGTCAGGAATATGTTGTGACGGACAATTACACTGCGCCAAACGGCAGAGTATACAATCGTCAGGAGCAGAATGCAGGCTGGGCGAGAAAATGGGTAGACGAGAACGAAAAGTAGCCGTTGAAAAACCTCCGCAGGTGTGATATAATTACAGTATATCATGATCTGCGGGGGGTATTTTTATGAAAAAGACAGCATTGGTAACAGGTGGCTCTGGTGGGATAGGCTCGGAGATATGCAGGGCGCTTGCTGAGGACGGCTGGCAGGTGGCTGTATGCTACAAGAATGGCAGGGCTGCGGCGGAAGCTTTGGTATCTGAGCTTAAAGAGCGTAGCTTATGTGCAGAGGTTTTTTACTGCGACATTGGTGACAAGGATAGTATAGATAAATGCGTGGCGGAAGTCAGGGACAGTTTTGGTATGGTGACGCTTCTTGTAAACAACGCAGGCACAGCGGATATAGAGCTTTTTACTGACATGACTGACGAGAAGCTATGGGAGATGATGAACGTGAATCTGCTTGGCGCAATGCGTATGAGCAGGGCGGTGCTTCCTGAGATGATAAGGGAACACAGTGGAAATGTGATAAATATAACCTCCGTATGGGGCGAAAAGGGAGCTTCCTGCGAGGTTGCATACTCGGCGGCAAAAGCTGGGCTTATAGGCTTCACAAAGGCTTTGGCGAGGGAAGTTGCCATAAGCGGTATAAGGGTGAACTGCGTATCCTGCGGAATGATAGACACGAAAATGAACGGCGAGCTGACGGATGAAGATGTTCGTGTGATAGTTGATGACATACCGGCAGGCAGGATAGGCAAGCCGAGAGATGTGGCGAATGTTGTGCGTTTTCTCAGTGGAGAGGAAGCAGAATACATTCACGGGCAGGTCGTCAGAGTTGACGGGTGCTGGATATAGGTCACTGGCCGTGACGGGCATTTTACGCTGCAATTTATGAAATGATGTAATTTTGCACCGCTTTTTGAAATGTGTAGGGGAGCGATGCAATTTCTGCTTTGCAGAAATGCGACAGGCCGATATTTCTCGCCCGTTGAATTGTTGAAAAATATCACACAATGTCACCACAAAATAATTTGGCATCAAGGATATGGCAACCACAGCATTACTCCTCCGAGCGGGCTGTCGAGGGCGCCAGCCCCTACAATTCTGAATTTCTACAAGTTCTGAGAACGGGCAAGTTTGTTGTGTCGCAAAATCGCTGCGCTCGGTGCTTGTGTACAACTTTGGTCTGCTATGCCAATTCCTCACTCCTCACTCCTCACTCCTCATTCAGCGTGTATACTCTCCGCACACATCTGCATATACTAAGTTAAAACATTTCTCCCCAACAGGACAAGGAGGTCAGTATATGGATTATCTTATGCTTGTGGATAAATTCAATCCCATAGATATGGGATTTTACGATCGTGTGGAGTTGACAGAGGTGAACGGCAAGTTTATGGAATCTCAGGCAGGAAACAGGCTCAGGCTTCTGCTCAAAAAGGCGGAAGCTGACGGCATAAAGCTGAAAATTATTTCCGCCTATCGCTCTTTTGAATATCAGCAGATGCTTTGGGAGCGTGAAGTATCTCACGAAATGTGGGGCGGTCTGAGTTATGAAAAGGCCGTGGAAAAGGTGGGCAGGACTCTCGCTCTCCCCGGGTCAAGCGAACACAACACCGGGCTTGCTGTGGATCTCGGCAGAGAGGGTGACAATGATGTGAGCGAGGATTTTTACAAGACGCCTGAATCACGGTGGCTTTGTGCAAATGCCGCAGATTTCGGCTTTATCCTTCGCTATCCTCGCCTTAAAGAGCAGATGACCGGCATTGATTTTGAGCCGTGGCATTATCGTTATGTGGGCGTTGAAGCCGCTCGTATCATTGCAGAAGGCGGGCTTTGCCTTGAGGAATTTCTGCACTTTTACTCGGAAAAATATATCTGAAAATCCTGTGAAAATAATTGACAGAAAGAGCATTGTGTAGTATAATTATAACAAAGCTATGAGCGATAGCCGCAAGTTTTTGTATGCTATTGCGAAAGAAAGGAAGTTTTGTTATGTCAAACTATTCAAGAAAAAAGTCGTTCTGGACTTTAATGGGTGCGATGATACTTGTTGTTGCGTCAACTGCGCTTTTTGTATACAAATATTTTGAGGATAAGGAGCATGCCGAAAAGTGGAAAGACTATGACGAGTGCGGTATACAGTAAATAACAGACAGCTTTAAAGGCACTGCTTTTTGTAAGCAGTGCCTTTGTATATCAACACAATTCATTGATGTAAAGTTTATCGAAATCGCTGAAAAAGCGTGCTTGCACTTGAAATGCGGTTTGAAATGTGATATAATAGTCGTAATGACCTGATGACAAACTTGTTCTAGGGAGGGACTTTATAATGCAGATAAGAGAATCAGCTGAAAATTATCTCGAAACGATACTTATTCTCAGCCAGCGCAAGGGCAAAGGCGAGGTAAGAAGCATAGATATAGTAAACGAACTTGAGTTTTCAAAGCCGAGCGTAAGTGTGGCAATGAAAAATCTCCGTGAGAACGGCTATATAACTGTCGATAAGGACGGTTATATTCGTTTGACAGACAAGGGCTTGGAGATAGCCGAGAAAATGTATGAGCGTCATACGTTGCTTTCACAGTGGCTCATAAAGCTTGGTGTTGACGAGAAAGTTGCAGTAGAGGACGCTTGCCGTATGGAACACGTTATCAGTGCGGAGTCCTTTGCGGCTATCAAAAAGCACACAGGTATGGCTTGATAAGATGATAATTGCCGTGGGTCTTCCTGCGGCATTTTTTTATTGCAAACAAAAATGGAGAACAGCTTTGTGCCGTTCTCCTTTTTGTTATTTGAATTTGTCTTTGAGCTTGTCAAAGAATGTTTTGCGCTTTGCGTAGTTCTTTTCACCGAGGGACTTTTCGTAGTCACGGAGCTTTTCTTTCTGCTCTTTGGTCAGATTGCGTGGAACTTCAACTGTTACACGAACGTAGTGGTCGCCGTGGTCGTTTCTGTTTACCTTCTTTATGCCCTTGCCTCTTAGGCGGAACACTGTGCCTGTCTGTGTACCCTCTGGCACTGTGTATTTTACCTTGCCGTCAACTGTAGGAACCGTTATCTCGTCACCGAGAGTAGCCTGTGCATAAGTAAGCGGTATCTCTGTCCACACGTCATAGCCGTCACGCTCGAAAATAGGGTCAGGTCGAACTGTAATGTTGATGTGCAGGTCGCCGTTAGGACCTCCGTTTATACCGCAGTTGCCCTCACCGCCTACTCTAAGTGTCTGACCATCGTCGATGCCGGCAGGAACGTTTATCTCCTTTTCAGATACCTTCTTTACTCTGCCCTGACCGTTGCAGGTATGGCAAGGGTTGTCGATTATCTGACCCTTACCGCCACAGCGACTGCAAGTCGTGGTCTGAGCGATGTTTCCGAAAGGCGTTCTCTGTGTTATCCTTACTGTACCAGTGCCGTGGCAGTCAGGACAGGTCTTAGGCGAAGAACCTGCGGCTGCGCCTGTGCCGTGACAGTCAGGACATTTTTCGGCTCTGTTTATGCGAATTTTCACGGTCTTGCCCTTGCAGGCTTCCATGAAGTCAAGAACAACGTTCGCTCTTATATCCTCGCCACGTCTTGGTGCGTTAGGGTTAGCAGAACGTCCGCCACCAAAGCCTCCGCCAAATCCACCGAAAATGGAATCGAAAATATCGCCCATATCGCCAAATCCGCCGAAGCCTCCTGCACCTGCTCCACCGCCTGCACCGTAGTTCGGGTCTACGCCTGCGTGACCAAACTGGTCATATCTTGCTCTTTTATCTTTATCTGAAAGCACTTCATAAGCTTCATTTACTTCCTTGAACTTCTCCTCGCACTCTTTGTCGCCTGGGTGAAGGTCAGGGTGATACTGCTTTGCAAGCTTACGGAATGCCTTTTTTAATTCATCGTCTGTGGCAGTTTTTGAAACGCCAAGCACTTCATAGTAATCTCTTTTTTCAGCCATATAAACGCCCATGCTCTGTAAGCTGCAGATCGTGAAAGTCTTGGGGCATGGGCTTGCCTCCTTTTTGTAAGTATAGTCCTTTCACGCTTTTCACACAGCCTTTTAATACGGCAATAGCCCCTGCTCAGAAAATTCGGAGCAGAGGCAGCCGTTATGATTTATTCTGCGTCAGTAAATTCAGCGTCTATAACGTCGTCGCCACCGTTGTTTGAAGCGCCGCCGTTGCTGCCGCCATTTGCTCCGCCCATGTTGTTAGGGTCAAAGCCTGCGGCACCGCCTGCTGCCTGCTGTGCCTGTGCAGCCTGCTGATATACCTTAGTTGCAACGCCCTGGAATGTTTCCTCAAGCTCCTTGTGCTTAGCCTTGATAGCCTCGATATCAGTACCCTTGAGGGCTTCCTTAAGAGCGTCTATCTTAGCCTGACAAGCTGACTTGTCAGCAGCGTCTACCTTGTCACCGAACTCGCCCAGTGACTTTTCAGCCTGGAAGCAAAGCTGGTCAGCAGCGTTTCTTGCGTCAACGTCCTCTTTCTTCTTAGCGTCCTCTGCTGCGAATGCCTCAGCTTCCTTGACAGCCTTATCTATATCGTCCTTAGACATATTTGTTGAAGAAGTGATCGTAATGTTCTGCTCCTTGCCTGTGCCAAGATCCTTAGCGGAAACGTGTACGATACCGTTAGCGTCGATATCGAATGTTACCTCGATCTGTGGAACGCCTCTTGGAGCAGGAGCGATTCCGTCAAGTCTGAACATACCGAGCTGCTTGTTGTCCTTAGCGAACTCACGCTCACCCTGAAGTACGTTGATATCAACGGCTGACTGGTTATCAGCGGCAGTTGAGAATATCTGTGACTTCTTTGTAGGTATAGTTGTGTTTCTCTCGATGATCTTTGTGCAAATACCGCCCATTGTTTCAAGACCAAGTGACAGTGGAGTTACATCGAGGAGGAGCAGACCGTCCTTAACGTCGCCTGCGAGAACGCCACCCTGATATGCAGCGCCAAGTGCTACGCACTCATCTGGGTTGATGCCCTTGAATGGCTCTTTGCCAAGGAATTTCTTAACAGCTTCCTGAACGGCTGGTATTCTTGAAGAACCGCCGACCATAAGGACTTTCTGGAGGTCGTTAGCTGACAGACCTGAGTCTGAAAGTGCCTGACGAACTGGTCCCATTGTTGACTCAACAAGGTCTGCTGTCATTTCGTTGAACTTAGCCTGTGTAAGTGTCATTTCAAGATGCTTTGGACCTGTAGCGTCTGCTGTGATGAATGGGAGAGAGATAGTTGATGATGCTGTAGATGAAAGCTCTATCTTAGCCTTTTCAGCAGCTTCCTTGAGTCTCTGCATTGCCATTTTATCGCCTGAGAGGTCAACGCCCTCAGTCTTCTTGAACTCTGCGATCATCCAATCTATAATTCTCTGGTCGAAGTCGTCGCCGCCCAGGTGGTTGTTACCTGCTGTAGCAAGAACCTCTGTAACACCGTCGCCCATTTCGATGATAGATACATCGAATGTACCGCCGCCCAGGTCGTAAACCATGACCTTCTGATCATCTTCCTTATCGATACCGTAAGAAAGTGCAGCGGCTGTTGGCTCATTGATGATTCTCTTTACTGTCAGACCTGCGATCTGACCTGCGTCCTTAGTAGCCTGTCTTTGTGCGTCTGTGAAGTAAGCAGGAACTGTGATAACAGCCTCTGTTACCTTTTCGCCAAGGTAAGCTTCTGCGTCAGCTTTCAGCTTCTGGAGTATCATAGCTGAAATTTCCTGTGGAGTGTAATCCTTGCCGCCCATGTGAGCCTTGTAGTCAGAGCCCATATGTCTCTTGATAGAAATTACAGTGTTGTCATAGTTCGTAACAGCCTGTCTTTTTGCTACCTGACCGATAAGTCTGTCGCCGTTTTTTGAAACGCCAACTACTGACGGAGTTGTTCTTGCACCCTCGCTGTTAGGGATAACAACGGCTTCGCCGCCCTCCATAACTGCTACACAAGAGTTTGTTGTACCTAAATCTATACCGATGATTTTGCTCATAAGATCAAGTCCTTTCAAAATTTACTTAATTTATATCAAGACCTTTAGTCCCGATGTCTTTGTTTATGGGTTTGCTACTATTACCATTGCGTGTCTTATTACCTTGCCGCCTATGGTGTAGCCGTTTTGAAGCACCTGCGCCACAATATTTTCACCGAGGTCAGGGTCGTCAACTGTGCTTACAGCCGTTGCAACGTTCGGGTCAAATTCCTTGCCCGCAAGCTCCATTACCTCAACGTTGAGTTTTTTCAGAGCGTCGCTGAACTGATTGAATATCATTTCAACGCCCTGCTTATAAACTGCGTCCTGAGTTTCTGTGCCTAACGCTCTTTCAAAGTTGTCAAACACCGGCAGGAAGCCGTTTATCACATTTCCCTTTGCTGTGTCTGTAAGCTCCAGTCTTTCCTTTGCGCTTCTTTTTCTGAAGTTATCATATTCAGCCATAAGTCTGAGATACTTGTCATTTGCTTCGGCAAGCTCTTTTTTCAGCTTTTCTGTTTCGCTCTCCTCCGCCTTCTTCTCTGTATCCTCAGTGGCATTTTCTGCGGTATCCGCCGCTTCTTTTACTTCTTCGCTTTCAGCAGAGGTGTTTTCCTCTTTTTCAAGCTCGGTGTCCTTTTCAGTTTCCTTACTCAATTTACGCCGCCTGCCTTCCTTTTTATTCATTTTCGTCATCTTCTTTGTTTTGCTCTTGTGGCTTTTCGGATATCATTTCCGATATCTTCCCTGTGAAATACTCGAGATATGGGATAAACTTCGCATAGTCGAGCCTCATAGGACCTATAAGCCCCAGCGCACCTGCTGTCTTGCCGTCCTTTGAGAACGGAGCTGTTATAATAGAGGAGTTGTGGATAACAAATCCGTCACGCTCAGGGGAGAACATAACGTGAAGCCCTGAGAACGTTTCGTCAATAAATCCTTTAAGCTCCTTCTGATTATCGAGAAAGCTTATTATCTCATTTTGGTTGAAGTCCTTGCAGGTGAGAAGATTGCTTTGACCTTTGATAGACACGCTGCTCATTTCCTTTGTCATCTTCATGATCTCGGAAACAAGCGGTGAAAGGGTCATCATGTACGTTCCCATTGCTTCTGTGAGCTTTTCAAGATAAGCGTCCGAAAGACTGTCGATAGGCACGCCGTTGAGATTTTCCTTTACGAAGTTATCAAAAAACTCAAGCTGATCCTGACTGAGGTCGAACTCCAATCGGCAAACCTTATTCTTAATAGAGCCGTTGGACGTTATCATCAAAATAACGTACATTCTCTTTCCTGTAGGTATTACCTCTACCTTTGAGATAAGCGAGAACTTTGGCGTTGCGTTAGCAACCACTGCCGCACATTTCGTAAGATCCGCCAATGCCATTGAAGCCTTGTTCACAAGGTCTTCCTCTGTGACATATTCCTGCGGTATCATTGAATCCAGCATCTTCTTTTCATTTGCTGTAAGCTGGTTTTGCTCCATGAGCCGGTCAACATAAAGCCTGTAGCCCTTATATGTTGGTATTCTGCCTGCGGAGGTGTGTGGCTGTTCGAGATAGCCTTGCTTCTCAAGCTCTGCCATTTCATTTCTTATGGTCGCTGAGGACGCTTTGACGTGAGCCATTATCGCCTTTGAGCCTACAGGCTCGCCTGTTACGATATATTCATTGACTACCGCTGAAAGTATTTTCAGCTTGCGGTCGTCCATTTGCTCACCACCCGTTCTTCTTGTTAGCACTTATTGCATTTAAGTGTTAGCACTCTTTCTTCTCGAGTGCTAAGTATAGTTTATACCCTTTTGACGATTTTGTCAAGGGGTTTAAGACTATTTTTCTCACAAATTTCAAAAATATTTGAACTTCTTTTCCGTCATATTGCACAACACTTTGCTGGAAATGCAAAAAGCGGGCAGACCGCAGTGGTCTGTCCGCCCGATGTTGGAGAAAGATCAGATAAAATTATTCTTTTGTATAAGCAGAAAGATCAGGAACAGCAAGCAGGCTGTCGTCTGCTTCGCCTATGGAATCTACAGTGAAGTAAACTGCGCTTGATTCGTCAGCACCCTCTGGGAGCAGAACTACCTGCTTAAGGTCATATGTAGCGCCGTCAAAGCCGTAAACTATCTGACCCTCAGCACCTGCAACGGCACTGTCGAGCTTATAGTATTCGTGAACGACGTTTGTTGTTTCGTCAATATATGCGTGGTCAAAATCGAGGGTCGCGCCGAAAAGAATGTCGGCTGACTTCCACTGATTTCCGTCGTCGTCCTCAATGCTGTAGGTGGTCGTGCCTTCTGAAACGTTGTAAAGCTTTCCGTCGCCAGGGCAAACTGTGTATGACTTCATGCCCTGAACTGTGAGTGCCTGATAAGCCTTGCCGTCCTTTACGCAGATAGTATACTTTGTGCCGTTGTTTGACATCTGACCTGTAAGGTTCGCAAGATAGTTGCCCTCATACTTGTCTTTCATCTGCTCGAAAGCTCTGAAATCGCCGTCAACGTCATAATCCGTTGTGCCTGCGTTTGTGGAAGTGCTGTCAGCGGAGCTTTCGTCTGCTGTGCTTTCAGCAGGAGCGGCAGACTCTGCGGCAGCCGTTGTTGTAGTAGTTGTTTCAGCCTTTGAAGAGCTTGCAGTATCGCTCTCCGAGCAGCCTGCCATTGCTGTACACATTGCCAAAGCTGCAATAATAGTTACCATTTTCTTGTTCATAATATTTTGCCTCCGAAAAATGACAAGAATTACTCGGCTGACTCAGCGCCTGACTCAACATCGAGTTCAGCGTCATAAGGGATATCGTCAGTGCTCATATCGAAAGACTGCTCTGTCCAACTGTCAAAATCGTCAGGGAGTTTGACTTCAACGTTTTCAGTTGTGAATGAGTTTACTGTAACAGTAGTCGTTGAGCCGTCAGAGATAGTTTCTATTTTAACAATATCCTTTGTGTCAGCATTGAAGTAATACTTGAATGTTGTTGTGAAAGAATGATCGTCAGAATCGCTTGTGTCGAGAGTTACGCCTGATTCAAGCTCGATGCCAGGATCTTCTGTGTTTTCAAAAGTTTCGCAGATAAGACCGTCGTCAGTTGTTTCAGAGCTTATGAACTTGTAGCTGTCGTTAATGCCGTAGCCTATTTCGCTCTTGAAGTCGTCGATAGATTCTTCCATATCAACAGTGTAATACGTTTTTGACTCGCTGTCAAGTGTGTACATAACTCCGTCGATACTATAGATATCCATATCCACGCCCATAAAGTTCATTTTCATGTGCATATTGCCGCCTGCTATCTCAACAACGGCTGATGAATTGTCATATTCGCTTGCCACTGTCATGTCGATAGCAAGGCTCTCGCCCTGTATCTTCTTTGTATACTGCGCTGTGAGAGTATCCTCGAGATCTGTGGCTGTGCCTGCTTCTGAAGCAGTTGACTCGTCAGCGGCTGCGCTTGTTTCTGCCTTTGATGTGCTGTCTGCTTTTGATGAGCTTGAAGAACTGCTGTCCGAACAGCCTGCCATTACTGCGCATGACATTATAAGTGAAACGAGAAGTGCAGTTATTTTTTTCATTATAAATACCTCTTTCTAAAATTTTAATAAATTATTATTGTTATATAACCTATACTCAAAACTATAACATATTTCACAAATAACGTCAATAGATTTTGTGAAATATTTTTCCCTTTTTGTATCGAACCACAAATCAGCAAAGCTAAGAATGCATGATTTAGGTATTTATAATCAAACATATTTGTGGTATAATGTGAATAGTAAGAATAAAAGGAGCGAATTATGAGATACGATAATATACATAAAGGCAAATTTCTATCAAGACCGAACAGGTTTATCGCCAACGTTGAGATAGACGGCAAAGCCGAGGTCTGCCATGTGAAAAATACGGGCAGATGCAAAGAGCTTTTGGTGGAGGGGTGTACTGTTTGGCTTGAACATTCAGACAGCGAATCGAGAAAGACCGCTTTTGACCTTGTGGCTGTGGAAAAAGGTGACAGGCTCATAAACATGGACAGCCAAGCCCCGAATAAGGCGGTAGGGGAGTGGCTGAGAGAAAAAATGCCTTTTGGCGAGGACTTCTCGGTCTATCCCGAAAAGAAATACGGCAATTCACGCTTTGATTTTTACTTAGAGTCGCAGGATAGGAAGATCTTCATGGAGGTCAAGGGCTGTACGCTGGAGAAAGACGGTGTTGTGCTTTTCCCTGACGCTCCTACCCTCCGTGGGGTGAAGCATATAGAGGAGCTTTCTCACTGCCTTGACGAAGGGTATGAAGCTTATATAATGATACTCGTTCAGATGAGCGATGTGAAATATTTCACTCCAAATTATGACACTCACCCTGAGTTCGGAGAGGCTTTGGAGAAAGCTTCCCGAAAGGGCGTGAAGATACTATGCTATGACTGCAACGTGACCCATGACTCTATGACAGTGGGCAAGCCTGTTAAGGTGAAGCTGGGCAGGTAATATGACGGCTCGTCCTGCATATACATTATAATACTAAGATGTATATGGGAGTGACAGCATTGGATATAAAGAAAGTCTGCCTGCGTTGTGTTGCAGTTATAATTGTGGCGTTCGTTATGCCCACGGGGATATGGCTTTATGCAAGATCTGCAAGCAGGTTCGGCAGGGTGGCGGCTGTGGCGGCAGGGGTGGCGATGGGAGAATACAAGCCGTATTTTGCTATGGAAAGCGAAACGGACACGGCATCAAAGCCTGTGGTATCAAATAAGCTTGAAGCGGCGGTGGTGTCAAAGCACAGCATATGGGATATGGATATGGCGCCACAGGAGAAGCAAACGCCCTCAAAAAGCTCAGAAGTGCCAAGCCCTTTGCCTGCTCAGGACGTGACGGACAAGATACCATATCCTGCAAGCATGGAGGGGAATGACGGTGTTATAGAAAAATACACCTACGGCAGATATGACGGCGAGCAGTATTTCGACCTTGACGGCGGCGGTCAGGTGAGAAATTGCACTGAGCTTTCAAATGATGAGCTTTATGAGGAAAGCTCAAAGCCATATGATTTTCAAATAGACGGAAATTCCTCTGAGCCGCAGATACTTATTTATCATACCCACGCCACGGAAAGCTTTGAGCCCACAGACAAAGACCACTATGACAGCTCCTTTTCCTGCAAGACCACCGACCCTGAAATGAATATGCTGTCGGTAGGGGACAAGATATGCGAACAGCTTGACAAAGCAGGCGTTGCGTACATCCACGATACACTTGTGCATGATTATCCCAGCTATGACGGCTCTTACGATTCAAGCCGAATGGCGGTAAAGCAGATATTGGAGGAGTACCCCTCTATAAAGGTATGTCTTGACGTTCACCGTGACGGCATAGAGCGTGAGGACGGCACAAGGCTCGCACCTGTGGCGGAGATAGATGGCAGGGAAGCGGCTCAGCTTATGATAATATCAGGGTGTGATGACGGCACTATGGGTATGCCTGACTATATGAAGAATTTTCACTTCGCCTGTGCCTTGCAGTCGGCTTTGGAGAGCGATTGGCAGGGGCTTACACGGCCTGTACTTTTCGACTATCGCCACTATAATCAGGATTTGACCACCGGCTCGCTTCTTATAGAGGTGGGAAGCCACGGCAATTCTATCACTCAGGCACAGTATACAGGCGAGCTTATAGGAAAGACCTTGGGTGAGATGTTCGGAGGAGAATAGGTGCAATAACGCACAAAATATGTGTGGCAAATTGTCTTAAAATGCCGAAAATACGGCTTTTAGCGGTTGGTTTCTTGACAAGAACGGGGTTTTGCGTTATAATAAAAGGGACTACATAAACGTTACAGCGTGAGAAATATATAATACGCTTATATTTTGGAGAACTGATATTATGAAAAAAATTTACCCCATGAAAAGAATAGCCGCAGGCTGTATGGCTCTGTGCATAGCTTTTGCCGCCTTTGGTTTTTCTGACAACAGTGTGAAAGATGTCGTAATGGCGGATAATGATACATACAGCAGTCAGCTTGAAGAGCTAAAAAAGCAACAGCAGGAGCTTGATAAGCAGATAGCTGACGCTGACAAAAAGCTTGCCGACGAGCAGGACAACCTTGAGGCTATAAAGAAAAAATATAAGTCCATACAGAAAAAGATAGCAAATTCAGAGAAATATTCCTCTGAGCTTGAAGACCAAATGGCAGAGCTTGACGGCAAACAGCTTGACACTCAGCACAGCCTTGACTTGCAGGAAGCTGCAATAAACGAGGGCAAGGACGATTTTATGGAGCGTATTCGTGCAATGTATGTTGCAGGCGGAGCAAATTCGTACACAAACGTGCTGATAAATTCATCTGATTTTTATGACGTTCTTATGAGGATAGAGCTTGTGACGAGAGTTGCAAAGCACGATAATGACGAGCTTAACGAGCTTTTGGATCAGTATAAAAAGCTTGAAAAGACCAAAGCGGAGCTTGACGAGCAGATAAAACAGCTCAAAGCAAAGGCTGAGGAATATGCCAAGGAGCAGAAAACTTTGGCGGGCGAGCAGGCGGAGCTTCTGAAAATGGAGCAGGAGTCCGGCAAGCTTATCGAGCAGATAAAGAACGATAAGAGCGACCTTGAAAATAAGTCACAGCAGGTGGACAATAAGTATTCGGAGGTGTCCTCAAAGGCGAATACCACCACGACTGCGACCACCACCAAGAAAAAGACTACCACCACCAAAAAGAGTGGTAACAGCGGTGAAAAGACCACTACCACAAAGAAGCCGGCTCAAACGGAAAAGCCTGACGAAACTACGGTTCAGACCACCACAACTCCGCAGGAAACAGCTAAGCCAAAGCCTGAAACAAGCAAAAAGACCACTACCACAACAACAGCAGCCCCTGCACCTAAGCCTGATTATTCAAGCAGTTCTAAGATAGACACTGTTGTTTCATATGCCAAAAGCATGGTGGGCGGAGCGTATGTATGGGGCGGTTCACAGTTTGGTGCAACGGATTGTTCGGGTCTTGTGATGCTCTCGTTCGCACAGGTGGGAATAAATCTTCCGCACTATGCGGCTTCGCAGGCTTTATACGGCACTACAGTTTCATATAACAACATGAAGAAGGGCGACGTTATCTTCTTTGGCGGAGCGTCGATCTCGAGCATTTACCACGTTGCTATCTATATCGGCGACGGCAAAATGGTACACGCCCAGAACACTGCCACTGGCATCGTTATTTCAAATGTTGAGTATTTTTCAAGATACAACAACATCACTATTATCAAAAGACTTATATAACGCAAAAACGCAGTCTGCAAGGGCTGCGTTTTTTTTATATCTATTATAATGATACAACATAAAACGTCCCGAAAATACATACAAAATTACTTAAATGTGAACATTCATTTTCAAACCTATTGACAAAGCTAAGTATTTGTGATATAATTAAATCAAATAAAGATTGTAGGCTTTGATAACAATTGCTGTACAAAACAGCAGTAAGGCAGGGGGAAGAAAAATGGATAGTCTGAAAACGTGTTTTTTTGGCGGCTATGATAAGCTTGATACATTAAAATATATCGACACCATAACCAGCGAGATCTATATGCTGGAGTCGGCTATCGAAAAGAAAAAGAACGGTGATAACTTTGTTATCCCCGGAGAAACAGGTCAGCGAAAGCTTAAAGGCTCAGCGCTTGGTGGATTTGCAAAGCCTGATGTGGACAGCTACATCTGTGCGCTTCTTGGAAAGGCGGCTGAGCTTCGTGAAAAGCTTTGCAGCTAACGGCTAATAAAGGCAAAAAAATATCCGCAGAGGTCATTTTATATGGCTTCTGCGGTTTTTTTGTCGTATCTTGTCTTAAAAGAGCAATAAAAAATTAATACCCACTTCCATCGGCTGAAATGAGCATTAATTTTTATAGAATTATGAAAGGGATTCTTTGGTATTTGGTAAAACCTAAAGACGAGGAAATGTATCAGCGACTTGGGGAATCGCAGAGGGAAAGAAGATAAAAACCTGACTTTAAGTTTTACCAATTACCAAAGCTTTTTTTGTTTCTTCTGCTGTGATTATATAATACCAGTTCTGTGTGAACCGAATATGAATTTTCAGGGGATTTCGGAGAGTTTTTTGAAAAAAATAAATGTTAATCACCAGTTCACAATTATAAGCTATAATGTCATTATTGGGGATTTTTTTTACGAGGGAGGATATTTTATGTTTCAGATACTTGTGGTGGAGGACGATGCAAGCCTTAGAAAGCTCATGTCTGCCGCACTTAAACAGCACGGCTATGTGACTTTTCTTGCAAATGACGGTCTGGAGGCTTTGGACGTTCTTGAAAAAACGAATATAGACCTTATAATTTCAGATATAATGATGCCGAATATGGACGGCTATGAGCTTACAAGACAGCTCAGAAAGGCTGATTTCAACCTGCCTATACTTATGGTCACCGCAAAGGAGACCTTTGAGGACAAGCAGGAGGGCTTTTCTGCCGGCACAGACGATTATATGGTAAAGCCTATTGATATAAATGAGATGATACTCCGTGTGGGTGCGCTTTTAAGGCGTTCAAAAATGGCGTCGGAACATTCTCTTACTGTGGGAAACTGCGTGCTTGATTATGACGCTATGAGCGTGGCGGTTGACGGCGGTGCGGCGGAAACTATACCGCAAATGGAGTTCAAACTGCTTTTTAAACTGCTCAGCTACCCTGACAAGATATTCACACGCCGTCAGCTCCTTGACGAGCTTTGGGGCATGGATAAGGACGTTGATGAGCGTACTGTTGACGTTCACGTTAAAAGGCTGAGAGAGCGTTACGGAAGCTGTGAGTCATTCGATATTGTCACGGTTCGTGGACTTGGCTATAAGGCTGTGAAAAAGCAGTGAGGGATAAGCCTGAGGGGTGAGGGGTTTGGATAAGAAAAAGACCAAAAACAAAACAAGTTTGCAGTTCAAGCTGACTCTTATGTTTTTCTTTGTGATGCTGGTGTCGGCTTCTATATCGGTGTCAGTGCTTGTAATGGTGTGCAGTCCTGTAATGAAAAGCAATGCCGAACAGCAGTTGGTGGAGCTTTCCATGGCAATGGATCAGCTTGAAGAAAAGGGCGGTTTTACTGTGGACGAGATAGTTTCCATTGTGAACAATTCAGCCTATAGTCTGTCAGTGGTGGATAAAAACGATTCAAGAGTACACGACCATTTTGCAGATATCGTGCATAAGGGATATTATGTGTCCTCAGAGGGTGTTGTGCCTAACGCAACTATAATCTCTCAGGTCTATGATAAGTTCGTTATCATAGACAGCTTTTCAAGCGACAGCGTTTACTGGGTAGTAAATCTTGTTGTCATCATAGCTTTTATGGTCTGTATCGTTATCGGTACTATTATAACAGCGTTCATGAGTCGAAGCATTATACAGCCTATACGAGATCTTAGTGCGGCGGCGGCTGAGATAGCAAAGGGCAATTTTAAGGTAAGAGTAAGAGAGCCGTCTGATCCTGAATACAGCATACTTGCGCAGAACTTTAACAAAATGGCTGAGGAGCTTGCAGGTACGGAAACGCTGAGAGGTGACTTTATCTCAAACGTTTCCCACGAGTTCAAAACGCCTCTGGCTTCCATACAGGGCTTTGCAAAGCTTCTGCAATCTGACGATATAACCGAGCAGGAGCGTGAGGAATACACGCAGATAATAATCGACGAAACATCACGGCTTTCAAAGCTTTCGTCAAATATTTTGAGGCTCACAAAGCTTGAAAATCAGAAAACAGTGGGCAAAAAGACAAGATTTTCTCTTGACGAGCAGATAAGAAAAATACTTCTTGTGCTTGAACCTGAGTGGTCGAAGAAAAAAATCGACCTTGATATCGACCTTGAGGATATCATGTATGTGGGCAGTGAGGAGCTTATGGCGCAGATATGGCAGAATATCATCAACAACGCTATCAAGTTCACACCGGAGGGCGGAAAGATAAGCGTGAAGCTTTTCCGCAACGAGAAGAATATTTCGGCGGAGATATGGGACAACGGTCCGTCTATAGCTCCTGACGTAAAGGCGAAGATATTTGATAAGTTCTATCAGGGCGATCGCTCCCGTGCAACAGAGGGCAACGGCCTTGGACTTGCACTTGTAAAAAGGATAATCGAGCTTTCCGAGGGCAGCATAGAGGTAGAAAACGATATGAAAAAAGGCGGCGTTTGCTTCCGCATAAGCCTGCCTTATCTTATTGAGGATATGATGTAGTGTAGTGGCAACCTTGGGTCGCCTGCCTATCACAGCCCATTATACATACGAAGATTTTTTGCAAACAAAAAGGAGCAGTTCATTGCGAATTGCTCCTTTTATCTGTCTATCATATTTTAGAACAGACTTGCCACAAAGCCTGCTGCCACACCGAAAACATAAAGTATTCCCATTATGGCGAAATTCTCTTTCATGTTGTGCTTGTTGGTCTTGAAAAGCACCAGAAGTCCCACTCCTGCTCCTGTGCAAAGTCCTGCGATAAGCGAGCCGAAGCTCACAACTCCCTCGATATAAAGCTGAGTGAGAACAACAGAAGCCGCACAGTTCGGGATAAAGCCTATTATTCCTGCTATGAACGGCTGAACTATGCTGTCAGACATAAGCAGGGTCTTTACTGTGTCCTCTCCTGCAAACTCCATTACCGCACCGAGAATAAGGTTTACCGCAAATATAAAAAGTATTATGCTTACAGTGTGGTGAAGTGCCGAGTGCAAAATACTGTGGTGTTCGCAGTCGCAGTCCTCGCATATCTCCTTGAAAGGCTCTTCGTCCTGCTTTTTGCCCATAAGCTTTAAGATAAGGTCAACAAGCACACCTGCTATTATAGCCACAGCTACCTTTATAAGAATAAGCTGCCAAAGCTTGCCGGCAAATGCAGGGTTTGCTATCATCATTGGTATTGCCTCGTCGCTTGTGGCAAGGTATACCGAAATGAGAGTTCCCATTGTGATTAGCCTGCCTGAGTAAAGGTTGGAAGCCACAACGGAAAATCCGCACTGTGGCACTGCTCCAAGTATGCTTCCTCCTATCGCACCAAAAGGTCCCATTTTTCTAAGAGCCTTTCCAAGCTTGTCGGCAGAACGATGTTCTATATACTCTATAAGCAGATAAACACCGAACAGAAAAGGCAGGATCTTAAGGCTGTCTATTAATGCGTCAAGAAAAACGTCAACTAAAGTTTCAAACATATATCTATCTCCTGTAAATTATCTATGGTTTTAAAACGGTCTTTATGTCAACTCGACTATTATACAATATTTATTCACCCTTGTCAATCTTATGTTTATATGATAATCTGTTCATTTGTTTACCCTTTTCAGCAACAAAAAACGAGCGAAATTTCTCCGCCCGTTTGATGTTTTTATTCTGTTTTATACAGAACGCTTTGTAAAGCCGTCCCATGCGGTGAGCAGGAACACCACCATGTGTGCTATAAGAACGCCTACGGCAAAGGTCAGGCTGTGCTGAGCAAATATTGAGTAGCCCTTTGAGATAGAAGCAAGGTCTGTGTTTGCGAACACAAGGAATCTTGCCCAATCCTGTCCAAGCTGACCCAAAAGCTGTGTGACCGTTGAGCCTATGCACATTGTGAATACGCTGACGCCGATAGCAAGGGCTGTGCTTCTTACGAGTGACGAGATAGCGAACGCCAGTGTTGACATTACCACCATTTCAACGCTTTTCATCAGATATTGCTCTGCCGCATAAAGCAGTGTAGGCATTTCCTTTACATCGTCGCCGCTTACATAGATATAAGGCGTTGAGAAGCCGTCAAAGCCGAGCATAAGCCCTGTAATAGGTATCATCACCGCGAAAAGTATGCAAAGCATTATGTAACCCACTGTGATGACAGTGAAGTATTTTGACATCAGTATCTTCCAGCGTTTAACAGGGTTTATAAGCAGAAACTTGACAGTTCCCTGTGAAAATTCAGAGGATACAATGCCGCCTGCGATAACGATAGCAAGCAGTGCGACTACTGTCACAAGGGAAGTGCTTGTGAGAAACACTGTCCAGAATGTTATCTGCTCAGGCTCGCTTGTTTCAAACAGCGACATCTGGTTTGCCGTGTTGTCGAGCTTATCATTGTCAAGCTGATAGAGTGCAAGTTTTATATTATCCTCCAGCTTTGCTCTGCTGTTCTGTCCGTCAGACTTTGCGTCGCCCATGGTCGCAATGGTGTTTTTTGCGTTTGCAACTGTCATGATAAGATCGTTTTTCTTCTCGTTTGACTTGTCAAAGGAAATATCCTTGTCCAACCTGTATTGATATTCCCACTTTTCGCCCTCTGTGAGTATTTCATTATCCAGCCTGTATTGACAGAAGCCACGCCAATCGTTGTCGTCAAGATACTTCTTTATCCCTGACATATCACCGGTGCCGTCTGCGAACATGGCTGACAGTACATCATATCTCCAATCATCGCTGTCGATATCGTTGTCAATCAGATACTGCCACATTGCGATCTCGTTAGGGTCGCCGTTTGTGTCTTTGAGCCAATCTATGTTTTGCTGATAATCACCAGTTGCGTCATAGCTTGAATAGTTATTGCTCTCCATATTGTGCTTTGCAAAAAGTGCAATGCCTGAAAGTCCAAGCGCACATATTATTATAAGCACGATCATTATTTTTGTTGATAGCTTTTTGAAAACCTTTATGTACTCGTTTTTCACAAGTCTGAAAAATCTAGCCAATCTGTACGCCCCCTTCCTTTCCTCCTGTAAGCTCGATGAATACGTCCTCAAGCTTCTTGTTCTCTCTGCGGTGAACAGTGTAAAGTGAAACTCCGCCCTCGATAAGCGTCTTGTTCACCGAGGCTATTTTTTTCTTCTCTATCTCCACAGGGATAGAAAGGACAACTGCACCTGTTTCCTTGTCGATACGCTTGCCCTCGTCTGCGAGCATTATAAGACCCATAGCCTTTTGCGGGTCGTCAACTTCAAGTACATATTCAGCAATTGAGCTGTCAGACTGTGAGATAAGCTCATCCATTGTGTATGAGCCTATCATTTTTCCGTTTGCGATAATACCCACTCTGTCGCACATCATTTCCATCTCGCTCATGAGATGTGACGATACCACAACGCAAGTACCTTCCTTGTGAGCAAGCTCTTTGAGTATGTCACGAAGCTCCTTTATGCCCTGAGGGTCAAGACCGTTTGTAGGCTCGTCAAGTATAAGAAGCTTTGGTCTGTGAAGGATAGCCTGCGCAACGCCAAGACGCTGACGCATACCAAGAGAGTATTTCGACACCTTGTCATTAATGCGGTTTGAAAGCCTTACAAGCTCCACCACCTCTTTGATACGCTCCTCAGTTACGCCCTCTCTCATTCTTGCATACTGACGGAGATTTTCCATTCCAGAAAGATACTTGTACATCTCAGGGTTTTCAACAATGCCGCCCACGTTCGCCATTGCTCCCTCAAAGTCTTTTCTTATATCCTTTCCGTCAATGGATATCTCACCCTCGTCAAGCTGTAAAAGTCCCACTGCTATCTTTATAGTTGTGGTCTTTCCTGCACCGTTAGGACCGAGAAAGCCGTAGACCTCGCCACTGTAACACTCCATATCTATGCTGTGAAGTATCTGCTTTTTGCCAAGGGTCTTGTTAAGCCCCTTTATCTTTAGAATAGTATTACTCAACGCTGTCTGCCCCCTCGCTGTCGGTATTTTCTGCACTGCTGTCCGGAACTATCTCAGACTCAGCCTTGCTTTCATCAGCCACGCTGTCACTGTTGTTATCATCAAAGCTGTAATCCTCGCCATATCCGTAGTCGCTGGACGTTGCTATCTTCCAGCCGTCAGAGGTACGCAAAAGATAAAATTCAGCATTTTCATAACTGAAAATCGCCTTGTATGAAGATGTGCTAGGCTCATAGTTGTCGGAATTTGTGTAGTTACCGCTTGTCATGGTGCTTATGCCGTTGGTTGTGAGAAAAGTTGGGTCGCCCTTTGATACGTCATAGCACACATTGTATATCATAGTGACCTTTGCTCCGTCGGCTCCGCTCTTGTTTATTGACATCTCTTTTATGTCATACTCAGCCGAGGTGATATCTCCCCCCTGCGTTGCAACTTCAGCCTGGTTTATTTCGTCCAGAAGTCCTGACTTTGACGAAGCGTACTCATTGTCAGATGTAGTGTAGTCAGTATAATTCTTATTCACAAAATCTGTAAGCTGACTTTTTAACTTATCACTGCTTCCAACGTTTGCACTTGTCAAGTCTGCGATATAATCCCTCATGGTCTGTTCTATCTCAGGCTTGGAAGTCTTGAACTGGTTGTTATCATACGCTGTGTAGCATACGACGCCCAGCGCAAGCACACCGCCAAGAACCAGACCTCTGTTTATGTTTCTTAGTTTCAAAGTTTATCCTCCTTGTGTTCTTTCTTTTTCACGGTTTTCCCGTCAACGTATATAAGTTTATCATAGCCCTTTCCAACTGTCAACCGGTTTAAGAAACGCTTAAGATTTTCATAAGACAACCATACAGACCATAAGATAAAATACATTCTTTGTTTAAATATCTGTAGTGGTGAACAGTTCGCTCTCCTTATTAGCTTATTTGCAAGCAAAGCAAAAAGGTGGTGGAACACGCACGATAACGTATCCCACCGCCTATATGGAATGAGGAAAATTATTCTTTTTATAAAAACAGCTTCAGGTCATTCTCTGCCTTTTTCGGGTCTTTAAGACTTATGCTCCTTACCGCCTTTCTCAGTGGCAGTATCCTTGACGGAACTACCGACAGCATATCCACATCAAGCTCCAGAAATATCTCTGTGAGCGTTGGGTCGCCTGCTATCTCACCGCAAATGCCTGCTTTTATGCCGTTTGCATGGGCGTTGTCGCAAACCATTTTTATCATTCTCAGCATCGCCCTGTGATTTTTCGGTGACACCCTGTCATAACATGGGTTCTGCCTGTCAAGACCGAAAGCGAACTGTTCAAGGTCGTTGGTGCCAATGTTGAAAAAGTCCACCTCTTTGGCTATGATATCGCTTGTCATCACCGCCGCAGGGGTCTCTATCATTGCCCCGAGCTTAACATTGTCGGCAAATTTCCTGCCCTCTTTTATAAGCTCTGCCTTGACCTGCACGATAAGCTCTTTCACCCCCAGTATTTCGCTCACGTCTATAACCATAGGCAGAAGTATTGAAAGCTGTCCGTAAACAGACGCTCTGTATAACGCTCTTAGCTGTGTTTTGAATATGCTTTCTCTTTCAAGACAAAATCGTATGCCTCTACAGCCCATAGAGGGATTTCTCTCAGCACTCATGTCTGCGCAATCTGGTATCTTGTCTGCACCTATATCATAAGTGCCTATTATGACCTCTTTACCCTCCATTGCCTCCAATGCCTTGCGGTAGGTGTAAAACTGAAAATCCTCGTCAGGAAAAGCAGGTCTGTCAAAGCACATAAACTCCGTTCTGAAAAGACCTATCCCACCTGCGTCGTTTTTTACCGCCGATTCAAGCTCCTCAGAGTTGAGTATATTCGCATATATCTTTATCTCATGTCCGTCACGAGTGATGTTTTTTCTTCCTTTGAGCCTTGTGAGAAGTTCCTTTTTCCTGCCCTCAACGGCTTCCTTGTATTCAAGCTGTCTGAGCGTATGCTCATCAGGCTCTATGTAAAGCGTTCCGCTGTAGCCGTCAAGGACGGCTTCCTTGCCCTCATATTCGTCAGAAAGCTCCGTTCCAACGTTCACAATGGCAGGTATGCCAAGATTTTTCGCAAGTATCGCAGTATGAGAGTTCACAGAACCGGACCTTGTGCAGAAGCCCTTTATCTTCGTCTTGTCCATGAGCAGGGTTTCTGAGGGCATAAGGTCACCGGTGCAGATAATGGCGTTCTCTCTGAGTATGGGAAGCTTGTCGGCACAGTTTAAAATGTGTCTTAAAAGTCTGTTTGAAACGTCCTTGACGTCAGCCGCTCTGCTTTGCATATATTCGCTGTCCATTTGTGCCAGCATCTCCGCAAAGCTTCTTGAAGTGCTTGCGACCGCATAATCGGCATTGAAATGCTCGTCAAGTATCTTTGTGCGAATACTGCTGTCGTATTGCTCGTCGGTGATAAGCATTTGGTGTATCACAAATATTTGAGCGTCGCCTTCCCCAACGCTTAACCTTGCACGGTCATAAAGCTCCCCAAGCTCCACAAGAGCAGCGTTTTTAGCCTTGACATATTTCTTGTATTCAAGTTCAGGGTCGGACACTTTTATCTTGTTGATGATAAATTCGTCACGATGATAAAAGGTCAGCTTTCCTCTTGCAATGCTTCCGAATACCGACCGTCCTTTTATGCTTGTCATGAGCGCTCACCCCCAAAAAACATACCTATCTGATATAATTATATCACCATTTGATTAACGATAAAAGTAAAATGTCGTCTGTTTACAGATTATTAACAATATTCGTGATTTTAGCAAACAAGACAATCAATATTTCAGCAAATTTAACAAATCAGAAACATTTTGCAACCTTATGTCAAAATCAGAATAGTACAATCCCTAAAAATCATATGATTAAAAAGCGTATGAGCGATACTTTATATAAGGAGGGACAAATATGTTTTCAGCACTGTTTGAACTGCTTACGGGAAATTTTCTATTTTTCGCACTGCATTTTGACAGCCGCAGCGTGTTTCCAAAACCGCTTTCAGCGAAGGAGGAGCGTGAGTGTTTTGAGAGAATGGCGCAGGGTGACAAGGCGGCAAAGGATAAGCTTATCGAACACAATCTCCGTCTTGTGGCACACATTATAAAAAAGTATTATTCAAATTCCACAGATCAGGAGGACCTTATCTCTATCGGCACTATCGGTCTAATAAAAGCTGTGTCAACATTTGACCACAAGAAAGGCTGCCGCTTCGCCACCTATGGGAGCAGGTGCGTGGAGAACGCAACACTAACATAAAGTCGTATTTTTATCACTATGTTGCAAAGGATAGTCCATCTGGGCGACATTGGCGAATTTATAAGGCATTTAGCAACAACTTCTTCGTCTTTTATTCAAATGACAAAATACCCCTGTTCACTCCTGTATACATTCACACCATCTCTATTCATAACCCTTTTCCTAAGCACAAGAATGTTGACTATGTGCATAAGATGCAGAGTTCTGAAAGTCCAGAAACGGTTTCGGACAAGCTTAAATTTTACCGCTGCAAAAACGGCTATCTTCAAAGCGAAATTGCCGATTACATTAATGTTGACAGAACAACATATATAAGATATGAGGAGAACGTATTAAGTGTATATCCTATCGATAAGATCATCTTACTTGCAAAATTATATAAGGTGGACGTTTGCGACTTGCTGGACGATTATAACAAATTCTTATATAACGATCAAGGCAAGCAAATAAAAAAGCTGCGTAAACGATTATCGCTTACGCAGCTCAAAATGGCTGAATTATTGAACGTGGGTCACTCGACCCTTAAACAATGGGAGTACAATAAAGCCAATATGACCCAAGAAAACTACCTCAAAATAAAAAGCTATTTAGACTGAGGTGACATTGGTCTGTAATACTGAAATTACTGCCTGCAAAACATCTTCACGTTTCTTTGCTTCGGGAACATTTCTCGTTATGTAATTCTTGATGATGTGTCCGTGTAGGTCTGTGACACGCTTTTGCAGCTCAAGAACTCCCGACTCAGTTTCTGGTTCGTGTACAACAATTCTCATTTAGATTACCTCTCCTATAAACATATTTATACGAAAAGCTCGTCCGATATGCATACTTCTGCCGATTTCGTACACCAGAAATATTTCATCTCAGGTTTCATCACGTTGTACACTTTTCATCTCGATTTATTATTTCATCTCAGCGTTTTTATCGGCGTTCTTAAGCTTATAGAACGATGTCTTCTTTAATCTCAGCTTTTTCATCGCCTCAACAGCTGTTATCTCACCCCGATCAAGAGCAATTATCACGTTATTCCAATTAGGTGGTTTAGTTACATTGGGTCTACCAAATTTCTTGCCTTGCTTTTTGGCAATGGCGATACCCTCTGCTTGCCGCTTTCTGATTTTTAGCCGCTCCTGCTCTGCCATACTGGAAAGCACTTCAATCAGCACGGCGGTTATCATATCGCCTACCCATTTATTCTCATTTTCGTATGTGATTTTGGTAGTGGGAATATCAAGTATTACTACCTTAATTTTCATTTGCCGATAGTACTCAAGCTCGGCTTTTATGTCAGACTTATTTCTCGACAGGCGATCCAGCTCCTTGATTACCAGCGTATCGTCCTCACGGAGAATAGCGTTCCTCAAAATCTGATACTGTTCACGCTGGAGATTTTTCCCCGACTCCTTATCAATGTAAATGCAGCTATCGGCAACGCCGTACTCTTTCAAGGCGGCAAGCTGCCTGTCTTCGTTCTGCTGCTTAGTTGATACCCTCGCATACCCAAACACCATAAAAATTGTCCTCCTGTTCGTAAAAGTTCACTTTATATACGAACGTCCGCAAAGTCAAAAACACAGACTTTGCGGACGTTTTCTTTGTGGTTCGTAAATGTATAGTTTTTCAAACTTACTTCTTGCCAATGTTTTTGTTCTGAAGTCGGAAAATGAGATTTACCACATCTTCCTTTGTGTAGCCGCTGCCCTTGGTGGAAGTACCCGACAGGATCTCTAGCAGAAACGTGAGCTTGTCGGGATTGACCCTTGAACACTTTAGCGACATTCGCACAAGATCGTACCTTGCGAGAAACTCAAGTTCACGCAGGCATTGACTCAGGTTGTACACCTGAGTAGATGTTCTCCCGTTCTTCAGAAACATCTCCATAACCTTTTCAGGTATCCAGTTGCTGGCTGTCTCGTACCCGTAAAGATGGTAATGGAGTTTGCAGCACAGCTTGAAAAGATCATTGGAATTTCCGTTGCGGATAACAGCAATGCAGTCCTTGCCAATAATTGAATAGATCTTTCTGCTGGCATAGCTACGCAGACTTCTTACGGTGCTAGGTGAAATACTCAGCACCGTTGCCGCCTGAGAGTCAGACATTCTCGCCACATTAACGAGATCTCTCGCTCTCTTGCTCTGACACCACTTGCAGCTGCTTATATACTGCCAAAGCTTATTTGCGGCAATGACTCGCTCTTGGGTAAAGTACCCTGCTTGCCTTGTCTGCAAGGCTAACTTTTTGTCGTAATTAATGTCTTTGAGCAGGGTTAAGCACTCTGCAAAAATCGACCTTTGTTTCACAGGCATATTAATCGCCTCCCTATAAAATTTTGCCCCAGAGAATCCAGAGCGGACAGCCGTGAATTTCAGGTTATTGATTTTAAATTCAACGCATCCGTTCACTCTGGAGCTACTAATATAATCGCAGCTTAGCATCTTCAAAATTAATATCAAAATATTTTTAAAATTTCTTGATCGGAAATTTGATCTGTATTTTCATCAATCTCAGCTCTTTTATTTGCAAAAGTGGCATTTAGCGTTTATCGCAAACAGGTCTTGGCTAATGGCGAAACAGCTTGCAAATTTCCACTTGGCTTGGCTGCAAAAAGTTTTGCTTAAAACGATAAAAGATTAACTGATTTCGTTGTTGCTTGCAGACGATCTACTGTCCCAAACGGTCGCAAGATACCCCCACCCACGCCGTAAGCCGCTGAGTGCCGCCGTGTCGAGCTGCAGCAATGCCGTAGGGTAAACATACCCAAGCAGCGGAGCAAAAGCCGTGTACGCCGCCGTGTGCGGCTGTGGCGGCAAAAGGAAAAAAGCACAGCCAGACCGCAGGAAAAATGCCGTCAAGCCGTGCTCTTTTTATTTAGTAGTACCCATAGATAGTGAATTTTTTAGTTTAGATGCAATTCAAATCTCCAAAATTACGAATAAATCTCACCCGAAAATCTACCCGGATTTTGCAGGGCGGCTAATAATGCAAAATAGCTGCTGAAAACCACCCTAAAATCGGTCTGCGGCGATAAATGCACTCCCTTGATACCCCATATTGCTAAAATCCAATGGTGCAAGAGTTTTCGCCAACAGGACTTGATTTGATGCTGTTTATCTGCTAATTTTGTATCAAAGAAGAGGTGTGATACCCAAACCTAATGGTACTCGTGCCATTATTAAGTAGGTGTTGTCGAGGTCTTGAGATATGTGCTCGACTACTTCAGCACTCAACATATCAGCTCTATCTATTATAATTAACTTATCTGAGAGGGAAGTTAAATCCCTTACTGAGTTTACACCTCTTTCAAATACGACTACATCTGTGTGGTGATTTTCATTTCTTATCAGAGTACACATATACGTCTTTCCTGTTGCGGCTGCTCCTCTAACTACATTTATTCTACCCCTAAGCTGTATATCAAAGGTTACTGCTTCTCCTGATGATACTATTAGATGTCTTGTTTTCTTATCGTAACTTATCATACTTTCAAATCCTCTCTTTAAAGAAAAGAGAGCGAACTCTTTGGAAGAAATCGCTCTCATTGTTGATACATTTAATCTGAGATAGATATGACTAGCTCGTGGGTAGATTAAAGACCAGTTATCTCTCCATTAGGGTAAACCATGTAAGGATACTCGTACCCTAAACCAAATGGGTCTCCCCACATCTGGGTGCCTGTACCACGCTGATTACCCTGTGGTGTTTCATCCTCGTTTAATGTTCCCTGATGACTGCCGTTCTCATCATCCCAAGACCACGACTGACCACCGCCAGAGCCTCCACCATTGTTATTGCTTGAACCTCCGCCGTTATTGGAGTTACCTCCGCCATTGTTGCTGCTTGAGCCTCCGCCGTTATTCTGGGAGCCTCCGTTGCCACCGTTATTGTTATTGGAGTTACCCCCGCCGTTGTTATCTGTGTTGCCGCTGTTGCCATTGTTATTGTTGTCTGAGGTCTCCTCCGACTTCTCATCGTCCTTCTTCTCTTCCTCTGGCTTTTCCTTGATGATGAGCTTTGAAATGACGGTCACTTCGTTTCCGCTGCTGTCCTTAGCCTTGTAGGTGATAGTGTATTCGCCTGCCTTGTAATCGGATTTCTTTGCCTTGCCGTCAAGCTCAGCGGTGAACTCTACACTCTCATCATAGTTGTCCTTCACCGATACCCCCTTCTTGAAATCAGGGAGCTTGTCACCCTCCGTTATTTCATACTTATCCTTGATACCCGAAAATTCAGGCTTCTCACTGTCTACTACCGTTACTGTGATGTTCCAAACCTCTTCCTCTCCTGTGGCAAGCTTGATGTTAAGTGAAATGCTCTGTACGCCCAACTTGTCAAGTGCTATCTTCTCTTCGCCGCTAACAAATGCAGCTGTGTCTATCTTATCATCGCTCAGTTTAGCAGCAAGTTCAGCTGCGGTCATTTCGCTGCCTGCCTCAAGCTCACATTCAAACACCTTAGGCTCTTTCACCTCAGCCTCAGAGCTGCTTTCCTCAGCTGCGGAAGATACTGAACTTGTGTCCGCAAGGCTGCTTGTTGTGTCTTTCTTGTCCTCGTCATTTCCGCAAGCGGTAAGAAATACCCCTCCTGCTATCGCCAAAGCTGCTGCCGCAACAATAATGTTTCTCGCCATTTTTGATACCCCTCTTTTAATAGATTTTCCAAATAATTTTACTTCAAGTGCCTTAGGCACATCAGTTTCATTCTCCATACCCTCAAGACCAGCTCTGAGCCAGAAGAACGGAATGATACATCTGAACTTCTTGTTCTCTTCTTTCTCAAGGCGTTCTATCTCGTCACGCATTTTTTTATTCGCTCTGCTGAGCCTGCTTTTCACAGTACCCAAAGAAACTTCAAGCGTGTCTGCTATCTCCTGCAAACTCATTTCATCGTAATACCTGAGTATCACACACATACGCTGCTCCTCAGGCAGGCTTTCAACTACCCTGCGTACACATTCGATAACGTCCTCATTTCCAACTAGCTCTCCGGGAATAACACCGTCCGTGTCTTCGAGTTCGAGTTCTGTACCGTCCTCTGTCATATCTGACAGATATAAAGGTTTTTTCTTTCTAAGATAATTCTTACATCTGTTTGCTACTGTTGTTCTCAGATAAGACTTAAAGCCAGCTGCGTTCTTGATATTGTCTAACTTCTGAAATACACATATGTAGCTGTCGTGAATAATGTCCATTGCTTCCTCATCGCTTTTGACGATGCTCTTAGCAAGGAAAAACATATGCTGACAAGTTTCTGTGTACAGCACTTCTTTAGCCTGCTGATCACCTTGTTTCACTTTCTCCACCGTTTCGGTGTAATCCACTTCTTCCTTCATTTTCTAAACTACTCCCATCTTCAATGATTTTCCTAAACAATGCCTTTTGCTGATCTTGGGTCAGCTGATACCCATCAGCAAGTTTCCCAAAGATCTTGCAGAGAACTTCTTCATTCATCTGACCACCTCTTGCTCTCTGTATATATAGACAATCGAGGTGCAGAAAAAGTTCCACATTTCTCAGAAAAATTTTTCTTGATCTTTATTATAACATTTTTCTTACTTAAAGTCAACAGTTTCTTAATAATTAATTTCTCATATGAGTAATTTTATTTGAAATATACAACTCATATTTACATCTTCAATTATTTATCTTGTTTCTTTAAAATAATAATATAAAGCAAAGTTAAAGAAACTGACAGGAGAGATACCCAAATGATTAATGAAAACTGGATACTCGTAAAACTTCGCAAGTACCTCACTGACTATAACTGGAGCATTTATAAGCTAGCCAAAGAGTCTGATATACCATACTCAAGTCTGAATAATATCTTCATAAGAAATACAATGCCAACTGTAAGTACCCTAATGAAACTCTGTAATGGTCTCGGCGTATCTATGTCGGACTTCTTCAAAGACGATACCCTAGAGCAGCCTGTCTCCCACGTTGTCAAGCTCTCTGATGAACAAGCTGAGATACTCACCAAGTACGATAGGCTTTCTGCTAGTGATAAGAAACTCTTAGCTGCGTACCTGTCAGGTTTGGCTAAGGAGTAGGTCTTTTCTTATACCCACCCAACCACCCCTTGATGTGATACTGGAGTTAGCTGACGGTAGAAACTTACTTTGTAAACTGCACCTCGATGGATATTAGCTGTTTAGGGTGCACTCCGTCATATTCTTTAGGGGTTCTCATATCCGTCATACTGTGTTCCTGCAAACATCATTGTACTATATTTTATCTTAGTATTGTTCTTATGCGATTTACAAAACTCGATTTGTAGAAACAGTCCTTGAACATTACTTTAGCTAAAATAAAAAATTATGGAGCCAAAGCCCGTGTTTATGGGCTTTCTTACAGCTATTTAGTGATATCATAAGGCAGGTTCAGATGTCAAGCCGCCACCTGAACTAATCCTTACTTACACTTAGCTATTTACATAAATATCCTTAAATATATGGCGTTTCTCGAGCGAAAAATAGAGTATATACTAAAATCTCGCTATAAATTTAAGTCAGATTTCACGCAAAAATCCACCTCAACAAATTATTATTTGCACTAACAAATTTACATATATCACCATGAAAATATGGCTGAACTCGCAAGAAAATATAACAAATCAGGAATTATTATACATATTCACATGAAAGTATGTGTTCTTAACCATATAAGTATTACCTACAATAAATAAGTATGACCTACGAAAAAATAGTTCATACCTCAGCAAAAGGTAAGCCGAACTAATCGGTAGAATAAAATATTAGCCAAAACAAGCCACTTCTTAGGTAGTTGACTCAGATTGCAAATCAAGACAGCCAATGCCGAAAAATGAGGATGACAGTATCAATGCAGCAAACTTATAGGTTAAACTAGCATCTCTATGGTTTCCAAGCAGATATCATATTCACACTTCGGTCAACTCAAGGCTAAACACCATTGGCTTTAAGAATGTATACAAATTAGAATTAAAACAGGGGAGCTTAATATAATGGCAAAAAAGTATTCTGTAAACATCTCAGACAGGTTGCTGGCTGAGATTATAAAAATGCAAAAGGACAAGCAGGCTGACAAAAGTCAAAGCTGCAATGATAATTCTCAAGAAACTCAATTTGACAAATTTACGCCTAGCACAATGAAACACATTATAGAACATTATTTGACGTACTGCCCACACGACTTTATGCCTCGCTTTTTCTTTGATAAAAAAGGAGATACAATTTTTTCAGATCTAGCGTTAAACAATAAATATATTAACCATTTTCAACAGAAACAGAAAAAAGCATCAGGTATTGGCACAGACTTTATAGATATAAATTATTTTTTGACAAAGGGTATTCCCACTCACAAGATCACTTTCTCTGTTCCAGACTATTTGTTGGAAACTCTTTTGTATGTATGCACACCTAAGAGCGAAAATAATAAGCTGCTCACAAGCCAAGCAAAAGCTCTAACATATGCTATTGTATTTTACATTTATGACGGCTACAAACCATTTTCTCGCACACATAAGGGAATGGATATTCACTTATTAAACCTTCTGGGTACAAAGTGGAAAAAGAATATGATATCGACAAATCGCTCCTTGATGTTTGCGAATAAATACACCTATATCATTGATCTATTCGGCGGCGGTCTTGGCTTAACTATGAATGTAACTTCTCAATTCAAGCACTTGATTATTAATGACTTTGATGTTCGTAAGGCAAATTTATTTCTTTGCCTTAAAAATGATCCGATAAGACTTATATGCGAAATTTTAAGGTTTCAATATACAGAAGAAAACTTCAACATAATGAAAGATCAAAAGTATACCGTTGATAAAGATGCTATTGATAGTAATAAGTACAATATTTTTGAGGCGGTGCGATTTCTTTTTCTTAGTGCATTCAGTTATATGTCTGATTGTAAATCTTTTTATAAAAGAAAATCGGTTTTTTCAGAATTAAAACTAATAAAACGAGTTAGTTGTATCCCTATCTATAATGAACGACTGCAAAAGGCTACAATACTGAATGAAGATGCACTTACAATTCTTCACAACCTCGGCGAATATATTCCTCCAAAGAATCAAGCAAGTTCCTTGATCATAGCAGATCCACCTTATTACGAAACAGTACAATATCCAAAAGGAAATGATACTAAACCGACAACATTCAAGCTCGATTTACATAAGGAACTCATCAACCTACTTTTCAGATTTGAAGGCAAATATGTCTATTATTATAGGAATAACGATACTATAAACAAAATCTTCTTTGAAAAAGCAAAACAACTTAAGAATAACGAAATAAGACCTTGTAACAAATGTAAAGACGTATACTACATTAATGTCGATATACCAATGAGGAAAAAACCTGATAAAGACAGCAATGACGAATCCGAAAACAATGCTGAGCTTAACGCCAACGAAGTTGACCCAACTAAAACTAAACTTAATCCCAACACAGAAAGAATAATCACAAATATCGACAATCCATTAAAAGCCGATGTGCTTGGAGCTATATTTGACAAATTCCAAACCAGAGGAAAGACATCAACTCTCAGCTTAAAACCATATACTGAAAATATAAAAGATATATTTAGCGGCAACTTATTCTATGCCATCAGCAAAAAGCACAACAGCAACCTAAGTGATGAACCACTTGAAATTCTCGGCGATTTTTGTAATTTATTAGAAAAGCAAATAAATCCAGATAAGTCTGGTGTGATTAAGCGTATTCGAAAAGAAGGAAAACAAAATGGCTTATCTGATAGTGAGATTGATAAGCAATGTGAAAATGCAATGAGTGATCTTATAGTATTCTACCATTATTTAAGGTGGATTGAAACACATTTCAAAACTATAAAAAATAAAAGAAAGCTAATTGAAAACAGCGATTGACTTAAACTACTTATTGTGGTATGCTGTATGATACCCAATAAAATAAAAAAGGAGAACCTCATATGAGTACAAGCAATACTGGCTGCGATAATCGGAAGTACGCCATATATGCCCGTAAATCGAAGTTTACAGCAAAAGGCGAAAGTATAAATCAGCAGATCGACCGCTGTAAACTTCATCTTAGCAGTATGAACGTCGATGAGGAAGATATTATCATATTCGAGGACGAGGGCTATTCTGGCGGCAATACCGACAGACCTCAGTTTAAAGAGATGATGGATATGTGCGAGGATAACAAAATCCAATGCGTAATATGCTATAAGCTCGATAGAATAAGCCGATCTGTGTCAGATTTTACAAATACATTCAACAACTTAGAAAAACACAATATTCGCTTTATCTCCGTCAGCGATGGTCTCAACGGAACTAACAGCCCTATGGATAAGGCAATGATACAGCTTGTAGCCGTGTTTGCCGAACTGGAGCGAAATATAATTGCTGAACGTATTATTGATAATATGACCGAGCTAGCACAGAAAGGTCGGTGGCTCGGCGGCACAACTCCAACGGGTTACAAAAGCGTTGAAACCTTCGGCAGTACTAATAAAGAGGGCAAAGTGCACTACGCCCGAAAGCTCGAGATAGTACCCGAAGAAATGGAACTTGTCAAGAGAATTTATAAGCTTTATCTCAAAACAGAATCCCTCACGGCTGTTCAGGCAATCTTACTTAATGATAACATCAAAACAAAAATGGATAATGAGTACTCACGTTTTGCAGTAAAGGTTATTCTAAGAAATCCCGTATACGCTAAGGCTGATAACGCTGTCCTTAAATTTTTCGAGAATAAAGGTTCAACAATATATGCAGATGACGATGCATTTGACGGAACTAAAGGAATGATGGTTTATAATAAAACCAAGCAAGAAAAGAATACCAGCCATAAAGTTAAACCTTACAATGAATGGATCGTAGCTATTGGCGAACATGATGGTGTTATAGATGGGGCAGACTGGGTAAGGGTTCAAAATATTCTGGATAAAAATAAGGATAAGAACTACAATCGTCCACGCAGCCATTGTGCATTGCTTTCTGGATTGCTCAGATGCAAATGCGGTTCTATAATGTACCCTCGTGTGGCAAAGACTTATAATGAACGAGGAGAAAGAAACTTTGCGTATGCGTGTAAGATGATGCTTAACTCAAATCGACAAAGATGCAATGTGAAACGCATAAACGGCAACTTTCTCGATGATCTTGTCTGGGAGCAAATCAAAGCTCTTACATCGGATAAATCTGAATTGGCAGAGCAGCTAAAAAAGGCACAGGGCAATTTTGAAAGCGACGAACAGCCTGTACTTAAAGAACTGGAGCAGATGAAAAGAAGGCTTAACGACAATAAACAAAAACAAAAGAACCTTATAAATTTTATTGCCAATAATGGAAGTAAAATGTCACCTGAAATGTCCAATGACGCTAATGAGCAATACCGAAAGCTTGAAAACAGCAACAAAGAGATCAGCTCAAAAATAATCAAGCTTGAAGAAGTTGTCGCACAAAGCGAGCAAGCATTTGCTAATTTCAAAGATCTTGCAACTCGCCTATCTGAATTTTCAGCAGCCTTAGATACCCAAACCACCTTTGAGGACAAACGTTACGCTGTGCGGCAAGTCATAGAACACGCTGAATGGGATGGCAAAAATGTAAAATTATTCTTTGCTGGCAATAGAACAGTAGAACTTCAGGATATAAAGGACGAACTCGCAGACTATAAAAAAGCCCACAGAAAACGGGCAAAGACAAGCTCTGATGAAAATACGACATTAGGTGATGATAGCGAACGAGATACTAATGCACTTCCGCTCCCAGAAAAAGTCTGCCAACGATATCCACTTTGACGAGCCTGTTGACTCCGATAAGGACGGCAATCAGCTTTGCCTTATCGACATAATCGCAGACGGAGAGGACGTTGCCGACAAAATAGAGCTTTCCATTCGCAGTGAACAGCTCTACCGTTATATCGAAAGCTCTCTTGATGAGCGTGAAAGACAGATAGTCACTCTGCGCTATGGTCTTTTCGGTCAGCCGCAGCTGCCGCAGCGAGAAGTCGCAAAACGCCTTGGTATCTCACGTTCCTATGTTTCAAGGATAGAAAAGAAAGCCTTGAAGCTTCTTAAAGACCGCTTCGATAAACAGTGATAGGCGTTGACGCAGTAGGGGCGAACAGCGTTCGCCCGCTGATTATCATATCATGTCATGACATTGTTTTAGCACTCATAAAGTTAATATGCTAGCACTCGCATAACGAGAGTGCTAAAATTCAGCTAATGTTCACGATATTTTCACACAATGAACACATAGCAGGGGTATCATAAAGACAATGAAGAAAGGAAATGATACCAATGGAAGAGCAGAATAAATTATAAAAGCTTACAAGATAAATTAAGATATAACACATCAAGGAGGAATTTATATGTTTGGACTTACACCATTTGAAAGAAAGAGCTACGACCTGTTTAACGCATTCCATGATTTTGAGAATGATTTCTTTGGAGAAAATGCACTCCAGAGCTTCAAGACCGATATCAAGGACGAGGGCGATAAATATGTAATGGAAGCAGAGCTTCCGGGCTTTGATAAGGACGATATCAAGCTTGACATCTCAGGCAACGATCTTGTTCTTACCGCTGAGCATAAGGCAGAGACAGAGGATAAGAAAGACAAGTATATCCGCCGTGAGAGGACATATGGTTCTTATCAGAGAAGCTTTGACCTTACAGGCATCGATACCAACAATATCGCCGCAGAGTACAAGAATGGTATCCTGACCCTTGACCTGCCAAAGATGCAGGAGGTAAAGCCTGAAACCAAAAGACTTGAGATAAAGTGATTTAGGTAAAGCCAAGGCTTTGAATGAGGCGATACCAATGGGTCACGATATGATTTGCAATAGGTTTTGCTAGAATAAAATATCCGTGAGAGCGAAATGCCCCCACGGATATTTTTTGTTATCACGATTTTTTCTCACGGCTTTTGAGCCATATTTTTCGTATTAGTATGGCAAGTAAAATTCCTGCCACTGCACCGCTTGTGTCGATAAGAACATCACGCACCTGCCCTGCACGCCCCGGCACGAAAAGCTGATGTATCTCATCGCTGGAAGCGTAGATGCAAGAAAAAACTGCCGCAAAAAGCCCTCTGTATACAAGCTTTTTCACCTTTGAAAAATTGATGAACGCCAGTATTCCAAGCAAGGCGTATTCGCTGAAATGCGCAAGCTTTCTTATGATGAACGTTGCGGTGTCCTTGTATTCCGCTTGCGCTGTATTGTCAAGGCTGTCATATACAGGGTTGACAAATTCTATCACTGTGTTAAACACCGCATTTGATTGCTTGTTGGACTCATCGGCATTGTTTGCCGAGAACATGAATATCACCAGGCACCACAGCACAAGTGCCAACCCTTTAAGTATTATCTTTATCCTGCCTTTTGAAGTTGCTTTCAATGTAGCCTTTCAGCTCCTCTTTTTTGTTTTCCACCTTTTCGTCTATAACACCATTCAATGCAAGCTCCAGCCCAATTCCGATATCCTTTCCGCCAAAGCCCATTTGTATAAGATCCTTGCCGTTTATGTCAAGGTCGCAAATGTGTATACACTCGTTGTCCTCTTTTATCTCTATTGCAAGCTCTGCGATATGGTCAAGCTCTGCAAGCTTTTCCTGCCGCTTGTAGTCAGACTGGGCATATGTGTCAGCCCTGCGCACTTCCAGATAATCCATAACAAAGTCAAAGTCATGCTGAGCCATAAATCTCCGCACCGACTTTTTCGTGGCAGGTATCCTGTTGTCATGCTCCCATATAAGCTCATAAATATATTTCGCCGAAGCGTTGTCTATCCTGAGCCTTTTTAATATCTTCTCCGCCATGTAAGCACCCTCGAACTGGTGCTTTTTAAAGTGCGAAATGCCGTTCTCGTCAACAGTGTGCATTCTCGGCTTGCCGATATCGTGAAGAAGCATAGTAAGCCTCATCTGCCACTGTGGTCTGACGTTCTCAACGCTCAAACAAATGTGACCGTAAACATCAAGAAAATGGTGGGGATTGTTCTGCCTGAAATCAAAGCTTTCCCGAAGCTCAGGTATGAACACCGCTATGACCTCACGATAGTCAAGCAATATCTTCCTTGCACCCTTTCCGCAGAGAAGCTTTTTAAGCTCCGATGCAATGCGTTCGGCTGAAATGCTTTTTAAAAGCTCACGTTGTTCAAGTATAGCCTTTGAGGTCTTTTCCTCGATCTCAAACCCAAGGCATGAAGAAAATCTCAGCCCTCTTAATATCCTCAAAGCGTCCTCGTCAAAACGTTTTTCAGGTTCGCCGACGCATCTTATAATGCCTTTTGAAAGGTCGCTTTGACCGCCGTAAAGGTCTATAAGCCCCGTTTTCGGTGAGTATGCCATAGCGTTCACAGTAAAGTCACGACGTTTTAAGTCCTCCTCCAGCGAGCTTTCAAATGTCACCTGAGCAGGCTTTCTGTGACCGATATATTCTCCGTCACTGCGATAACAGGTTATCTCCACCGGCTCGCCCTCTATCAAAACAGTGAGCGTGCCATGCTTCAGCCCCGTTTCAATGGTGCGGAAATTTGCGAAAACTTCAAGCATTTTGTCAGGGGTGCAGTTGGTGCAAACATCATAATCATGGGGCGTTTTTCCAAACAAACTATCTCTTACACAGCCGCCGACTATATATCCCTCGTAGCCGCACTCATTCAGCCTGTCAAGAGCCGTCCTGACAAACTGCGGAATAAAGATCTCCAATTTACTGCCTCCCTTTATAGTTTTGTGAATTATGTGCGACTTTCGGGTCATAATATTTACATGAATATCTCGAAAATAATTGACCCCAAAATCTCACGGAGAGCGTTCCTCGCCCTCACGGGTATAGTGAGCGCACTTATGCAATCTATCTTGAATTTACCGTGGCTTGCGTTTTTTATCTTTGCGCCAATGGCGCATTGTCTGTCAGCCTGTCATGAGAAAAAGGCTTTCAGGCTTGATTTTCTGTGCTTTTTTGTACCATATTATCTTTTTCAGCTCACTTTTATGCTCACCATATGGAAAATATGTCCTCTGCCGTCCTTTGCCTCTATACCTCTTGCCACTTTAGCGTGGTTAGGTCTGACCTTGTGGGAGTGTATCCTTATGTATCTTCCACTGAGCCTTTTCCTGCCCCTGCGACCGCATCTCAAACACCGTTTGTCTGAGATAGTTTTACTCTGCCTGCTTTTGACAGCAGGGGAGTGGCTTCAAGAGAAAGTTCCGATTCTGGCGTTTCCGTGGTCTGCGGCATGGCTCACTGTAACAAGTTCGCCGCTGCTTTTGCAATCCGCCACGCTCATAAGCTGCCGTCTTACAAGCTTTATAATTTTCCTGCTCAACGGTCTGCATGGGGAGATATATACTAGCAAAAAGCGTTTTGCCTGCACCGCCTTTGCACTGCTTTTGCAGGGGGCAAATTTAAGCTACGGACTTTATTCCATAAACCTCGACAAAAAGCTTGATAACATTTACCCTCAGATAGACGTTATCTGCGCACAGGATAGTCTGGAGGGCAGGGAAAAATCACACCGTAAAGCCCTTGACTCAGCACGCTCCTACCTTTCTATAATGGAAAGCTGTTGGCGGTGGGGTACTGACCTTGTTTTGCTTCCTGAAACTGCCGTGTCGAAAGACTATGACGAACAGCTAAAAGAATTTTCCCTTATATCAGACTTTGCCGCCACCCATGGGTGTACCCTTGTGACAGGTTCGTTCTATCTTGAAAACGGCAAGGATTACAACGCCCTTTTCGCCTATGATAAAAACGGCATTGCGTCTTCGCCCTACCTGAAACAAGTGCTTGTGCCTTTCGGTGAAAAGACACCTTTTGCAGGCATTTTTCACCTTGACACTATGAGCGAATGTGCAGACGAAAGACACACCAAGCCCCTCGCCTCAGACGGCATGACCATAGGCTCTGTTATCTGCATAGAGTCCATTTTCCCAAGCCTTGTGAGCCGACAGAAAGAGCAGGGCGCACAGATAATTTGCGTTTCCACCAACGATTCATGGTTTGGCAAAAGCTCCGCCCGTGAACAGCATTACCGCCACTGCATAATGCGAGCCGTTGAGAACAGAAGATATGTCCTCCGTGCAGGAAACTGCGGAATATCAGCGATAATATCTCCCACAGGCGAGCAGCTGTCCGTAAAATCGGACAAATCAAAAGGTGCGGTGTGGGGAAAAGTTACCCTTATTGGCAGGTAACTTTTTTACCACTCTATCTCAAAAAGTCTAGCCATATAAGGTTTGTCAAACTTAACGGAAACATTGCCCGTCGCCTTTGAAAACTCCACAGGGGTTTCGCTGAAATCAGGATAAATGCACTTCACCCTTGCGTCAACACCCTTGAGGAAGTCGATAGGCAGAGCGCAGGTGTCGCTCTTGCCCTCTCTCCTCCATACGGCAAGATAAGCCTTGTTGCCGTTTCTCAGACCGAGAGATACCCAGTCGTCCGAAAATTTGGACAGACCCAAGCTCCAGAACGGCACTGCTTCCTTTATGTCCGCCCTTATCTTCTTGTAAACGCTGATTGCTTCCTTTACAAGTGCCTTGCGTTCAGGGTCGATGTTGCCAAGATGACCGCTCTGATGTATTCTCAAAAGCATTGCGTTAATCATGTTGAAAACAACTTCTTCTCTGTCACCTGATGTGATAGGATAAGCCCAGATAGCCGATTGCTCAGGGCAAAGGGCAGTAGGGGAGTTCGCCGCAATGGTGCAATATTTTTTGTAATCGTCCTGATCTGAGGTGGACTGAATGGAGTATCTTGAAAGCATCGCATAGTCCATTCTGAGTCCACCGCTGGAGCAGTTTTCTATAATAAGGTCAGGGTGACGAGCAAAAACACCGTCAAGCCATTCAAGGTAAGCCTTTTGGTGACCCCACAGACCCTCGCCGACACTGTCGCAGTTCTGCTCAGTGCCTATACCAGGCTCTATGTTGTAATCCATTTTTATATAGCCTATGCCGTATTCAGAAACGAGCCTGTCTATTACCTCGTCAGCGTGGGCACGGACTTTCGGGTTTCTGAAATCGAGCTGATAACGGCTTCTGTCATAGACCCTCTTGCCGTGACGTGTGAAGAACCAACTGTCATCGCAAACGCTGTCCACAAGCGGACACTTTATTCCCATGACCTCTATTTCAAGCCAAAGTCCGGGTATCATGCCCTTTTTGCGGATATAGTCGGCAACTTCCTTTACGCCGTTAGGAAAACGCTTTCTGCTCTCTTTCCATTCGCCGACCTCGTCCCACCAAAAGCCGTCAGCATACCAGCCTGCGTCAATGCAGAAATATTCACAGCCTGCCTCTGCCGCAGCGTCCACAAGTGGAAACTCCTTTTCAGCCGTAGGGTCGCCCCACAGACAGTTCATGTAGTCGTTGAATATTACCGCAAGCCTCTGATTATCCTTGTTGCGACGACGTATTTTTCTGCGGTATTTCGTCAGTTCGCCCATAGCCTTGTCAAAGCTTCCTGTCACCGAGCCTACTGCACATTTCACGCTTTCTATGCTCTCGTTAGGTGCAAGATCTTTGTACCAGTGGGACTCTATCTCCGACGGACCGGAAAGCTGTAAATAGAAATGTCCTCCCACGTCCGAAAGCTCCCAGTGCCAAGAGCCGTTTTGCTCTATCTGCCAAAACAGCACCGAGCCTGCTTCTGTGTTTTCAAGCACACCCATTGGTATGTATTCCTTTGCCGACCAGTTTCCAACGTTTGTGCAGGCAAATACCTTTGATGAACGCTGTTCCGTAGGCTTAGCAGATGAAGCAAGCCCCACCTGTTCAAGAGTGTAGTCCTGCCACTGCAATTCACGCTGCCATGAGTTGTGGCATACCCATATCTTCATCTTGTCCTCAGGCTTTTTAAGCCCCTCTTTTTCTACGCCCGTCAATGCAAAGGAGGACATATATTCAATGGTCTGTACCTCGCTGCCCTTGTTTGTAAGGGTAGTCCAACAGCGTACAACAGACGTGCCGGTGTAAAACTGATAGTGGGACACAGCTTCAAGACCTGTGCACTCATCAAATGTTACAAGCTCAAGCTTTCTGCCATGGTCATTGTTCACATCACGGAAGTCCTTGAACTTCATTCTCCAGCCCGGAGCGGTCACGATATATTTGTTGCCGTGACGCTCGTCAGGACGGTCGATACCGCTCGCCTGTATCTCTACAGGTCTGAAAGTTTTCAGCCCCATGTATGAAGCCGTCTTGGCTTCATCAAAAGGCAGAGCAGAGAAGTGCAGAAGCTTCGCCTCGTTCTCGTCTGTTATCTCAAATACTATATTAATGCCGTTTTCATATATCTCAATACGTTTCATATTGGCATATTTCCTTTCGTGATCTATTTATCTGTACATATTATAGTACACTTATATCATTTTCGCAAGCTCGTCAAGTATCCTGTGAGCGGCTTGCTCTTTGGTCATAATAGGCAGCTCCACAGCACCGCCCTCAGTGATAAGGGTGATAACATTAGTGTCCGTCTTGAAGCCTGCGCCAGCGGTCTTTAGTGAGTTTGCGCATATCATATCGCAGTTTTTGTTGGTGAGCTTTTTCTCAGAGTTCTTGATAACGTCCTGTGTTTCCATGGAAAAACCGCATATGACCTGACCGTCACGTTTATGCTGACCGAGATAGCCGAGGATATCCTTCGTGCGCTTTAGCTCTATCTTCATGTCATCGTCAGACTTCTTTATCTTGTTGTCAGCCACCGCAACAGGCGTGTAGTCAGCCACAGCCGCCGCCTTTACGATAATATCCTGCTCAGGAGCAAGCTTTGTGACAGCTTCAAACATATCCGCCGCAGACTTTACGTTCACAACGTCCACGAACATAGGCGGCAAAACCTCCATGTGACCTGCCACTAACGTCACCTTTGCACCTCTTTGCATAGCCGCTTTAGCCACCGCACAGCCCATTTTTCCGCTTGAATGATTAGTGATGTACCTCACAGGGTCGATAGCCTCCATGGTCGCACCAGCCGTAACAAGCACCTTTTTGCCTGCAAGATCCTTCTCAAAAGCAAGCTCCCGAAGAATGTATTCAAACAACACCTCAGGCTCAGGCATTCTGCCGTCGCCGTCATCACCGTTTGCAAGCATACCTCTGTCAGGAGCGATCATCTCGTAGCCGAAACGCTCAAGCTTCCGGATATTGTCCTGCACAATAGGATTGTGATACATATTGTGGTTCATGGCAGGGGATATCATTTTCTTGCAAGGGCAAGCCATGACAGTGGTGGTGAGCATATCGTCAGCAATGCCGTATGCTATCTTTCCGATAACATTAGCGGAAGCAGGAGCGATCATAACAAGGTCAGCCTGCTTTGCAAGAGCAACGTGTTCAACACTGTATTGAAAATTTCTGTCAAAAGTATCTATAAGGCACTTATTGCCTGTGAGGGATTCAAAAGTGATAGGGTTTATAAATTGAGTAGCGTTCTGTGTCATGAGTACCTGAACATTGCAACCCTGCTTTTTGAGCAGTCTTGCTAAAGTTGGGATCTTGTAAGCCGCAATACTGCCGCTGACGCCGAGAACGACCGTCTTACCTGAAAGAAGCATAGAGATGTCCTCCTTAGTGAAATATACAAGGCAACACCGCACAAAGCCCGCCTGACGGCTTTGCACGCCATCTGCCTGCGGAATTTTTATGCGATCTGACAAAAAATCTGACTACGCATCTGACGCACAATCTTTGTGCGGTATTGCCTTAAATATAGTATAACACAGATCATGGTGAAATGCAAGATTTCAAGTGATAAGTGAGCATGGATAATAACAAAAGACCGCTGTTCACAGATGCCCGTGAACAGCGGTCTGAACCATATGTCAATCCTTGTATTGCGAAGTTATCCCGAAGTATTCTTCAAGAGAAAGTCCGCTGTTGGTTATGTTTTGTGCTAAAGGCGTGCCTACATATCTTATATGCCAAGACTCATACTGATAACCGGTGTAAGCCTCTTTGCCCTTTGGATAACGAATTATAAAACCATATTTTGCACAGTTGTTTGCAAGCCACTTGGCTTCTCTTGTGCCGCTAAATGAGTCGCTGGCGTTGTTTACGTCTATTGCCATGCCCGTCTGATGGTCGCTGTAGCCGGGTCTTGCGGAGTAGGTGTCTGCCGCAGCCTTGCCGTCACGGTTGCAGTACATATTATAAAGGTACCTCTGATCGTAATAAGAGCGGTAGCCTGAGCATACCCACAGGCTTATGCCGTCTTTATATGCGGCGGACTGCATCTTTTTGAACGCCGCTGACGTTTCTTTGGTCAGACCCTTTGGGTCGTAGCTTGCAGGGAGGGAATATGTTTTGTTCGCCAAAAGCACTCCGTCAACATAGCTCATGCCGTTTATGACCTCGACAGTGTGGTCTGGGGTCTTGATGGTTATCTCCTCGGAATATGCGCCATAGTGATTTGAACCTTTATCGTCCGTCTTGCAGGCTCTTACCTTGAATCTGTATGTAGTCTTTGCGTAAAGTCCGTTTATTGCGCAGGAATTTACCGTAGATGAAGCTATGTTCTTCCACTTGCCGTTTGTGTATATAAACACCTTGTAGCTTGTGCAGCCTACAGACTTCCAGTTAAGGTCAAGTGTAGAAGCGGTGATGTCAGAAGCTTTTACTCCTGTTACCTTCCTTGGATTTGTGGCGGAATTGTAGTTTTCACAATAGTCGCTGTATATCTTAACTCCGTCTACTATCTTATATGCTCTTACCTTGAAATTCTCCCTTGTTGCCGCAGGCAGACCCTTGACAGTGTATGTCGTGCCTTTCACGTCAGCTATCTCAGGATATTTACCCTTTGAACGCATTCCCACAGAATAGCCGTCCGCACCGCTCACGGCGTTCCAGCTAAGCTTTATAGAGCTTGTGTTAGGTGTCTTGGAGGTCAGACCGGTGACCTTGTCCACCTTGACAGCCTGAGCCGTTATCTCCTGCGAATATTTGCCGTAGTGATTTGCACCCTTATCGTCACGCTTGCAGGCTCTTACTTTAAATTTATAGCTTCCTGCGTCAAGCCCTTTGACAGTGTAGCTGTTTGTATCCGTCTGCGCTATCTGCTTCCACTTGCCGTTTTTCAGCATAAAGACACGATAGTTTGAACAGCCCACTTTTTTCCATGAAAGGCTGACAGAAGCATTGCCCGTCTGAGCTTTAAGACCGCTTATAGGGCGTGGATTTGTGGCGGAATTGTAATTCACCGAATAGTCGCCATAGACCTTTTGACCGTTCACTATCTTATAGGCTCTTACCTTGAAATTCTCTCTCGTTGCCGCAGGCAGACCTGTAACAAGATATGTAGTGTCCGTAACGTCTGCTATCTCAGGATACTGACCCTTTGAACGCATTCCAACAGAATAGCCGTCCGCACCATTCACAGCGTTCCAGCTAAGTCTTATGGAGCTTATATCAGGGGTTTTAGATGTCAGCCCTGTGACCTGAGGCAGACTTGTCTGCTCCACAGCTTCAGCCGCCTGCACAGGCATACTCACACTTAGCACGCTGTCAGGCACAGCACCTGCCGCACATATCATCATAGCGGCACAAGCCACTGCCGCTGCATTTTTTCTGTTTATTATCTTTTTCATTTTTCAGACCTCCTTTGATGAAATTCTTTTGCACTTTAAGTATAACACATTTTTACCAGTTTGTAAACACGCAATCCCAAATTATTTTTGTTCACATTTTGTTTTTTATGTTTACTTATACTCAGTTGCAAAACCTCTCTTTTGGTTGCTGAAAGAATGTATAAAAAACAAAGACCGCAGAAAAAATCTACGGTCTTTTGTGGCTGGGGTGGAAGGATTCGAACCTTCGGAATGACGGAGTCAGAGTCCGTTGCCTTACCACTTGGCGACACCCCAATGTTTGTTCGATTTAGCTTGTTTTTGGTTGGGATAGATGGATTCGAACCATCGGAATGACGGAGTCAAAGTCCGCTGCCTTACCTCTTGGCTATATCCCATCGTCATGTCCCTCACTTAAACAGCTTAATCATTATAGCACACCATTTCGGGAAATGCAATACCTTTTCATGTTTGTTTACAAAGCATTTACAGTGTATTAACATATATGGGCAAAACGACGTAAAACCGTAGGATGTTGTAGAGAAACTATTGAAAATGGTCAAAATATGTGATAAAATGACCATAAGAGCGTGGCTCGGAACAAAAAACGAAAGGTCGTAACCGTTATGGAAGAGAAGAAAAAAGGTTTTATCAAGAAGTTTGTAAATGAGTTCAAGGCGTTTGCTCTCAAAGGAAACGTCATGGACTTGGCAGTGGGCGTTATCATAGGCGCTGCGTTTCAGGGTATCGTGACGTCATTTACTGAGAATTTTATCAACCCGATAATAGGCTGTATAGGCGGTGCTGACGTAGAGGGCAAGATACATTTGCTTGGAAATCAGTACATAAACTACGGCGCATTTCTGACGGCAGTTATCAACTTCATAATCATGGCGTTCGTTATTTTTGTAATAATGAAGGTCATAAACAAGCTTGCGTCACTTGGCAAGCATGAAGAGCCTGAAAAGCCTGCAGAGCCACCGGTGGGCATAGTGCTTCTTACAGAGATCAGGGATCTTCTCAAGGCACAGCAGGCGGCTGAGGCGAGCAAAGAGGAAGAAAAGGCAGAAGAATAAGATCTGAAACGGTACACTTTTTAAGTTAAGGGACAGCTCCCATGTGGGGCTGTCTTTTTTGTTGGTTATCTTTTTGACGGCATTCGCTCAAATTCAGGTAGGGGCAAACACTTTTCTTCTGTAAAAACTCCACAATTATTTATCTTTCACTTTGTCACTTATTCTGTTTTAAATCTCTTTACTTTTTTGTCATCATATGATAAAATAATAACATATATGTTTGTGAATACTTTTAAGCTTTTAAGTTTTCTAGCTTTTAAGCTTTTAATTATGAAAGGAAGTTTTTGTATGCCTATAACCGAGATACTGGAGCGTAACGCACGAGAGTTCGGAAACGATGTTGCTCTGGTAGAGGTCAATCCTGAGATCAGAGAAACCAGACGTGTGACTTGGAAGGAATATGAGCTTATCGAGCCTAACCCAGTCTGTCATTATCGCCGTGAGATAACCTGGAGCGTTTTCAACGAAAAGGCTAACCGCTTTGCCAATCTGCTTTTATCCCGTGGGGTAAAAAAAGGTGACAAGGTGGGTATCCTGCTTATGAACTGTCTTGAATGGCTGCCTATTTATTTTGGTATCCTCAAGACGGGTGCGCTTGCAGTGCCGCTGAATTTCAGATACACTCCGGAGGAGATAAAATACTGTCTTGACCTTGCCGAGGTGGATATTCTTGTATTTGGTCCTGAATTTATCGGCAGAGTTGAGGAGATAGCTGATGAGATAAGCAAGAACAGACTTCTTTTCTATGTTGGCGAGAACTGTCCGTCATTTGCGGAGCATTATGACAGGCTCACTGCAAACTGCGCAAGCACTACTCCGTACATAGAGCTTACTGACGAAGACGATGCGGCTATCTACTTCTCGTCAGGCACAACAGGCTTCCCGAAGGCTATCCTGCACAATCACGAGAGCCTTATGCACGCCGCAAGAGTTGAGCAGAATCATCACGGTCAGACCAAGGACGATGTTTTCCTTTGTATCCCTCCGCTTTATCACACAGGTGCGAAAATGCACTGGTTCGGAAGCCTTATCTCAGGGGGCAAGGCGGTGCTTCTCAAGGGCGTGAAGCCTGAATTTATACTTGATACTGTATCAAGGGAAAAGTGTACTATCGTATGGCTTCTTGTGCCTTGGGCGCAGGATATCCTTGACGCTATCGACAGCGGCGAGGTGACACTTTCAAAGTATGAGCTTTCACAGTGGAGGCTTATGCACATAGGCGCACAGCCTGTTCCGCCGTCACTTATTGCACGTTGGAAAAAGGTTTTTCCTAACCACAAATATGACACTAACTATGGCCTTAGCGAATCTATAGGTCCTGGCTGTGTACACCTTGGTGTGGATAACATTGACAAGGTAGGTGCAATAGGCAAGGCAGGCTTTGGCTGGAAGGTCAAGATAGTTGATGATAAGGGCAACACTGTAAAGCGTGGCGAAGTGGGCGAGCTTTGCGTAAAAGGTCCTGGCGTTATGACCTGCTACTACAGAGATCCAAAGGCGACGGCTGAAACTCTCAAAGACGGCTGGCTTTTCACCGGTGACATGGCTCAGGAGGACGAGGACGGATTTATTTACCTTGTTGACCGCAAAAAGGACGTTATTATAAGTGGTGGAGAAAATCTTTACCCTGTACAGATAGAAGACTTTTTGAGAAGTCACGACGCTATCAGAGACGTGGCAGTAATTGGTCTGCCTGATCAGCGTTTGGGCGAGATAGCGGCGGCAATAATCGAGCTAAAGCCAGACCACCCATGCACAGAGGAAGAGATAATGGCGTTCTGTCAGAAGCTTCCGAGATACAAGCGTCCGCACAAGATAATTTTTGCAGACATACCGAGAAACCCGACGGGCAAGATAGAGAAGCCGAAGCTCAGGAAGATATACTGCGGAGAGAGCCTTGTGGCAAAGCAGAATCACGGATAAAAAGTAAAGAGGGGTAACAAAAATGGGACGAGAAGTAGTATTTGCCAACATACGAAAAAGAATGATAGCAATGATAGCTGGCGGTGTGATACTCACGCTAATGGGTGGATTTATCTCATTTGCGGCGGTAGTAGCCGGTGAATACGGCGTATTGATACTTGGACTTTTTGCTCTTACGCCTGGTGTTATATTTCTTATATTTGGTACGTCACGGAGGACGCACCCTGAAAAGAGCGGCATATTCAAAGCCAATCCCGATCTTTTACAGCAGGCTGACGAGCTTTACGCCAACATACAATATCAGGACGATCATATTATCGTATCCGACAGGGTGCTTGCCAACAAGAAAGCGCCATTTCAGATGTGCTGGCGAGAGGAAGCCTACGGCATTTACCAGCACACAGCGAGTATGAATTTCATCAGCTACACCAACGAGATAATCGTCTGCACGAAGCACAAGAAGAATATACTGCGTTTTAACGTATATGCCAAGGGCAAGGACACCGCCATGGGGCTTATGCAATTGCTTTCCCAATGTTGTCCCAACGCAATGGTAGGTTACACTCCTGAAACGCTTGCATATGTTAAGGAGATGCAGAGGCGTGCTCAGCAATAGATGATGGACAAGCTCTTTGTGCTTAAATTTGCACAAAGGGCTTGACTTTTTTTGTGATTACTTGTATAATAGTATAGTTGACACAAGGAGATGTACCCAAGTGGCTGAAGGGTCCGCACTCGAAATGCGGTAGTACGGCAAAACCGTAGCGAGAGTTCAAATCTCTCCATCTCCGCCAAACGAACAAAAACCACCGTAAATACGGTGGCTTTCTTTTGTATACACGATTTTTACACGATTGTGTTCAATATCTTCACTGCACGTTCTTCCTCTCGTGGGTAGAGGTGCGAGTAGGTGTCCCATGTCATTGATATGTTGGAGTGACCTAAACGCCGTGCTATCTCCTGAATGTTTATGCCCTCATTGGCGAGCAGGGAAGCGTGGCTGTGACGGAAGTCATGAATACGGATACGTTTGACACCTGCCAAGTCTGCAAACTTCTTATTTGTCTTTTCAAGGGACGTGTCACGGATAGGACGCTCACCGCCGCAGATGTACATATCATCGCTGAACTTTGGCACTGCTTTCTTACAGCGTTCGTAATGTTCTGACAGCACTGCTCTTAACGGCTCTGGTATCTGTATCGTACGTATGCTTGGCTTGTTCTTTGGCGGCGTGATACGATCACCGCCTTTGAGCTTCTGAGCAATGCTCTTGGTGATAGATATGTAGCTGTCTTTTATATCCGTCCATTGCAGAGCGTATATCTCGCCTTTTCGCATACCCATGTAAAATGCTATGTTGAAAAATACATAGTAGTTCCATTCGTACATTGAGCCGCCGTCCTCTGCTTCCTGAGCGTAATTCTTAGCTGCCGATATGTATTTCTTGAACTCGTCAGGCGTGTAGAAAAGCATTTCTTTCTTGGCTTCAAGGGGCGCTTTGAAGTTGCCTGCGGTTATAACGGGGTTTTTCGGAATGTATTCCATTTTCACAGCATAGTTCATCATTGCACGAAATTCGCCATAAATGTTCTTTCGAGTGACGATAGCCAATCCCTGCTCTGACAGCTCCTGTTTCCACTTCTGAACCATTGGTACGTTCAGATTATCTATCCTCACGCTTTCAAAGGTGGGCAGGACGTTCTTTTTCAGTATTCTTAGGGACTTGTCCAGTGATGTTTCACGGACCTCTGAACACTTGGCGGTGATGTACTCCGTGAATAGCTGTCCGATAGTCATTTTTGGAGCTATCTCTTTAGTATTGAGCTTTTGTGTAAGCTGGATTTCAAGCTGCTTAGCCGCCTCTGCGCCAAACGCCACACGGTCTATCTGATGAGGCTTTCCGAAACTGTCCGTATAATTGACACGCACACGATATTTTTGCAGACCGTCTTTTCTGATGTTCTTTCCGTTCTTGTCCGTCATTTTGTAGATCGGCATAAATATTCCTCCTATTCTTGACACTCCTAAAAAAGTGTGCTACAATAAAAGGGCAAAATTCGCCCTTTCGTGGTTGTTGGGTGTGAATTTTCTGAGCTGATACTGTCAATATCGGCTCACCGTCCTCTGAGTGTTTGCGGCACTCAGGGGATTTTTTTTATTTTAAAGCTGTATAATTATAGTTTCAGTATCAAAGCCGTCAGACCAATCATCGGAATTAAAGATATGAAAACTGAATTCAAAAGTTTGCATATCGTCTTCGGATATAGAATTTTCCTCTAATGACCAACTATTAATTCCTATTGAATCATTTGCTTTTTTACCTGCATTGACATCCGCAGACATTGTTGTATCAACCATAAAGCCGTTCGCAGAAAAATCACGAACCTGAACTGTATAATTTGTGCTCGTGCTATTTTCAATCAGTACTTTGATTTCTGGACCAAATATACTGCTTGTATAATCCATACCAGTAAAGGTAATCTTAATTCCGTTATTATCAAACAAAACTTGATCTTTGGGTTCTTCAGCAGTAGTTGTTGTAGTGGTGGTAGTAGCTTTAGTGGTCGTAGTAGTCGTTGTTGTGGTAGGCTTTTCCGTCGTTGTTGTCGTTTCTTCCGTCGTAGTCGTAGTCTCCGCTGTGGTTGTCGTCGTTGTGGTTTCCTCTGATGTTGTAGTAGTGGTAGTTGTTGCAGTAGTGTTTTCACTTGAAGATGAGCTGTCACCACTTCCACAAGCGGACATTCCGCAAACGAGCGATAATGCAATTACTCCAGCTATAAACTTCTTCATAAAAAACTTCCTCCTTGTAATTCAATAATTTCCGACATTTGTAAACAATTTATTGAAATCATTTACATTGTCTTAAATTGGTGATATAATGTATTTGTAATCATGCGGGAGAAAATTCTGTGTGCTATCCCTGTCAGTATTTGCGGTACTGACGGGGACTTTTTTATATCACCCTGTTATAATATCCATACAATTCACAGACCTTGACCATAAAATCTTCGGTCACACCGAAAAACTCGGCAAGTTCCCATATTTCAAGGATACCATTTTCAAATGCTTCTATCAGCTCGTCCTCTGTGACGAGCTTTTTTATTGCCCATTTATCTGCACGAAACTCCATTCGAGAACGAAGCTCCAGCGTTCTTTCGTTATAAAATGCACCTGTTTCACAATGTCCCAGCTCGTGAGCCATTATGACAGTTTCTTCTGCTCTCGTGGTGATCTTCTTAGAGTCTACCACAATCGCACATCGTCCCCTATCACTAATGGATATGGACTTCTGCTCATTTCTTAGCTTTCCGTCAATAACTATAATGTCTCTGCCCTCCGCAAAATTGCGCAGTTCAGCACTATCCATATGTACCGCCTCTATTCTTTATTTTTCTTATCCTCTCTCATCTGCCGTGCTATCTGAGCGTAATGCTTTACGTCTGCAAGCACATCATCATCAACGTCTGCCGTCCCCCAGAGAGCGAACTTGATGTTATCGTCCATATCCGAACTCTGTGACTCGGTCTTATTGCCTGTCATGAGATAGTCTGTTGAAACGTCAAAAAGTTTCGCTATCTTTGAAATCGCCTCAGAGGAAAGAGTTTTACTTCTACCTTGTTTCAAATCTGTGATAGATCCTCTACTTACCATTGCTTCTTTACACATTGCCGTTATTGAAATTTTATGTTCCTTGCACAGATTTTCAATTCTTATGTACAATTCTGACATAGTTACACCTCAATTTTTGTGCAACCGTACAATCTTACGACATTCCGTAATAAAATTTAATTTATCTATTGACATTTACGGAGAAACGTAATATAATACAAACATAGACAGTACGGAAGAACGTAATAATTTATCTCACAAATACATTGTATTACATTTTTCCGTAAAAGTCAATACTATAATCAGTTGTATTTTTAAATATTGTGCAAAGGTGGTGTTAATTATTAGTGAACGTAAAAGACCGCTGACTGAGTATGGCGTGGAAGTCAAGGTACGTCTTGTTAAACTCAACAAGACACAGAAGTGGCTCATTGAGGAAGTCAAGAAGCTTCTTCCTGAAACTTATCTCGATACATCTAATCTGTATAAGATAATGACAGGTGAGATAAAGTCTACCAAGATAGAAACGGCTATCAATGAAGTCCTTGACATTAATTATACTCAGAACGCTGAAAATGTCAACAGCTAACAGTCCGATTGAACGGACAGAAATGGGTGAGAAATTATGTTTGATGAATTTCGGCAAAATGTCAAAACAATTGCGAAGTCAAGGCACTTAACATATGCTAAAATAGCTGAAAAATCGGGTGTGAAAGAAAGTACGATCAAAGCATTTATGTGTGGTGCAACTGATAGCAGACGTATTGCTGAAAACATTGCAGCTGTACTCGGTGTAGAGATCGTGTACAGCAACGGTAAGTACAAAATCAACAGTAATAAGATAGAGAAAGAAGGTGAACCAATGACAGACAACATTGAATTGAGGGGCTGCGACAGTGCAATGACAAGACAGGTCATTGTCACAAAAGCACTTAAAGGCTCAGGAAAAGAAAATGACCCATATCGAGAGGTCACGCAGTATTGGTCTTTGACAGGCAAGCTGCTTTTTGAGCTGACAGACGAGGACGGACAATAATACTACCCAACAGCCACAAAATATAAAACGAGGAGGAATAAAAATGAGGTCACCTGACATTGAAATGGCAGTGCGGCTGTACTATGAAAAGCCCGAAATAACCAATGCGGATATCAAGGAGCTGTTCGGCACAGGTGAAACGCAGACTATCAAGATCAAGAAAGCTGTTAAGGAAGAAATGGCAAATCGTGGTGTGAAGTCATGGTTGCCGCACTCGGTCAATACCGAGATAGCCTACGAGGTGTGGGGCATTGATATCGACAACTTCGAGAAAAGGCTTAAAAAACTCCGCACACTTTACGGAAAGGACGTGAGAAAATGATAGCCGTACTAGAGATAATCAGATGTGCCGCAGCGGTAGCGCTCGTTGTGGTGCTTGCAATGTATGTAGCGTACAGGTGGTATGTAAGCGTAAAAGAAACTGCCTACGAGGAAGCTGAGGAGAGCATAAAGCGTGCGGTGAGAGAAGCAGGCAGACCCATAGTCAAGGTCGAAGTTGAAATGAAAGGAAAGTGGTAAAATGGCGTTGATACTGCTGATAACAGTAGCCGTGCTTGCAGCGATAGATGTAGTGATGTACATATTACTTGGCGCCATTGAAAAGCACTGGGAGAAAAAGTTTAAGGAGGATAAAGATGACGAGAGATGAAATAATTCTTGCAGCAAAATGCTGTATAGTAGACAACTGTGGACCATGCCCACTTATGGGTACGGATAATTGCATTACTGGTTTCATGAATCATATTCTCGAATACATGAAAAACGAGCCTGCACCTGCGGCAACAGGCACAAGCTCGGAGGTATCAAAAGATACCAGTTCAATATTACACCTTGATGATAGCACAAAAGCAGCGATTTGTCAAGCATACAAAACTGCTGATGAAGCTTGCTCAAATATACTTACTGTCTATGAAGGAATGTCAGAATGTGAGCAGAGAGCCTTTGATATTGGAGAGGCATACGGAAAAATATTCGACACAAGATGTAAGCTTGAAGAACTGAGAGGCGGTGACGGCAATGAACATTAACGCAAAGAAAGCTCAGGACAAGCTGTCGCAGGAGCTGTCTGCCGCTAAGCTTGGCAAGTATGCGCAGGCGGTGGCAAAGCCTACTCTTGAGGCTCTCAAAACTTTCTGTGAGCAGAACGAGGAGTTCGCTCAGGCGGTCCTACAGACGGACAGGACTTTCGCTGAGTGTGCGGAAAACGCTGTTAAGGGTGCAGGGGGAAGTATCTCGGATATCGAGGTCTACCGCAGAGCTGTAAGCTTTTACTTCAAGGGTGCGGACGTTCATTTCAATATGACGATCGACCTGCGCGACGGCTCAGACAGCAATGAAACGGCAAAACCGTCTGTCAGCCTATCCCTTGACAGCTTGCTTGACTTCTGAGGTAGCAGTATGAAAAAGACAAGAAAAGAGGCTCTTATATACTGCTTTCCTGCGGTGGATAAAGAGCTTATGGATAAGATGAAAGGCAGAGGTGCTAAGAATTATGTGGTGTTCCTCACAAGGGGTGCTGAGCTTTTTGCACGTTGCTTTCACCGATACTCAACGGGCGACCTTGTGGAAAGACAGCGGTATGTGTTCGCCCGTGACGGCTCGGTGAGATACGGCAGCGATAACGGCATTAACTGGTCTGTGCGTAATGACTTCCGTGAGCCTGTCTTTTGCAAGTGCTGTATGGGATATAACTATGATAATTCCTATTCGGTGCTGAACATCAAAGCTATAGACAAGTCGGATATGCGTTACAGTCAACATCAGCATTATCACGGCAATATGCTTATATGTTATCTTCACGCATATTGCAAGCACCCTAATCTTGAGTATCTTATGAAACAGAACTATGACGTAACAAGCGTGAGATACACAGATTGGTGGGGATATCAGGAAAAGTTCCTGCTCTCTCAGCGTGTGAACTGGAAAAGTAATGACCTGCTGAAAATGCTCGGACTGAACAAGACGGAGTTCAAGACACTCAAAGGCAGTGAACATCTGTGGGAGCAGTATCTTGACTATCGTGAGGAATATCCAAAACTCAGACCGGAAGATTTACTGAATATAGCAAAGGTCTTTAAGAACGAACACGGCACTCTTGAACGTCTTGTGAGGATAACAGGGCTTACACCGCAAAGGGTGGCACGATACATAAACGAGCAGGAAATGACACCTCTTGATTACAGCGACTATCTGGAGCAGTGCGAAATGCTGGAGTATAACATTCACGATACAATGATAGCATTGCCACACGATTTCTGGACAATGCACAACAGGCTTACTCAGATCATCAACTATGAGCATGACGAGCTTGTTTTGCAGAACTTCACGAAAAGGCTTGCAGAGCGTGTCTGCCTTGAATTTTCGGCAGACGGCTTACTTGTCAGACAGCCACACAGTTTGAAAGAGATAGAGGACGAGGGCAGGATACTTTCCCATTGTGTGGGTGGATATGCAGAACGCCATGCTATGGGAAAGCTAAGTATAATGTTTCTGAGAAAAGTTTCTGAGCCTGACAAGCCTTACTATACTGTTGAGGTGAGCCAATACGGCGGTATCGTGCAGTGCAGAGGATATAGGAACAACGTGGTACAAAACGGCGGTGAGGACAAACCGCAGGAGATAAAGGACTTTGAACAGAAGTATCAGCGGTATCTTGACAGGGTGTTCGCTGAGAAACGAAAGGAGCGTAAAACAGCATGAACGAACTATCGGCAGAATATATCAGGGCGGCTGAGCTTGACCGCAGGATAAAGACCTCAGCTCAGCTTGCACAGCAGAGCCTTTACGATATGTGTATGGGCTTTAAGGAAATGAGGGACAGCAGGCTTTACAAGGAACTTGGGTACTCAGATTTTGGAGAGTATTGCGAGCAGGAAACAGGCTTTTCAAGAATGAATGTGTACAATTACATTAGAGTGGCTGAAAAATTACCGCAGGATTTTGTAAACTCGAGTTTACAAATCGGAGTTAAAAAGCTGACACTTCTTGCTAAGCTTTCCGATGAAGAGCGAACAGAGCTTGCCGAAAATATCGACCTTGAAAGCACTACTGTCAAGGAGCTCAAAGTAAAAATAGATATTTTGCAGAACGAGCGTGACAGAGCCATGGAGTCAAATGCAGAGGCAAGCCATCAGGTCTTTATGGCGGATAAAAAGGTGCTTGAAATGAAAAATAAGGTAACACAGCTTGAAGCCGAGATAAAGGAGCTTGAGAGCCGTCCTATCGAGGTCGCTGTGGAAACAGACAGCAAAGAGGTGGCAAACCTTAAAGACGCTATGCGACGTGTTGACCTTGACTGGTCGGAAAAATATTCAAAGCTTGAAGAAGACAGCCTGAAAGACCGCAGAGAGCTTTTGCAGAAAGCTGAGCAGGCTGAAAAGGACAAGCAGGACAAGCTTTCACAGCTTCGTGAGGAGCTTGACAGAACTAAGGCGGAGTATGAGAAAAAGCTTTCGGGGAAGACAGAGATCACGTCAACGCAGGACGATAAAGCCATATTCAAGGCTTATCTTTCAACCGCTGTTGACAGCGTAACAAGGCTCGTGGGCTTTCTGAACGAGCATAATGACAGCGACAATTACGGACTTTTCACACAGAAAGCAAGACAGCTTGCGGATATAATCAATTCAAAACTGGAGGTATAAAAATGAAACTTTATGAGCTTACAAACGATTTTCAGAGGCTTTTTGACAGCCTTGAGGATATGACGGAAAATGCCGAGCTTACGGCAGAGGAAAAGGCTGAGGCTGAAAAGGTGTGGTTTGATACACTTGAATGCGTCGAGGCTGAGTTTACGGACAAGGCGGAGAACGTTGCGGCTTATGTTAAGGTGCTGGGCAGCGAGGCGAAAATGCTTGAAGCAGAGGAGAAAGCCCTCAAAGCAAGACGTGAGCAGAAAATCAAGCAGGCAGAGAGCCTTAAAGCTTATCTTATGAACAGTATGCAGAGGGTCAACCTTAACAAAATAGAGGGCGTTATGGCTAAGATAAGCATTACAAAGGGCAGGGAAAGCACCGAGATAACAGACCCGAAAGCCTTTGTGGAGTGGGCAAAGGTCAATGATGACAGCCTGCTGAAATACAAAGATCCTGACATAAGCAAGACGGCTGTCAAGGCGGCTATTGAAGCAGGCAGAGAGATCCCATATGCGGCTGTTGTCCGCAGACCGGGACTGACCATAAGATAAGGAGGGAAAGAGAATGGGACTTGCGATACTTGTATTAGGCTTTTCAGGAAGCGGCAAATCTGCTTCCCTGAGAAATTTCAAAGAAGACGAGCTTGCTCTTGTGAACGTGAATGGAAAACAGCTTCCGTTCCGCACGCAGTTTAAGTCAACGATACATACCGACAATTACGGCGAGATAGAACGCTTTATGAAAGCTCAGACGGCAAAGTCCATAGCCGTTGACGATAGTCAGTATCTTATGGTGAACGAGTTTATGCGCCGTGCAAAGGAAACGGGCTATCAGAAGTTCACTGACATAGCAAAGAATTTCTGGGAGCTTGTGAGAAGCGTTGAAATGCTTCCGGAGGATGTTATCGTGTATTTTCTCAATCACCTTGATACAGGCGAGGACGGCAGGCAGAAAGCTAAAACTATCGGCAAGCTGCTTGATGAGAAGATAACTGTCGAGGGTATGTTCACAACTGTGCTTAAAACTGTTGTGGTTGACGGCAAGTATCTTTTCGCCACTCAGACGGACGGCACTGACACTTGCAAAAGTCCTATCGGGCTGTTCGACAGTATGTATATAAGCAACGATCTGAAACTTGTTGATGAAGCGCTGAGGACATACTATCACCTTGCAGACGAGCATATCTGCTCAGAGTGCGGAAAGACGATAATGTCAGACGGCAAGCGCACAGTTCAGCAGATAATAGACGGCTCGATGAAGAATTACGGCAAACAGCTTTGCATGAAATGCGTTCTGAAAAGGGTAAAGGCGGCGAAGTCCAATGAAACTGCGAACGTATCAGAATGAGCTGGTGGAACAGGTAAGAAAGGCTTGGCGTGCAGGGTATAAAGCACCCTGCATAGTCCTGCCCTGCGGTGGAGGAAAGTCCTGCATAGTGGCTGAAATGGCAAGGCGAACGACCTTTAACGGCAAGAGAGTGCTTTTTCTCGTCCACAGACGTGAGCTTGTGGAGCAGATAAAAAAGACCTTTATCCGTTGGGGCGTTGATATGAGGCTCTGCGAGGTGGGTATGGTGCAGACTATTACAAGACGGCTTAAAAAGCTTGCCAGACCTGCACTTATCATAACTGACGAAAATCATCACAGCCTTGCTCAGTCATACAAACGCATATACGAATACTTTTCAGACGTGCCAAGAGTGGGCGTTACTGCGACTCCTGTTCGCCTTAATGGTGACGGGCTTGGTGACGTGAACGACAAGCTTATCATAGGGGTATCCGCAAAATGGCTTATTGATAACAACTGTCTTGCACCTTATGACTACTATGCTCCTGACGTTGCCGACCTTACAGGACTGCACACTCAGAGGGGTGAATATATGGCGGCTGAGATAGAAAAAGCTATGGTAAAAAATACTGTATTCGGTGACGTCATAAAGTATTACAAACAGTTAGCAAATGGCAAAAAAGCGGTCTGCTACTGTGCTTCCGTCAGACATTCTCAGCGAACGGCAGAGGTATTTAATGACAACGGCATAAAGGCGGCACACATTGACGGCTCGACCCCAAAGGCAGAGCGTGACAGCATTATCTCAGCTTTCCGCAGGGGAGATATAGCTGTGCTGTGCAACGTTGACCTTATCTCAGAGGGGTTTGACGTTCCCGACTGCGAGTGTGCCATACTCCTGCGACCCACCAAGAGCCTTACTCTTTACATTCAGCAGGCTATGAGATGTATGCGGTACAGACCCAACAAAAGAGCCGTCATAATCGACCACGTTGGCAACTATGCAAGATTTGGTATGCCTGATGATGACAGAGAGTGGAGCTTGGAGAAAAAGCCGAAAGCTCAGCATAAAAAGCAGGAGCAGAGCGACAAGGTGAAACAATGCCCCGAATGTTTCTATACTTTCTCCGCTCCCCCTGCAGGCGTGAAAGTATGCTGTCCTCACTGCGGATATGAGTTCCCCTCAGCCGAGAGAAAGCTTGAAACTGACAGCAGCGTGGGGCTTATAAAGGTGGAGGGATTTAGGCTTGATTTTTCAAGTCCTGCCGATTGTCATACCTATCCCGAACTTTTGCAGTATGCGAAAAGTCACGGTTACAAATCAGGCTGGGCGTATTATCAGGCAAGGCAAAGGGGGCTTATAGGTTGACGGAAGAACACAGGATACAAAACGAGATACGCTGTGCGGTATCGCCCTACTGCACTGTCTTTCGTGTGAACGTGGGCGAGGGCAGAACAGTTGACGGCAGATATTTCACCACAGGTGTGCCGAAAGGTTTTTCAGACCTGTTCGGTGTAAGACATAAAGACGGCAGAGCTGTCTTTATCGAAGTCAAAACAAAGTCGGGACGAGTTCGTCCTGAGCAGAAGAATTTCATAACGAAAATGCGTGAGTGCGGAGCATTGGCAGGCATATGCCGATCAGCAGAGGACGCAGTAAATTTACTAACGGAGGAATAAAAAATGGGATTTAAGTCAAATCAATCAGAGGCATTTCAGAACGGATTAAAGCCTGAGGGCGATTACGAGTGCATCATAACCGCTATCGAGGAACGCACAACAAAGAAAGGCTCGATGGGTCTTAACTTCACTCTCGTCATCAGAAATGACGTGCAGGGACAGAAATACGGCAACTCCTGCCTGTTTCACACCATATGGAAAAAGCATGAGCCTAACGAGAACGATATGCAGGTGGAGGGCTACAACTTTGCTCAGCTTATGGCAATGGGCAAGGCGGCTAAGCTTCCTGACGGCAAGGAGTATGACAGCCTTAAAGCATACTGCACCGACCTGCTGAACAAGTGCATAAGGGTCAACCTCAAGCACGAATCAAACCCTAATTACAAAAACGGAGAGCCGCAGGAACGCATTAATTTTGTCAGCCCTACAAAGTATCCTGAGTGCAAGCATAAGTTCAAATCCTCTGCACCGAAGGCGGACAGCTTTGCGACTAAGCAGACGGGCTTTGCAACGCCTAAGACAAATACGCAGGCTGACAGCGCCATAGGCTCGCTTGAAGATTTTGAGGACGTGCTTACAGATGACGGCGTGCCGTTCTGATTTCTGAGAAAAGCGAAAAGTCATAGTGCTTTTGCATAAAAACGCAGATGATATTTTGTGCAAACAAATGATTTATATTTTAATTTGGCAACATTTCTGCAATTGTTGCATTTTTAATGCAACTTTTTGGGTGCTTTTCGGGGATAAGTGAAAGGCTTTGACTTTTCAAAATTCATGTTAGGAGTTGGATATATGTACGAACAAATACCGCAGGAGCTTAAAGCCCTGCCAAACTGGATATGCTGGGACGCTGTGCCTGACCCCAAATCGCACAGCGGCATAAGAAAAATTCCTATCAATCCTAGAACAGGGGGAAAAGCGATGTCTAATAATCCGTCTACATGGACGGATTATGACACTGCTGTAAGAATATCTGAAAACTATTCAGGCATAGGATTTATGTTTAAAAACAGTGGATACTTTGGAGTTGACCTTGACGATATGCCGCAGGATCTTGAAAGCTACCAAAAAGGCGAGCATAGAGGTGTGATTTATGAATTTGTAAATATACTTCAAAGCTATACAGAATTATCGCAATCCGGTAATGGTATACACATAATCTGCAAAGGTAAACTGCCTAAAGGAGGCAGAAAAAAAAAGACAGAAAAAGGCGGATTTGAAATGTATGATGATGTCCGCTTCTTTATCATGACAGGCAACTCCTGCTCAGAATATGAGAGTATCGCAGAGTGTTCCGACAGCATAAAACCATTGCACGAAAAGTATATAGGCGGCGGTCACGAGCCTGTGGCAAAGGCTGTTCCTGCTGTCAGACTTGACACCGCAGACCAGATAATCAAAGCTGCGGCAGGTGCAAAGAACGGAGGAAAATTTGTTTCCCTCTACAGTGGAAGAACCGCAGGATATACCTCGCAGAGTGAAGCTGATATGGCGTTCTGCTCAATGCTTGCGTTCTGGACAGGCTGTGACGCAGAGAAGATGGATATGATATTCCGTTCCTCAGGTCTTATGAGGGAAAAGTGGGACAGGGCGCAAAGCGGTTCGACCTACGGAGCGCTCACCATACAGAAAGCCATTGCAGATTGCGACAAGACCTATTCGCCAAAGTTCGCAGGGGGATTTTCTCTCAACTTCAAGTCGCCCTCTGAGCCGATTTTTGTGGGCGCTGTGGAGCAGGAAGAAGCCAAGCCAAGACTTTATTCATTTGACGATACGGGCAACGCTCTGCGTTTTGTTGACCTTTTTGGCGAGCAGGTGAGATACTGCTATACAGACAAACGCTGGCTTTGGTATGACGGCAGAAAGTGGTGTACCGATATGACAGGCACAGTTAAACGCCTTGCAGATAAGGCTGTGGCTTGTATGGCGGCAGAGGCAAAGGTGTACGCTCAGCTTGACGCAGACGAGGGAACGGATATGGCAAAGGCTTTTGAAAAGCATATGAAGTCCTGCCGTTCTAACAAATCAAAGAACGCAATGCTAAGCGAGGTCATGCACCACGTTCCTGTTCTGCCTGCTCAAATGGACAGATTTAAAACTGTTCTCAATACCCCGGGCGGAGTTATCGACCTGCGAAGCGGCGGCATATCTCCTCACGACCCTATGACATATCTGACGAAAATGACAGCCGTTGAGTATTCAGAGAATGCCGATTGTCCTCGCTGGCTTGCCTTTCTTGACGACATTTTCAGAGGAGATAAAGACCTTATCAGATACGTTCAGAAAGCTGTGGGATATTCCCTGACAGGCTCGACCACCGAGCAATGTGCGTTCTTTCTTTACGGAACAGGACGAAACGGCAAGTCAACTTTCATTGATATCATAAGGGATATTTTCGGGGACTATGCGGCAAATATCCAGCCTGAAACTATTATGGTGCGTTCAAATCTGAGCACCGCCATAAACAGCGATATTGCAAGGCTCAAAGGAGCAAGGCTTGTGACGAGCGTTGAGCCTAACGAGGGCGTGCGTATCAACGAGGGTCTGCTCAAACAGCTTACAGGCGACGATACTGTTACCGCAAGAAAGCTTTACGGCGACGAGTTTGAGTTCAAACCTGAGTTCAAGCTTTGGATGGCGACAAACCATAAGCCTGTCATCAGAGGAACGGATACGGGCATATGGCGCAGGATACATATGATACCCTTCACCGTGCAGATACCCGAAGAAAAGATAGACCGCAGGCTGAAATACAAGCTGTCGGCTGAGCTTACGGGCATATTCCGCTGGGCAGTTGAGGGCTGTCTGCTGTGGCAGAAAGAGGGACTTAAAATGCCTCGTGCCGTCCTTGAAGAAGTGAGGGAGTACCGCCGTGAAATGGACGTTATCTCTGCATTTGTTGAGGATAAGTGTACTGTGGGCAAGGGTCTGAGCGTTAAGTCAAGTCAGCTTTTTGCGGCATATCTTAACTGGGCTGAGCAGAACAATGAATATCGTATGAGTTCAACAAAGTTCGGTATGGAGCTTGCAAAACGCTTTGAGAAAGTAAGAACAAGGGGCGGTATATACTTCAATGGGCTGTCACTTGATAATGTGTAAGTAATTGTAAGCGTGTAGGGTTGTGTAGGGTTGAAGGGTTTTTCTAACCTTTCGTATTAGAAAATAAAAAAGAATATATATAAAGAAAGAGTTCTTGAAAAACAGCGAAAACCCTTCACAACCCTTCACAGAGGGGGTATCAACTATAAAGATAGATTTCAAAAGAATGTCACAAGAAGAGTTCACACGGTATGAAGATATGGCAATAGACGGCAGGCTCATCTATGACGAATATCCTGCTGAGGAATATAAGTATTTCTCACAGTTATCAAGACTTGGCTACAAGAACAGGCACGAGGGGTGGTCGAAAGAGATATGCGAGGACAAGCAGGCAGAATACAAGCGGGAGTATCTTCACAGCAAAGAGCGAAACGGCAGGTTTTTCAGGCAAGCTTGCATAATGCAGGAGAATATCCGCAGAGGGCAGACAACGGTCTGGAAGATAAACAAAACGCAGGACAGGGAAGAAAAGCTCACATATGCATTGCAGGCACTTGAACTGATACTCTGCGACGAGGGGCTTGCAAAACATAACGGAGTAAACTTACCTGAATATGCAGGCTGTGAATACTGCAATGGAGTAACAGAGTGGAGCGAAAAGCTTGGTGCAGACGGCAAGGAAGTCCGCTTTGAGTTCTGTCCTGTTTGCGGAAGAATGATCGAGGAGGTACAAAATGACAATACAAGAAAAGATATCACGCTATCAGCTGATACCGAAGCTCATAGCCAATCTTGAAGAAAACAGGGCAAGGATACTGAATGGGAAAGCCGTATGCTATGACAAGAATGACAGTTCGGCAGGAACGCCCGGCAACACGGCTGAAAGCTCAATGCTGAGTTATGCCTGCAAGGGTGAGAAACAAAAGGAGCTGAGCGAAGAGCGTGCAAGGCTCACGCAGGAGATACAAGCTGAGATAGACGAAATGTTTTGCAATGAGGAAGCTGAAACCATAGATACTGCAAGGATAATCAAGCTGTATTTCATCAACGGTATATCGGTGAAGAAGATAGCTCACAACTATATTTTCAGAGATTACAAAACTGTGCTGAGAATGTTTCACAATGGTTGTGAGAAATTAAATATACCACACAAGACCACTCAATACCACTTGCAGGAACGCACATAGTATGATATCATTACAATAGCCAATAAGGCAAGCAAACATTTGCGGACCTCCATAAAAAAGTCCGACGGGGCGAAAGCTCCGTATGCAGGTCGAGAGCGTGCCAGCTCAACATCTGCTCCAACATTTACAAAACTCCTTATAATATTTTCACAAGGGCGGCTGCATTTTGCGGTCGCTTTTGCGTTGCACGGAGGTATACAATGCCAATACCAAGACCAGACCGAAGCGGCTCACATCAAACACAGTTTCGTATCAACAAGAAGAAGATATATGCTACCCAAACAGTCTGCGGTATCTGCGGCAAGCCTGTTGATTTTTCCTTGAAATATCCTCACCCTTTGTCGGCTTGTATAGATCACATCATACCCATAGCAAAAGGCGGTCACCCCTCAGCCCTTGAAAACCTACAGCTTGCTCATTGGTGTTGCAATCGTCAGAAATCTGATAAATTGGTAGAAAAACAGGTGTTTGACCAAAAGGTTGAAGCCGTATCCAACCGTGTTTTACCGCAAACTTTTGATTGGAAGTCGATTTAAGCACGAATTTTCACGAAATTTCCAAATTTTTTTAGCATATGGGGGTATACCACCCCCTTTGAGGGTACTTTTCACGTTCACGCCTTCATTGTGTAAATATCTCGCAGAATTTTAAACAGGAGCAAAAATATGACAAACGAAATATACGGAATTGACTATCTGCGACGCAGACTTGCCGATAAACAAACACGAGTGCTATTGAGATATAAGTACTACGAAATGAAAAATAACGCACAGGACTTTTCGAGCCTTGCTCCCGAAAAATTCAAGGGGCTAAAGGAAACTGTCGGTTGGTGTGCGAAAGCAGTCGATAGCCTTGCTGACCGCTTGCAGTTCGATGAATTTCAAAATGATGAATTTGATCTGAGCGAAATATTCTTGTCAAACAATCAGGATATACTCATTGATTCTGCGGTGCTTTCGGCTCTTATCTCAGCGTGTTCTTTCGTCTATATCCGAGAAGATAACGGCTATCCTCGCCTGCAGGTCATTGACGGCTCAAATGCCACCGGTATCATTGACCCTGTGACAAATCTGCTTACCGAGGGCTATGCAGTGCTTGAGCGTGACAGCATGGGTGTTGTAAAGACAGAGGCTTATTTCATGGCAGGCATGACGGAAATATACTCCCATGGCGTGCTTGTTCAGCGTATACCAAGTTCTGCACCATATGCACTGCTCGTGCCGATAATATATCGTCCTGACGCAAAGCGTCCGTTCGGTCACAGCCGTATTTCAAGAGCCTGCATAGCCTATACGCAGACAGCTCTCAGAACTATAAAACGCTCTGAGGTGTCGGCTGAATTTTACAGCTTTCCTCAAAAATATGTGCTTGGATTATCTGAGGACGCAGAGTTCAATAACCGCCTTGCTACGATATCCTCTTTTCTGAACTTCACGAAAGACGGCGACGGCGATCACCCCATTGTAGGACAGTTTCAACAGCAATCAATGACGCCATATACTGAACAGCTGAGAACACTTGCAAGCCTGTTCGCAGGAGAAACAGGACTGACCCTTGATGACTTGGGCTTTGCCACCGAAAACCCCTCCAGCGCAGAGGCTATCAAGGCAGGTCATGAAAACCTACGATTAACGGCACGCAAGGCGCAGAGGACGTTCGGAACAGGTCTGCTCAATGTGGGCTATCTTGCCGTTTGTATCCGTGACAGATACGCATATCAAAGAGATGCGTTCAGAGATACAAAAGTCGCATGGCTGCCTATCTTTGAGCCTGACGCTGCGGCACTCTCGGGTGTGGGCGACGCTATCTTGAAAATAAATCAGGCTGTTCCTGACTACTTAGGTGCAAGAAACATAAAGGCTCTCACAGGTATGGAGAGTGACGGCAAATGAGCGCACTTTCAGACAAAATAAAAAGCGACCTTGTCAAGCTTTCAAAAAGCGACAAACATTTGCAGAGCATTATAAAAAGGCTTGAAAGCGGTAAAGCAAACCTCACTGATGTTGATGACTTCGCACAGGCAACAGGAACTGTGCTGAAAAAAGTCTTTGAAAAAAGCATAACCGAAAGCCCAAAGGCTTTTACAGATGAACAGCTTATTGCTGAGATACTCCGTGATATATTCGGTGATAACTACGATCTTATAAACTCTGTGGCTGAGAATATCCAAAAGCAGCTTGATAAGGTGGCAGGCATAGGCATAAAGCCACAAAGAGCAGATTTCCCCTCTGAGAGGATAGAAAATCTTGCAAAAGTAACTGCTCAAAAGGACCTTACCGACAAGACGGCACTAAGCGAGTTCACTGCGTCAGTTGAGAACATAAACGGCTCTATTTTCACCGATTATGTCAAAACAAATGCTGACTTTCGCAGTAAGGCAGGACTTAAAGTCTACGTTATCCGTTCAGACCACAGCAAGTGCTGCGCATGGTGTTCAAAGCTTGCAGGAAAGTACGTCTATCCTGATGTTCCAAAGGACGTGTGGCGGCGGCATAAGCGCTGCACCTGTGAGATAACCTACGTCAATGAAAAGGCAGGCACATATGATCAAATAAGCTATTCAGACGTTCAAAACGGCAAAGAGATCGAAACACGCAAGCAGGTCACAAGGCTCACACCTGAGCAGGCGAGAGCTAAGGAAAAAGAAGTGCTTAGCAGGATTGACAAATCGAAAAAAAGTGGTATAATGAAATCAGGAAGAAACCTTGAACGAAAAGAGCAAAACATAGGTGCGTTCTCAACGTTGACAGTGCCAATGCAGAAAAGAGAAATTCTGAACATATGTAGAAAATATTCTATTGATACTAGCGGAATAACCTTTAAGATTCAGCGTTCTGAAAAACTCCTTGCACTTCCTTTTTATGGCTCAACAGACTATAATAACATAGGAAGAATAGACTTGTTCCCAAGTGCATTTTCTTCTGAAGAGGAATTAGTAAAAACCATATTGCATGAAAAGTGCCACGTTTTACAGCTAAAGAAACATGGCAAAGCATATGCTCAGCAAAACTTAGATTTAATGGAAAAACAAGCTTATAGGTTTGAACGATTATTTTATAGCTTGGTTACAAAGAGGTGATAGTATGAAATGGCTTGACAATCTAGCGAGTATAAAGCAGCTCCATAAGGCAGGCAAATGCCCATATTGCGGACAAGAAAATACAGATTACAGATTGCTTGAAATAAGCAGTGGTAAAGGATATGGAGATGTTTGGTGCAATGACTGTAAAAAAGCTTTTCATATTTCTCGTATAGAAGTATCAGAGACAGACATTCGAGAAAAGCAGTTACCTCCTGAACTCAAATATTAGTTAATAACCGCTCCGCTACGGCGAGGCGGTATTTTTATACCCAAAATCAGAAAGGACGGATAAATATGAATTTCGGACAGGCGATCGAAGAAGCAAAGAGAGGTAAGAAAATAGCAAGAAAAGGTTGGAATGACAAAGGACAGTATGTTGAGCTTGCCACTAATGTTAGTTATAAATCACCTAATGGTACTGTGACAAATGTAGACCATAAGGATATGGGCAATAAAGCATTAGCGTTTGTGGGAACTTCTGGCGTACAACTTGGCTGGCTTGCAAGTCAAGCAGATATGTTGTCGGAAGATTGGCAGACAATAGACTAATCAAACATCGGAACTAAGCACCTTAACGGGTGCTTTTTTCATACCCAAAAGGAGGTAATTCCCTATTGAGGATAAGAGAGTCGGCAGGCAGACCCCCACCACAGCCCTTGTCCTGCCTTATGAACAGACTAAGGGCAACGAGGCTGTAGAGTTATATAACAGCACAGGCAGAACTGCTCAGGAATGGCAGGAAATACAGCTATATGACATCATGGCGACCAATGGCGAAGGCTTGTGGACGCATATGAAATACGGCTACAGCGTGCCAAGACGTAACGGAAAATCTGAAATACTTATAATGCGTGCTCTCTGGGGACTTATCCACGGAGAGCGTGTTCTTTATACGGCACACAGAACGACCACCTCTCACAACGCATGGGAAAAGGTCATTGAACGTCTTGCAAAGGCAGGATATACCGAAAAAGAGGATTTCAAGACTACAAAACAGTTTGGCCTTGAACGTATTGAGTGGCTCAAAGATAATGACGGAGGTCTTATCAACTTCCGTACACGGTCATCAAAAGGGGGACTTGGTGAGGGCTATGACCTGCTCGTTATAGACGAGGCTCAGGAGTACACGGCTGACCAAGAAAGTGCATTGAAATACGTTGTTACCGATTCTGCAAACCCTCAGACACTGATGTGCGGCACTCCTCCCACTGCGGTATCATCTGGAACTGTGTTCTATCAGTACCGCCGTGATACGCTTAGCGGAACTAACGTTGACAGCGGCTGGGCAGAGTGGAGCATACCTGAAATGGCTGACGCACATGACCCTGAACTGTGGTATGAAACAAATCCCTCACTCGGCACGATATTAACCGAGCGTAAGATACGTTCAGAGCTTGGCAAAGACCAGACAGACGATAATATTCAGCGTTTAGGTCTGTGGTTAAGATACAATCAGAAGTCTGCCATAAGCCGAGAGGAATGGCATAACTATCAGTTCGATACAGCACCCACGCTTTCAGGCACGCCTGAACTGTTCTTCGGCGTTAAGTATGCAAGATATACGGCTAACGTTTCTCTTGCAGTTGCAGTTAAAACTTCTGACGGCAAAATATTCGTTGAAGCTATTGACTGCCGCCCTGTGCGAGAGGGGAACGGCTGGATGATCTCATATCTCAGAAATCCTCACGCAAGGCAAGTGACCATAGACGGTGCAAACGGACAGGCTGTGCTTGAAAGTGATATGAAAGACGCAGGAGTTAAGTGTAAGGCTGTGCTGCCAAAGGTTGCTGAGGTGGTGCAGGCGGCAGCTCAGTTTGAGCAAAATCTGTTTGCCGATAAGATATGCCACGCAGATCAACCAGCACTTGAGCAGGCTGTTTCAAACTGTGAACACAGAGCCATAGGCTCAGGCGGAGGTTTCGGTTACAGCTCTATTATGGAGGGTGCTGACATTTCGCTGTTAGAGTCGGTGGTGCTTGCACATTGGAGCTGTGCGAACGCTAAAGAAAAGAAAAAGCAAAAGATAAGCTACTGATATTTGAAAGGAATGATATTATGGCAGAAGAATTTGAGCCTGTCACAACGCAGGAACAGCTTGACAAGATAGTAAATGCCAAGCTGAAGGAAAACACAAACGCTGTCACAAAGCAGTTTGAGGGATATGTTTCCCCTGCTGATATGGCAGAAAAGGTCAAGGGCTATGAAACCACTATAGCAGACCTTACGGCAAAGGGCAAGGCGGCTGAACAGAGCCTTTTCAGGGTGAGAGCCGCACAGGAGTACGGACTTCCTGCGGAGCTTTCTGACAGGCTCAGTGGTGAGGACGAGAAGTCTATAAGAGCCGATGCAGAAAAGATGTCAAAATACTTTAAGGCAGCACACAATGCCCCTGATTTCAGAGCAGAGGGCGACCCAAGCAAAAACAGTGCGGAAAACGCACTTAGAAGAACACTTGAAAAGCTGAAAGGAGAATAATCATGGCAGAAACAATTAAGAGAGGCACACTTCTTGAGCCTGAAACAGTAACAAGCATTTTTTCAACAGTAAAGGGTCATTCCTCCCTTGCAAAGCTTAGCGGCAGAGATCCTGTATCTTTTAACGGCAACGACTATTTCGTTTTCTCTATGGACGATGAGGCGGACGTTATCGGTGAAAGCGAGGCTAAATCCGCAGGCAGTGCTAAGCTCGGAAAGGTGACGATGAGACCGCTCAAGATCGAATACGGCGCACGCTTCAGTGACGAGTTCATCTATGGAACAGACGAGAAAAAGCTTGAAGTCATGAAAGCATTTGCAGAGGGTGCAGCGATCAAGTTTGCTCGTGCTATCGACATTCTCGGTTTTCACGGAATCAATCCGAGAAAGAAAACTGTTGTCGCTGCTCTCGATAATAACTATATCGACAAGGCGGTAGCTGACAATAGTGCAAAGGTCGATTTTGACAGCACAGACCCTGAGGGCAATCTTGAAGACGCTATTGCTCTGCTTGGTGAATACGAGGCAACAGGCTTTGCACTTTCAAAGGACTTTGCCTCTGCACTTGCAAAGCTCAAGGTCAACGGTGTAAAGCAGTATCCTGAGTTTGGCCTTGGTGCAAATCCAGGCAATCTCAACGGCACAGCTTGTGACGTCAACTCCACTGTAAACTTCAATAAGGGTACAGACAGAGCTATCGTCGGCGACTTTGCGAGAGCCTTTAAGTGGGGCTATGCTAAGGAACTTCCTTTGGAGGTCATTCCTTATGGCGACCCTGATAACTCAGGCAGAGATCTGAAAGGACACAATGAGGTGTATCTCAGAACAGAGGCTTATATCGGCTTTGCTATCCTTGACCCTAAGGCATTTGCAGCCGTTCAGGCCGTTCAGGCAACAGAATGAGCAACGTTTATGCCACTATCGACGACATAGCAGTATACGGACGAAAGCTTACATCACAGGAGCAGCAGGCGGCGGATAGTCTTATCGAGACCGCCTGCGCAAAGCTCCGTGTTATAGGCAAGCGTTACGGCGTTGATGTCAATACCCTTGTGACAAGTGATGAAGACTATGCGTTGACAGTAAAGGCGATAATCTCAAAGGCTGTTGTGAGAAGTCTTGACTGTTCGGCTGATAATGCACCACCTGCTGTGCAGGCGTCGCAGGCAGCTATGGGCTATTCGGTGTCAATGACTTATCTCAATTCAGGACAATCTTTATATTTTCTCAAAAACGAGTTGAAAGAGCTTGGTATCATTCGTCAGAGGTGGGGAGCTATGGAGGTATATGACTATGAGAACAATGATAAAGGGAATTTCGGTGAAGCTTAAAGTGCAGACGCAGACAGGCGTTGACGGCTTTGGCAGACCAACTTATGAGGATAGCTGGGAGCTTGTTGACAACGTTCTTGTAGGCGAGCCGTCATCTGATGATGTTATAAGTGAGCTTAACTTATCAGGTAAGCGGATAGCTTACACTCTTGCAATACCAAAAGGAGATACACACGTTTGGGAAAACACAGAGGTCGAGTTCTTCGGCAGGAAATTTTGCACCATAGGTTTCCCTACTGAGGGCATTGAAGAAAACCTGCCCCTCAGCTGGAACAAGAAAGTCAAGGTGGAACTGTATGGGTAAAGTGAAGATAGTTCTTGACCGCAAGGCAGTAAGGCAAATGCTGCGTTCAAAAGAGGCTGAGAACATATGCCGTGAGTTTGCCGACAAAGCGGCACAGCGGCTGGGTGACGGCTACGAGGTGTCCACCTATTCAGGTAAAAAGCGTGTGAACGCAAGCATAAAGGCTGTGACCTACAAGGCGAGAAAGGAAACAAAGCAAGACAATGCCATATTAAAGGCGGTGCTGAGAAAATGATAGAAGAAGTTATGCTGGGCTATCTGAGCAAGAGCCTTGACGTTCCCGCATTTATGGAAGAGCCTGCAAAGCCGCCGCAGAAGTATATCATCATCGACAAGCTTGGCTCGTCTGAGAAAAACAGACTATCTTCGGCGACCCTCGCCGTGCAGTCATACGGCGGCAGCCTTTACGAGGCGGCAAGGCTCAATCACACCGTCAAGGCAGCTATGCGTGACACTGTGATACTTGATGATGTCATATCCTGCAAGCTGAACAGCGACTACAACTACACCGATGAGGAAACAAAACGATACCGCTATCAAGCAGTATTCGACATACGATATTATGAAAAGGAGAGATAACAATGTCAAACACCAACAATGCAAACAACGTTACCGCAGGCAAGCCTAAGATAGGCGGTGCGGTATATCGTGCACCTAAAGGCACAACGCTGCCGACAGACGCAACATCGGCTCTTGCAGCGGAGTTCAAGTGCCTTGGCTATTGCTCAGAGGACGGACTTTCAAACGGCAATGACCGCTCAAACAGCAACGTAGCAGCCTGGGGCGGAGATGTAGTGCTCAATATGACCAACGCAGGCAGCGACACATTCACGCTGACGCTCATCGAAACGCTCAACGAGGAAGTGCTCAAAACTGTCTACGGCTCTGATAACGTCACCACCGCTCTTGAGGGCAAGGACATAACAGTGTCCGTGAACGGCGGTTCTGACGAGGAGAACGTGTACGTTTTCGAGCTTATCCTCAAGGACGGTGCGTTAAAGCGTATCGTAGTCCCTTGTGCCTCTGTAACGGCTCTGGGCGAGATCAAGTATATAGACACTGACGCCGTGGGCTATAACATCACGCTGACAGCCGTCAACGACAGCAAGGGCAACTCACACTATGAGTACATTCACTTGAAGTCTGAATAACAGGAGGAAGATCATATGCTTAAAGGTATCACAAAAAGCGGCTTTGACTATGAGATAGAGGATAAGGCTCTTGACAACTGGGAGCTGCTTGAATCACTTGTGGCGATAGATGAGGGCGACACTGCCGCTATCATCAAGGTGGCAAGACAGCTCCTTTCCAAGGCACAGCTCGGCAGCCTGAAAGAGCATTGCAGAGATAAAGACACAGGAATAGTGTCAAGAAACAAGATGCTTGCAGAGATCGCCGATATACTGAAAGGCGAAGGCTCAGAGGGCGACAAAACAAAAAACGCCTGAGGGCTGTCTGCGGACTTGCCCATATGATATGCCGTGATGAGATGTCGCTTGCCTGCGATCTCGCAGAGGTCTATCACATATACGACTACAAAACGCTGCCGCTTTCCTCAGTGGCGGCGTTTTTTATGGGTCTGCGTCCCGACAGCCGATGTAAGATGCTGCTCTCCGGGGATAAGGTCACTCTTGACACGCTCCTTGCTGCAATGATATATGACAAGCTTGCGTGGCTGCAATGGGCGAAAACGAAAGATGGTGCAAGAGGTGTGAACATACCCGAAACTGTTGTTTCAAAGCTTTTAGGCGACAGTGAGAGCAAAACACGAGGATTTACAAGTATCGAAGAATTTGAAAAAGCAAGGCAAAATCTGATAGGAGGTGAAACGTAATGGCGGAAGGAACTAAGCTTGCGGACGCATATGTGCAGATAATACCTATCTCAGAGGGCATAACAGGCAGAATAAAAGACCTGTTCAAAGACCTGCCCGATGAGGGCGACAAAGCAGGCGACAAAACAGGCAGCTCCTTTGCCTCAAAGCTCAAAAAAGCTGTTGCGGCGGCAGGTGTGGGAGCGGCTATAAGCAAGGTCGTCACCTCTGCATTCACTGAGGGTGCGGCTCTTGAGCAGTCGCTTGGCGGTGTTGAAACACTGTTCAAAAAGCACGCTGATATCGTCAAGAAGAACGCACAGGATGCCTACAAGACCGCAGGAGTAAGTGCAAACGAGTATATGGAGAATGTCACAAGCTTTTCTGCAAGCTTGCTCACCTCTCTCAGCGGCGACACACAAGAGGCGGCAAAGGTCGCACACACTGCTATGGTGGATATGTCAGACAACGCCAACAAGTTCGGCAGTGATATGCAGTCTATACAAAACGCTTACCAAGGTTTTGCAAAGCAGAACTATACAATGCTCGATAACCTCAAGCTTGGCTACGGTGGAACAAAGTCTGAAATGGAAAGGCTTTTGCAGGACGCTCAGAAGTTCAGCGGAGTTGAATACAACATTGATAACTTGAGCGACGTTTACAACGCTATCCACACAATTCAGCAAAACCTTGATATCACAGGCACAACAGCCAAAGAGGCAAGCACCACCTTTTCAGGCTCGTTTGCAAGCATGAAAGCTGCCGCCAAGAACTTTCTGGGCGTGCTTACCGCAGGGGGCGACGCCGACAAAGCTTTCAGCGACCTGTTAGGCTCGGCAGACACTTTCTTTGACAATGTGAAACGCCTTGCTAAAAGCTTTCTCTCACAGTCTGTGCAGGTGTTTGACACGGCAGTAGGTCAGCTTTTTGAGAAAATGGGCGTTGACGCTGAGAACATCGAGGGCGTTATAGAGGGTGTTCACAACGCCCTTAAATCCATAACAGCGGCAGTTGTGACATTTATTGCGGTGTCAAAGGTATCAGCGGTCACAAAGTCCTTTGAGGGACTTACTCTGCAAATGATACAGAGCAAGGTTCAGGCAACGGCTATGAATGCCCAAATGGCAATAACGCAAAATCTTGCAGCAGGTATCGCCGCAGGTGTCGCACTCATAGGCAGTGCGATAATAAATCATTTTGCCAACGAGATAGACGTCACAGAAAGCAGTATAGTGAATTTGTCCGAGAGCGTCAAACAGTTTTCGGACAAATGTCTTTCCACCAAGAGTGCTGTTGAAAGTCTTCACGAGGAGCTTGCCGACAGCACAGACAGTAATAAAAAGCAGGCTGACTCTTATCGTGCACTCAATGACAGGCTCAAAGAGCTGAATGAAACTGAAAATAAAAGTGCTGATGAAAAAGCCGAAATGCAATCCATTATAGATCAGCTCAACGGCGATATAGAGGGTCTTAATCTGACCATAGATGATCAGACAGGCGGCTTGAAAAACAACACAGCCGCAGTAAGCGATATGCTTGACGCTTATGCGGATATGCAGGATACAAAGGACTTGCAGGATAAGCTTGCGGAGGCTCTGAGAAACCAAGCGGCGGCTCAGAACGAGTATGATGAAGCACTTGAACGATACAAGCAGGCTAAGGCTGACGGTTTGACAGGTGATGATTTTGACGCACTTGCACTGTCCCTCAACACCGCTCACGGTGCACTTACAACGGCAAACAATGACCTTTCCTCTGTAAGACAGTCCATAGAGGAAGCAAACACCGCTCAGAAAGAATTTGCCGACGCTTATGCTCTTACCACAGGCTCGATAGCAGAACTCTCGGAAGAAACGCTGTCGCAGATAAATGACATCTGTGGCAAGTATGCAGACGCATACAAAACCCAGCACGATCTTGTGTTCGGACAGATAGATCTTCTTGACGAGTTCTGTGGAAAGTCAGATGTGACCGCCGAACAGCTCATCGCAAATCTTGACGATAACATAAACGGCTTTACCGACTGGGAAAACAATCTTGCCAAGCTGAAGAAAAAGGTCGCAGACGGCATTATCTCACAGGACTTTTACAACAATCTTGAAGAAATGGGTCCAAAGGGTGCAGGATACGCAAAGGCGTTTGTTGATATGTCAGATAAGGAACTCAAGAAATACTCTGCCAAGAGCAAGGGCATATTTGACGAAATGAATGACTACGTTGACGGAAGTATGAGCAAGATGAAAGATTCTTCTGCAAAGCTCCTTGCAGACCTTGTTGACCTGCCGTCACAAAACTATTACAGTATGCGGACGGCGTATGAAGTACTAGGACAGTACGCCGCAGACGGCTACGCAGACGGCATACAGAGCAGAATGTCATTCGTAAGTGCCACAGTAAATGAAATGGTCACAAGGGGCATAAACGCCGCAAGACTCGCTCAGGATTCACATTCGCCGTCAAGAGTTTTCCGCACGCTGGGCGGATATGTGGGCGAGGGTTATGCGCTTGGCGTGGCTGACGAAACATATCTTGCGGTGCAGGCGTCTGAAAATATGGTCAGGTCTGCGATACAAAGTGCAAGCAAGGTAGATAACAGCATTGACGTTTCATCGCTGAGAGAGCAGGCAGCGGCTCAGACTATGCCCGACACCTCAAACACAGCTATGAGATCGGCTATCCTTAACGCACTGGCAGAATACGCCTCGGTGGGTGATAAGAACAGCAGACAGCCTCTTAACGTGAATGTGATGATAGACAAGCGAGTTGTCGGCAAGGCAGCTGTGGAGGATATAAACTCTCAGACAAAGCTTAACGGCAAGTCGCCGCTTATGTAAGGAGGTTTTCAAATGGCGTATCTTAAATTCGGCGATACTGAAATAGCTGTGCCGACAACGTTCACAATAGATAAGAAAAAAATAATGTCCGACAATGCAGGGCTTGCGTCTACCTGCCGATATGTGGGCGATGTAAAGGGCTTGCAGACCACGCTGCACATAGAGTGGGCAAATCTTAAACCGCAGGAAGTGGCAGCTATAAACAGCTATGTTCTGAATATGCAGGACACTGACTTTCCTGTTACCTATCTTGACGAAACTTTCAACGAGGTCACAGCACGCTTTCGGGCAGAGGGAACGGCATATGAACAGTGGGGCTGGGATAAGAACAGGCAGCTTTGCAAGGTGCTTTCTCTTGACCTTTATGCCTATTCCGGTACAGGTGAGGTGACATAAATGTACACAGTAAGCGACATTGTATCATCAAAGATAGAGAGCTATTGCAGAACGTGGAGAATGGAGCTTGAAGGCAGCGACAGCGTTATTTCGGGGGATAAGATCATATCTGCAAGCAGCACCTCTCAAAGCACCTCGCTCTCCGATGATATAGAGCTTGGTGCAGTGTGTTCGCAGTCTTGGACGTTACAGATAAACGATGCTGAAACACGTTTTCTCGGCAGCGAGTATGACACATATATGTATCTCGTAGACTACGAAACGAACGGCATACTTGCAGGCGAAAAGATACCAATGGGACGTTTTACCTGCGTTAAGTCGAAAAAGTCGGGCGGCAGTGTTCAGCTGACAATGGCGGACAAGCTGTACTTTTCGGACAAACCATATGTACCGCATATCCCTATGCCAAACTGGAATAAAGCAGTCGAGGACGACATATGCAGACAGCTTGGTCTGCAGAACGGCAATGACTATACAGAGGTGCGGTTACTGCGTGACAAGAATGGCAGAAGGTTGATAGATAAGAACGGCAAGGTGCTGTACTCAAAGTATTTCTATTTCAAGGTCAGCTCAGTGCCAAAGGACGTGACCATGCGACAAATGCTGTCTTACCTTGCCTCAGCTCAGGGGCAGTTCGGGTATGTTGACAGGTACGGAAAGTACGTCCGAAAGTGGTATGGCAGACCGGTGAAAACATTGGATAACAACACAATAGACCTGCCAACACTGTCAGAAAGGCAAAACGCTATCGTGGGCATTATCTGCAAAGTGAGTGATGATGTAACGCTGTCGCTTGGTGTGACAGATACCACACAAGGGCGTGTACTAGAGTTTGAAAATCCATACATGACAGAGTCTTTGCTACAATCTCTGTGGCGCAGGATAGGAGGCTTTTCGTGGTACACCACTGAGCTGTACCACAGACTTGGTGACCCACGTTTCGACATAGGTGACGTGGTGACCTATACCAACGGCGCAGACAGCTATGATATACCGATAACGAATTTAGGATTTACCTTTGACGGCGGACTGAGTGCTGATATCTCAGCGGTGGGTCTGAGCGTTGAAGAACAACTTTAAGGGGGCGAGATAATGGCTGATGAAAATGTGACATTGGCACAGGATATCACTGAAAATGACTATCCTATGCAACACGCAGGCGAGGAAATCGATGAGATATTGAGCCGAGCCGGCAAGATACACTATGGCACTGTGGAACACAAGATGACGAAAGCGAATCCATTGATGCAGATACCGCTTGGACTGACCTTTGCACCTAAACAGGTAATAGCAACGCTACGGCAGACAGACACACCAACACCATATCAGAACTACTGCACCCACGTTAGTGGTTCGGGAAAGTCGTACTATCTGAACGTCTGCATGGGAGCTAATAACGGGCCAACATTGGAAACCGTTCCAACAGGAACATACTATGTTGACTACATTGCAATAGAGTAAAGAGGGGTGATTAAATGACGATAACATTAAATGCAGATTATGACGTAACACTGAACACTGCATTGCTGGGCTATGTCGGTGAAACTAATGCCCGTCCTGTGTCGGTCGAAGGGCTGACAGTAGACGGCGCAGACCGCTATGTGTTAACGATAGACTACGGCGACGGCACTGCCTATGAGGTCGATATCACAGACGGCACATGGACGCCTACTGCTGATATCTTGCGGTCGGCGCAGACAGTCAGCTGTCAGATATGTGCAAAAAAACTGTCAGGCGATGAGTATATTTTAGTTAAAAAATCACGCATTTTCCGTCTGAGAATAGGTGCGGCTATCGGTGATAATGCCGTGCCGTCACCTGATGTGGCGATGGACGCACTAGACCGCATAGGCGCCATAGGTAAACAGGCGCACGCAGATATGCAGACAGCCGTCACCGCCGCAGAAACAGCGACAACGTCTGCTGAGGACGCAAAGAAATCTGCCACAGCCGCAGGAGTATCAGCCGATACGGCAACGCAGGCGGCAAGCCGTGCTGAGACCGCAAAGGCGGCGGCTGAAACGTCCGCAACACAGGCAGACACCGCCATGCAGGGTGCAGAAATCGCACGTCAGCAGGCGGTCACTGCACAGAACGCCGCAAAGATATCCGCAGCCCAAGCATCAACGGCGGCACAGCAAACCACAGCTGATAAGAATATAACAGCAGGCTATGCAAAGACCGCAAAGACCTGTGCTGACAGCACTACAGCAGATAAACAGGCTGTTCAGACGTTGGCAGAACAGGTGACAGCCGACAAGGCTACAGTGGCAGACCATGCCGCTAAGGTCGCAGAGGACAGAACAGCTGCTGAGACTGCTGCACAGACAGCACAATCCATAGCGGATAGTCTGCCTGAGGACTACACTACGGCAGTTGCAAAGATAGCTGAAAACACGGCTGAGATTTCTGCGGTGAAGCTGACGGACAAGGAACTGCAACGTAGGGTAAATGCGTTGTATGACATGGGCAACGGTGTGACACATCAGTTTGAAACTGATAGTGATACGGCATATCAGAAAACTGTTCCTACAGGGGCGAAGCTGATGAGCGTGAAGTCTGTGGGTGGAAAGTCGGTGGTGTGGAATCAGATATTTGAGGCGTATTCTGGCACAAATAATGGCGTAACGGTGACAACCGAAGCAGACGGAACGATTACCCTAAATGGAACTGCTGAATCATCGTACATCTATTTCAAATCCCTTAGTTCAGCCCAAAACAAAATTGGAAAATACATTTTAAAACTGCTGATTCTGAACAATCCCGACAGTGTAACAATGCGTTATGCCTATTTTAACAGAACCATTTCAACACCAACGGCTACTAAGGGTACTGCGGCTGCCCTAGTGAACCAGACTGCAAAAGATATAGAATTGCAAAAAGTAGCTGGACTTTCAGGGTTTACAACAGGCACAGTTTTCAATGATGTCAAAATTAAAATTCAGATTTTCGATTTAACCCAAATGTTTGGCAGTGGCAACGAGCCTTCCACTGTTGAGGAATTCGAATCAATGTTCCCTAACGGTTATTACCCTTACAACGAAGGCGAATTGATGAGTATGAGCGTTAACAACGTGGTAGAACAAGGTAAAAACCTATTCGACTGTTACGGCTTTTCCTGCATAGCAATCTTAAACGTAAATGACGAGCGAAAACTCAACAATAGTTACGGAACAACAATTTCTACAATTGAACCAACTAATAAAATTGTTGTAACACAGTCACAAGCCCCCGAAAGCGTTATCGCACATTCGAATAACGGGTGGTTCTGCGTAGGTATAAAAGGCATGGAACAGTCAAAAAGATATACATTTTCGTTTGACTTTACTACTACAAAAATGCTTATTCAAAATCCTGTTTTACAGATTTTAGTGAATGGAAGATTTCCAGAAGACGCTATCAACATAAGTGAATTAAATGTTAAGAAAAGAGTTTCTTTCACACTTGAATATACTAAAGTTGATGATAGGCAGTATATAGAGCTTCGATTAAGTGGCATGAGTGGTATTTTCGAGAATTTCCAACTAGATGAAGGAAGCACTGCAACTGCATATACTCCGTGCTATACTCCTATATCATACACAATCCCACAAGCAATCCAAAATTTAGACGGTTACGGCTGGAGTGCAGGAACGGCACGAAATTATGTTGACTATGAAAATAAAAAATACTATCAGTGCGTACAAAGTGTGAATTTGGGAACGCTGGATTGGAAATTTAACACGACTTCCGGTGTTGGAAATCATTTCTACGCACTTGCAGACCATCTCAATTTTAAATATCTAGGTGAATTTGGATCAACCATTTATAATGCGTTGTGCAGTAAATATAGAACAGTTGCAAGAAATTCCCACGTATTTGTTGATAAAACACTCGCAATAGACGGAGTTACCGTAGTTTCACAGATTCAGGTCAAAGATACAGCCTACCCCGATGTAACCGCATTTAAACAGGCTATGCAGGGTGTTATCCTATACTACGAACTAGCGAACCCTATAATCACGGATATTTCAACCCTAATACCAGACGACTTCCTGCGGAACATAGAGGTCGAGGCAGGGGGTTCAGTGACATTCAAAAACAGCAATGACAGTTATCGCATACCCGTTCCGTCAGAAGAAGAGTATATCGTGAAGCTGTCAGAGATAGGAGGTAGCGTATGACGGAATTACAGAAAAAAATGGCGGAGAAGCTAGGGTTGACGAAAGATAATTTTGAAAAACCTACAGTAACTGAGCAGGACAAGATAATGGCACAAGTGCTATACACAGCTGCTATGACAGGCACGCTGATAGGCGAGGAGGGCGAGTGATGTATTACAGCATTATTAAACGTTTCTATGATCTGGGCGTGTATTCGTTGGCAAAGGTCAAAGATTTTGTCAAGGCAGGCGTTATAAATCCGGAGCAGTTCAAAGAAATCACAAAGGAGGTATACCATGAAGCAGAAGTTAGCGAAGCTCATTGATGTAAAGTCCATTGTAACACTGTTCTTGACAGCGGTGTTCTGCGTGTTGGCACTGCGCCGCACGATTTCAGCAGATCAGTTCATCACGGTGTTTACTGTGGTGATATCGTTCTATTTCGGCACGCAGTCAGCCAAAAGAAAGTCAGCCAAAAGAAAGTCAGGTGATGACGAGTGACGGAAGCAATTATCGTCGCACTGATAACGGCTGCGTCTGCGGTAGCGTGTCAGCTTGTTATTGCGGCAAACAGCCGTAAGACTATGCAGCAGGCACAGTACGACAGCCAAAAGCTTATCGAGTATAAGATTGATAAGTTGTCTGAGCGTGTGGACAAGCACAATTCCGTTATCGCACGGACTTACAAGTTGGAACAGGACTATGCTTTGATTGATGAGAAAATCAAGGTGGCTAATCACAGGATTGATGATTTAGAAAGGAAGTAATTTTATGGCAAAGACATTTAAGGGCATTGACGTTTCGCAGTATCAGCAGGGCGTTGACTTCAAGAAGGTCAAGGCTTCGGGGGTCGATTTCGTTATCATTCGTGCAGGCTTCGGCAAGTACGCTAATCAGAAAGACCCATATTTTGAGAAAAACTACAAGGCTGCTAAAGCGGCAGGGCTGAAAGTCGGTGCTTACTGGTACAGCTATGCGGCAACTGTTGTGGAAGCAAAGGCAGAGGCTCAGACTTGTATCAACGCTATCAAGGGCAAGACGTTTGAGTATCCGATATACTTCGACCTCGAGGAGCGTTCACAGTTTGCAAAGGGCAGAGCATTTTGCAACAGCCTTGTCAAGACTTTCTGCAATGCACTTGAACACGCAGGCTACTGGGCAGGACTGTATATCAGCCGTTCGCCTTTACAGCAGTACATATCTGCCTACGTCGCTAAGAGATATGCTCTTTGGGTCGCTGAGTACGGCTCACGTTGCAACTACGGCGGCACTCATGGTATGTGGCAGTACAGCTCCACTGGAAGAGTCAGCGGTATCAGCGGCAATGTTGATATGGATATCAGCTATGTGGACTATCCTGCAAAGATCAAGGCGGCAGGGCTGAACGGCTTCAAGAAGCAGGCTATCAGACCGACTAGCAAGCCGACTACAAGCTCCACCAAGAAGACAGTAACGTACACTGTGAAGCGTGGTGATACGCTCTCAGGCATCGCACGGCGCTACAAGACTACTGTTGCGAAGCTTGTCAAGAACAATGGTATCAAGAACGCTAATCTCATTTATGTGGGGCAGAAAATTAAGATTAAGTAGGTAGTAAGACAGCCGTCTCGGAGTGATCTGAGGCGGCTGATTTTATTTTTTTTGAACAAAAATGTATAAAAACATTTACATTTACAAAATTATATGATATAATGTTATAAATATATAAGGAGATTTTGCATATGATTTATGATAACTATTTGCTATATGTATTAGGAACAATAGACGGATACACAATAAAAGTCAAAAAGCATTTACGAAAGCTTTTTATCGAGAAAAATATTATACAAAAAGACCCCCAGATGACTATAGATGGCATAGGTGAAGATAATCTTGATGTCAGTGAAATGGCACTTACTGAGTCTGTCAAATATGCTATCGAAAACAACAAAAAAGCAGTAAAAATTTTCGAAAAGTGGGAATTTGAGAAAGATTACAAGTATTCAGTGTTATTTAATTGTAATGGTTTCGATGAAGTGATTAAGAGTGTTGAAAGTGAAGCAAAGATACAAGGACAACTGGAAGATGAAAGTAGTTTGACATCTGAGTCATTTAACGAGCCCATTTACTATGATAACGATGATCTGCTGATGATAAAATTCAATATGTTATTATCAGTTTTTGATTTGACAAGTCAAAATGAACTTTTGATGAAGTATCCGTTTATTGTATTATTTAATAAGAAATACAATATTGTTGAATTTAGGTTTGACGTAATAAGGCGTGTCTTCCTGTCAGAAAAAGACGAGCAATGTATTTACTCTGTTTTGGTTAAAAACATTAGAAAGATATTAAATGATAAATTTAATATAACATTGAGTCCTTTGGATTTGGACTTTATGACCAATTTAACAAATGCGAATGCCGAAGATGCAATAATAATGGCTGAATACAAGAAATTGCCCAATGGCGGAAATGCGCAGCTGGAAGTTGGTAAGAACGAGGATTATAGATTGCCAATAATAGGCGATTTGAAGGAAATAATAGAAAAGTATAAGGCAGAATTGGATAAAGTTCCTTCACTCTACAACGCACTAAATCAATTTATTTTTGAAAATGATGAACTTTCAGATTATACTTGGCTTGAAATAATGTGGCCAGCTGAAGTAAAAACAAGAAGTATACGTGTTAAATTTATTTTTAATTACAAAGGTGAGAATTATACTTTGATACAACATTATAGTAATAATGCTCTAGTTGGAATGGAGAGAATGAATAATGTCACCGAATACATTAACAGATATAAAGGACTTAATCAAACAACATCTCAAAATGAATGATGATCACATACAGCAGTATTTGGAGATACTGAAGTTATACACAACCGGAAAATGGATTTATCCAGGGGCAATAAAAAGAAAGCTAAATGTCAGTATTACAGAGGTTTACGAAGTCTTGTCGTGCCTTGAAAATGCGGGCTTAATTAAAGGCTATTATGAAATATATTGCAATAACTGTCAACATTCTGCAGGCGAGATTTTTGAAACCTTTAATGAATTGCCAGATGAATATGAATGTGAACACTGTGGTTGTGTTTTTTCAGGCTTAGAGAACGCAATTTTGGTTTTTAAGGTAATTGCAGTATGATTAGTGAAGAAAAAGTAACTGAAGTGTTTAGAACTCTTAATAATTGTAATATTGATTATGCAAATGGAAAGATATGCGAATTTACACAGGAGCAAAAGGACCATTATGAATTATTGCTTAATGATTTAGAACGAGAGCAAGCAAGTAAAACAAGCTCTACAAAAGATAAGGGTGCAGCATTGGAGAACTTGGTTAATTACCTATTGCAGTGTTCTGGTGATTTATTTGAGGTATACAATGATGTAAGAACAAATACAAACGAAATAGATCAAATTATCAAATTAAAAGTAAAAGGTAGAATGCTAAGAAGTTTAGGGGTGCTAGATGAACGATATGATGAGTTTATTTGTGAATGTAAAAATTATAAAAATCGAGTAGGCGTGACTTATGTAGGTAAATTTTGCAGTTTGATGAATTCGTGTAATATAAAATTTGGTGTATTGTTTTCATATCGTGGAGTTACAGGTTCAGGCTGGAAAGATTCAAGTGGCTTGATAAAAAAGATATATATGAAATCTAATGTTAATGAAAATCCTACTACCATTATTGATTTTAACATAGAAGATTTTAAAAGTATCAGAGATGGCAATAATTTTTTGGATATAATTGAAACCAAAATTATGAAGCTAAAGTACGATACAAACTTTGAAACGTTAATTCAACCTCATCCAGCTGAGAATTTGCTTAAGATATAAAAGGTTAATATTTGATATTGTTATGGTGAGAAGCAAACTGTAATAACATAGTAATATTAGAGCTGTCTTAAAAGAAACGAGACAGCTCTTTTTGTATACAACTTTTTAAAGTCCGCCCCACCAGACTTCAAAAAAGTTATACCCACTCTAAAACCGCCTAAATATGCCGTTTCAGCACAGGTAGTACATCTCAATGCTTGACGTTTTGCGTACACGAATTATACACGATAAAGCTGAATTGTAAATATATGCTTGTGAAATGCGGAACAAATGAAACGGCTTAAATAACGCAAATGCGTGGTTTACAAGCAATTTTATAAAGCAATAAAAAGTGGTGTGAAGTGGTATATTTAATCTCTCCATCTCCGCCAGCAGGGGCGTGCCCCTGCACCCAATCCGCTATCATTTATGGTAGCGGATTTTTTTGCTCCCGCCCATAGGTATGATATGCTGGGAGGGGTTTGATGCTCGCCGTGACGGGCATTTCCCGTCATGGCTTTTTTGTTATCAAACTTCAGTCCCGCTCAATAAGTTTGTTTGTAAACTTTACAAAGTAGGGGACGTGTCCCTGCACCCAATCCGCTATCATTTATGGTAGCGGATTTTTTGCTGCCACACAAAATCTTGCATTTCCGCCAGAACTGTGTTATAATCCTATATATCAAACATCATAACACGGAGGTCTACCATGTACGAAAATTTTAAATATCTCGACGTTGTTGCACAAAAAGAGATAACCAACGGTGTTTTCTCAGGCTCAGTTCTCAGCGTTATCCATAAAGGCGAAACTGTCTATCTCAAAAGCTTTGGTCTTGCTGACAAGGAGAAAAATATCCCTATGAAAACTGACAGCATTTTCAGACTTTTTTCTATGTCAAAGCCTGTCACAGCCGCTGCCGCAATGATACTTATCGAGCGTGGCTTGCTCGACACTCGTCACCCGCTCAAGTGGTTTATCCCTGAGTTTTCCGATCCTGTGGTTCTTGATGAGAACGGTGAGCGTCCTGCCGACAGAGATATAACCATAGGCGACCTGCTCACCATGACTTCCGGTATCCCTTATCCTGACGGCACTCCTGCAGGTCAGAAAATGGGTGCGCTTTGGGGCGAGCAGTCTGAAAAATATCTCAAGGGCGAAAAGCTTCTGGATACTGTGAGCTTCGCAAAGGAAATGGGCAAGCGTCCTCTTATGTTCTCCCCTGGTGAAAAGTGGATGTACGGTGCATCTGCTGACATCATGGGTGCTGTTATCGAGGTGGTTTCCGGCATGAAGTTCGGAGATTTTCTTAGGAAAGAGATCTTTGAACCTCTCGGTATGAACGATACAGGCTTTTATATCCCGGCGGAAAAATACAGCCGACTTGCCCAGTGTTATGAATACAAAAATGGCGGAAACGAGCCGTTCACTCACTTCCACCTTTGCCTTACTGATTACACCGTACCTCCTGCCTTTGAGTCGGGCGGAGCAGGTCTTGTTTCCACTGTAGAGGACTATGCAAAGTTTGCCAAAATGCTTATGAACAAGGGCGAGCTTGACGGTGTGAGGATACTCGGCAGAAACACGGTCGATTTCATGGCAAGAAACGGTCTTACACCTGAACAGCGCAAGACCCTTAACTGGGACAGCACAAAGGGTCACGGCTACGGTAACTTCATGCGTATCCTTGACGACCCTTCCGCTGCAGGACTTATCCAGTCAGAAGGCTCTTTCGGCTGGGACGGCTGGATGGGCTGTTATTTCAGCCTTGACCCAAAAGAACAGCTCTGCATACTTTATTTTATTCAGCAGACAGGCGCAGGCACCACCGATTCTGCAAGGCGTTTGCAGAACATCGCATGGGGTGCAGTAAAATAAGCAGGGGAGGTCTGAGATTTGAAATTACAGGAAGGCAGATTTATACAAGGGCTTAGAAATATGTTCAGTCTGCGCTGGGATATGGCTGACCCTGAGGAGATACATAACACTATAATATCAGGTGCGAAACTTCAGGGTACGAATATGTGTATCCTCATGCTTGCCATACTCATAGCCTCCATAGGTCTTAACATGAACTCCACCGCCGTTATAATCGGTGCTATGCTTATCTCACCTCTTATGGGCGGTATAACAGCCATAGGCTACGGAATCGCCACCAATGACCTGACTCTTTCAAAGGGTGCGGCCATAAGACTTGGCATACAGGTGGTCATTTGCCTTATCACCTCGACTATTTACTTTACTATTTCACCTATCACCACAGCCTCCTCCGAGCTTCTCGCCCGAACCACACCTACAGCGTGGGACGTTCTTATTGCCCTTTTCGGCGGACTTGCCGGCATAATAGGTCAGACCCGTAAGGAGAAAAGCAACGTTATCCCCGGCGTGGCTATCGCAACAGCACTCATGCCGCCGCTTTGTACCGCAGGCTACGGCTTGGCAAGACACCGCCTTGACTATTTCGGCGGAGCATTGTATCTCTTTTTCATAAACAGCTTTTTCATCTGCCTTGCGGCTATCGTTGTTCTGAAAATTTTAAGACTTCCTCACGGCAACGATATTTCCCCGAAGGCTTTGAAAAAGATACACAGAAATATCGCTCTTATCACAGTTATTACCATGCTACCTAGTATTTATCTTGGCTATGATATTGTGAAAAAGACAATGGATAACAGCAGTGCAGAGAAGTTTATCACCGAGAATTTTGACTTTGACGGCACTCAGATAGTGCAGAAAACTATAGATACCGATAAACGTATGATAGAAGTGGCACTTCTTGGCAAGAAGATAAGCACTGCCGATACAAAGGCGCTTCAAAGCGAGCTGAAAGCTTTCGGATTGGGAGATTATAAGCTTGTGATAACACAGACCGAGGTGGAAAGCGGTGTTACCGCTGACGAGGTCGAAAAGATGCTTGAAAAGAATGCCGACGATGAGGAAACACAGAACAAGGTGGCACAGGTGCTTGCGCAGAAAGAAAACGACGACCTTAAAGCCGAGAATGAAAATCTGAAGGCACAGCTTGACAGCTATCAGAGCTATGATATCGACATGAGCGATATCGCCGAGGAGCTTGCTATCGTTTATCCAAACATAACAGGTGCGGCAGGCGGTCACATGAGCAGCCATTCAGTAGGCTCGCCCACAACAGTTAATGGCGTAACAGTGGTGCTATATGAGAACAAGGCTCTTACCGATGAACAGCTCAAAACTGTCACAGAGCTTCTGAAAAAACGTCTTGACGTGTCAAACGTCACAGTTATCCAGCAGGTGGAGAAGCAGAAAGATACCACCTCAAAGGCTGAAAGCACCGATAAAAAGAAAAAGAATTGAAAAAATTCTGAAAACCCCTTGCAATCTGAGAAGATGTGTGCTATAATATATTAAAATGTATAATTATGTTTTGGAGGAACAAAAATGAGCGTAATTGAGATCGTTGCAGGCGCACTGCTGATCGTAGCCAGCCTCGTTATCATACTTGTAGTTCTTGCGCAGGACACCAAAGAGCAGGGTCTTACATCTGCTATCGGTGGTGGATATAACGATTCTTTCTATGGAAAGAACGGTTCAAACACCAAGGACGCTAAGCTTAACAGACTGACAAGGATAAGTGCGATACTGATATTCGTGATAACTCTTGCTGTAAATATCATTTATCAGATCAAGAAATAATTGCCCGCCCTGCTCCGTGCAGGGCTTTTTCTTTTGGAAAGTAAAGTAACAGTAAAAAGAAAGGAAATTTATGAAGTTAGATTACAGAAAAATAATATACTCAAAGTTAAAAAAAGCAGGCAAAAAGCCACTGACTTTCAAAGAACTGCTGAGATCATGCAGAGGAAAGGGCTTTGAGTTTGAAAAATTCACAAAAGCCGTTGACAAAATGAAGAAAAACGGCGAGATAATGGAAGATAAATTCGGCATAAGGCTCGTTGACCCTAAGAAATTCGTCAAGTGCGAGGTGGTAAGGCTCAATAAGACCTACGGCTTTGTGAAAAATCTTGACACTGACGAGGAAATTTTTGTTGTGGGCAAGTACCTCAAAGGCGCAATGCCACACGATATCGTCCTTGTGAGAACCTTCAAGGGCGAGGGAGCTTGCACCGAGGGCGAGGTCATGAGCATCGTAGAGGAGAATTTTGCTAAGTTCACAGGAGAGCTTGTGAGCGAGTTCGGCGTGCTGAAAATCGTTCCTGATATGCTGTCAAAATATGCAATGACCTTTGAAAACCCTATGAGGCTTGAGCTACATGAGGGTGATAAGGTTGTGGCGCAGGTCACAAAGCGTGGAAACAGGCACTCTGAACACGTCTGCGAGATAGTTTCAAGCTATGGAAGCTCAATGAAAGCCTCCGCCTGCGCAATGAGCGTCCTTGAGGTCAATGGTCTGACACCTGTTTTTCCAAGCGAGGTCATCTATGAAGCTAGGGAAGTGTCTGATTATTCAAGGATAAAAGAGGAGATACCCAACCGCCTTGACCTCCGTGACAAGCCGATATTCACCATTGACGGCGCAGATACAAAGGATATCGACGACGCAATTTCTGTTGAACGAACCAAAACAGGTTATCTACTTGGCGTTCACATTGCCGACGTTTCCCACTATGTTCAGCCAAAGTCACAACTGGATAACGAAGCTTTCAAACGTGGCACAAGCGTTTATTACGCAAACCGAGTTATACCAATGCTCCCCAAAGAGCTTTCAAACGGCATCTGCTCCCTTAATCCGAATGAGGACAGACTTGCGTTCTCGTGTCTTTGTGAGCTTGACAAGCAGGGCAACATCACCGAGTATAAGTTTGCAAAAACTGTTATCCGCTCTCGTGTAAAGGGCGTTTATTCCGAGATAAATTCACTTTTGGCAGGCAGTGACGATGCTGAACTTAAAGAAAAATATGCCGAGGTTTCAGGTCAGCTTCCTATTATAAAGGAGCTTGCGGATATTTTGTACAAAAACAAGAAAAACCGTGGCTGTCCTGAGCTTGAAACCTCTGAGAGCAAGCTTATCATCGATGACGAGGATATCTGCGTGGGCGTTGAAAGGCGTACCCGTGGAAGAAGCGAGGAGATAATAGAGGACTTCATGCTTGTTGCAAACGAGTGTGCCGCAAGATTTGGCATGGATAATAACCTGCCGTTTGTTTATCGTATCCACGAAGAGCCGTCAGACGAGAAGCTTGAATCCCTGAGAGAAGCCCTTGTCAAGCTCAACGTCCAGTATAAGCTGGGCGAAAAGGCAGCACCTGCGGATATGTCGGAGATACTCAAAGCCGCAAAGGGTACTGATATCGACCTTATCATGAACAATATCGTTCTGAGAAGTATGTCAAAGGCAAGATATTCCACCGAGCCTGTGGGTCACTTCGGACTTGCACTGGAGGATTATGCCCACTTCACTTCACCTATCAGACGTTACCCTGACCTGACTATCCATAGAATAATGTCAGCTTTTCTCAGTGGCAGCAGTGCAGAGGAGTGCGCCACAAAGTTCAACAAATTCGTTTACGCCTCAGCCGACCAGTCCACAAAGACAGAGCTTACCGCAATGCAGGTGGAGCGAAGCTGTGAGGATTGCTACAAGGCTGAGTATATGAACGCTCATATCGGTGATGAGTTTCAGGGAACAGTGGTTTCAGCCGTTGAGTTCGGTCTTTTTATCGCACTTCCTGACACCTGCGAGGGACTTCTTCACACGGACAATATGCCTGACGGTGAGTATGTCTGCGACGATATGGTAAGCCTGAAAAACCTTACAAACGGAATGGAATATCGTGTGGGCGACCCTATCAGAGTAAAGGTGATAAACGCAAATGTAAATTCGGGCAAGATAGATTTTGCACTTGCTGACGAGGACTAAATTAGAAATCAAAAGGACGGTGAAGAAAAGCCGTCCTTTTTTTGTGTGTTAAAAAAATGTAGGGGCTGGCGCCCTCGACAGCCCGCTTTTCTCGCACGTCACTATTTATGTTGATTTTCACATTGTATAAAAATCGCTCGAACCATGCAGGGGACGACGCCCTCTGCGTCCCGTTCCTTTCACTCATCTTGTGGTCTTACAAATTTATCGTTTCATGAATTGCGTATATGTACAAAAAATCGGACAGTCGCACCAAGCAACTGTCCGATAATTTTTTGTATTAATAAATTACTTTGAAAGACCCCAAATATCTCTAGCGTAGTCCTCAACAGAACGGTCTGCGGAGAAAATGCCTGCGCCTGCGATGTTTGCAAGGCTCATCTTCTGCCACTTTGTCTGATCCTTGTAGCACTCAGAAGCGTAAGCCTGAGCCTTCTGGTAAGAATCGAAGTCCTTGAGAGCCATGTATGGGTCAGAGTTCTTCAGGCTGTCAGCGATCTCGTTGAACTGCTGTCCGTTGATGCCGTACTGAAGTGTGTCGATAGCCTGCTTAACAACTGCGTTGGAGTTGTAGATGTCCATAGGCTTGTAGCCTGACTTGCAAGCGTTTACTTCGTCAACGTTCATACCGAAGATGATGATGTTGTCGTCGCCTACCTGCTCGTGTATCTCAACGTTTGCTCCGTCAAGAGTACCCAGTGTGATAGCACCGTTTATCATAAGCTTCATGTTACCTGTACCTGAAGCCTCTGTACCTGCAAGTGAGATCTGCTCAGAGATGTTTGCCGCTGGCATGAGTATCTCAGAAAGTGATACGTTGTAGTCCTCAAGGAAGATAACGTTGAGTTTCTCGTTGAGCTTCTTGTCCTTTTTCAGCTCCTGAGAAATGTTCCAGATAAGCTTGATGATCTGCTTTGCCATGTAGTAGCCAGGAGCAGCCTTTGCAGCAAAGATATATGTCTTTGGTACAAAATCAGCGTTTGGATTAGCCTTGAGGTAATTGTACTGTGCTACGATGTTCAAAGCGTTGAGCTGCTGTCTTTTGTATTCGTGAAGTCTTTTTACCTGAACGTCGAAGATAGAATCAGTGTTGAGAACAACGCCGTACTGATTCTTTACATACTTTGCAAAACTCTTCTTGTTGTCAAGCTTGATCTTTGCAAGTCTGTCAAGAACGTCCTTGTCGTCCTTGAATACAGCAAGCTTTGAAAGCTCAGCGGCATTCTTGAGGAAGCCGTCGCCTATCTTCTCGCAAAGAAGATCTGTCAGACCCTCGTTAGACTGATAAAGCCATCTTCTGTATGCGATACCGTTTGTAACGTTCTTGAACTTTGTTGGTGTGTCAAGATACTCGTCCTTGAATGTTTCCTTCTTGATGATCTCAGAGTGTATCTTTGCAACGCCGTTTACGCTGTGGCAAGCGTGTACGCAAAGTGTAGCCATTTTCACCTTATTGTCCTCAACGATAGACATATGTGAAACCTTAGCCTGATCCTTGTATCTCTCCCAAAGATCCTTGCAGTAACGCTCGTTTATCTCGATAATGATAGAGAATATTCTAGGGCAAACGCTCTTGAGAAGGTTGCAGTCCCACTTCTCCAAAGCCTCAGGCATTACAGTGTGGTTTGTGTATGCAAATGTGTTTGTAACGATGTGCCAAGCCTTGTCCCATGAATAGCCGCAGTCATCAAGAAGAACTCTCATAAGCTCTGGGATAGCAAGCGTTGGGTGAGTATCGTTGATGTGGATAGCTACCTTTTCATGGAGATTGTCAAGTGTGCCGTAAACGCTCATGTGCTGATTTACGATATCGCCGATAGAAGCAGCGCAAAGGAAATACTGCTGTCTGAGTCTGAGTGACTTGCCCTCTGCGTGATTGTCGTTAGGATAAAGCACCTTTGTGATAGCCTGTGAAATGATGTTCTTGCTAAGAGCCTTCTGATAGTCGCCCTGATTGAACATTGACATATCAAAATCAGCCATTTCAGCTTTCCAAAGTCTGAGCTTTGAAACAGCCTCACTGTTGTAGCCTGATACGAACAGATCGTATGGAACAGCCATAACTGATGTGTAGTTCTCGTGAGTTACGCAGTGATACTGATTGTCCCAGTATTCCTTAAGCTCACCGTCAAAACGAACCTCGACAGCCTTTGACGGAACAGGAACGAGCCATACAGAGCCACCCGGGAGCCAGTTGTCAGGAAGCTCGGTCTGCCAGCCGTCCTCCAGCTTCTGCTTGAAGATACCGTATTCATAGCAGATAGAATAGCCTGTAGCATGATAGCCGTCGGCAGCAAGAGCGTCAAGATAGCAGGCAGCAAGTCTTCCAAGACCACCGTTGCCAAGACCTGCGTCAGGCTCGCACTCGTAAATGCCGTTTATAGAAATGCCCATGTCCTTAAGGACCTTTGTAGCCTGCTTCTGCATTTCAAGGTTATAAAGAGAAGTTTTAAGGCTTCTTCCCATAAGAAATTCCATTGAAAGATAGTAGACCTTCTTCTTGCCCTCAGACTGAGTTTTAACAGTGAACTTTCTTCTCTTAGCTTTAAGAATGCCTACAACGATCTTAGAAAGAGCCTCATATACCTGCTGGTCGGAAGCGTCCTCAGGTGTTGTCTGGAAATCGTTGTGAAGAACGTCAAGAAGCTTTTCTTTAAGTTCCTGCGTGGAAATTGTTTTTTCTACAGCACTATTTGCCATAAATCTTTACCTCCTATATACTTTCAAGCCGAGCTTTGCGCTCTGCACCTTTATTACTATATTGGCGAAAACGTTTAAGAAACAAGGATAGTTTTCACCCATTGAGGGGATAGCACGCCCCTGCTCCTGATAATTATACCACAAGCCGACAATTTTTGCAAGAAAAAATGCCAAACGCCCCTAAAATTTAAACACTTTTTACATAGGGCAGGCATATGATTTGTAGAAATCATAGACGATGATATGTTATTTTTGCAATAGCTGTCATATTATGTTTGGAATATAATACAGGATATAGTATTTGCCTAATTTTATTATATGGTATAGTTGCATAATTGTCAAGGCGTTCAATTGTATAAAATGCTGATTTTGGAAGAATGAACAGCAAAAGGGGGCAGTAGGGGCGGTAGTTTTTATATAATCACAAGAATATAAATTTGCTAGGTGGACATATAGGTCATACAATATGTGTTCAGAAAAAAGTGTACTTGCGTTATTTGCAGCAAAAGGCTCAATTTCTATGATTCAGAAATTGAGCCTTTTTATATATTCGTTCGTTTTGATATAATATCTATTCTTCTTCTATCTTTTCTTCAGCCTTTGCAAGCTGTTTCTTGTCATACACGCTCTTTGCTACCTGAATACCGAACACGATCGCCGCACCGATGATAAAAAATACGATGCTGAATGTGCCGAAGGACATAGGGTCTTTAGGCTCTTTAAGCGTTGTAGGACCTATAACAATGGCGTACAGTGAGCCTATCATCATGCCGATAACGCAGTAGATAGTCTGGCTTCTGAACTTTTCAAGAGCCTTTTTGATAAGCCTGAGGGTAATGAACACCCCAAGGATAATGCCGATACCCAAAGAGCAGAGAAGTCCGAAATACTCGAAATTCAGATGAAGGAACTCTTTTATTCCCGTGATAACAGGCATATAAAGACCGAATGTGAGAAGTATGGTGGAGCCTGAAATGCCGGGAAGCACCATTGCAGATATTGCGCACATTCCTGCAAGAACAACGAATATCACTGTGCCTATATTCATGTGAGAAACGTCAGCACCGCTGCCGGAGGGATTTATAAGGGATATTCCCACGACTATTGCAATGCCGATAACAGCCCATACGATGTTGTAATATTTGCCCTTAATGCTCTCTTTTTCTTCCATTATCATGACCGGTATCGCCAGAATGATAAAGCCCAGAAACAGCGAGCTTACCTTGTAGATGCCACTTTCAAACACGTTTGCAAGCACGCTTACTGCAAGAAGCATACCGATCACCCAGCCCACGCCAAGCTTTATAAGAAAGAAAAATGCTTTTTTACGCTTTGCATTGTCACGTCCCATAATGTCGTTAAGGGAATTTATGAAGCTGTCATAAAAGCCCAGCAGGAATGCTATAGTTCCTCCCGAAACTCCAGGGACACTGTCCGCAAGAGCCATGCAAAAGCCTCTGAGTGCGTTTATTATCATACTTGTTTCTATGCCTTAAAAGGCATATCCTCCTTCCGTGGTGTTGTCTGCTTTTGTATCAGCAGACTTTTCTTTTGTTCTGATGTAAGCTTTTTCTACCTGTGTCATCAGCTTTCCAAGCTGTGCTTCCTGCTTATCGTCACTAACGAGTGCCGCACTTTTTTCAACCGAAGCCTTTGCCGCTCTCACATTACCCTGAGCGAGAAAACACTCGCCCTTGTAAAGCTCACAGTTGCACCGAAGCGTCTTGTTAGCGTCACGGCTTTTCTCTGCGCTGTCAAAAAACTTCACCGCCGCTTCAAAGCGTTCGTTGAAATATTCCAGCAGACCAAGGGTGAAAAGCATTTGCCCATTGCGTTTATCGAGAAGACCTCGCTTGAAGTAATGCTCTGCCGAAACAAATATCTCGTTTGCCTGAGAAATATCACCTGACATGAGTCTGCCGTAAAGAAGCAGTTCAAAATACTTGTTCTGATCTGAGGGGGTAAGCTTATCAAAAGCTATACGGTCAAGTGTGAGAAAACAGTTTTCAAAGCGTTTTTCTGAAATGTAAACAGCGGCAAGCTTCAAAAGCCCGTGACCCTTATCTTTGTTCTGCCTGAGAAGATATTTTTCAAGAAGCTCAAAATATTCGTCACAGCCGTCCTTTTTAGCGTAGAGCCTTTCAAGCTTTTTTATTTTGAATACCCATATGAAAAGCCCCGCAAGCTCAACGATGCACAGGAATATAAGACAAAGAGGAAGCACTCTCATAAAAACGTTTATGCAAAACTGCGCTCCATAGCGACAGCCCTTTGAAAGCCATGCAATGCACATCACAGCATAACTCAGCACAAGGCTCAATGCGGCAATGAGCCACAAGGTCCTTATAACGCCTTTATGCACTTTGCTCACCTCTTTGTAAATCATATCACATATAAGTAAAAATCAAATGTTGTCTGTGTAAAGAATGGGTAAAAATGTATAAACTGTTCAAAAATTTTTAAATTTAATCTATTGTTGTCTACTGCATATCCTTATTTCTGTTTTTGAGAAGCTTCTGTCTTTTGCGTTCGTGTCTATCCATAACTATCTTTTCGCAGAAGTCAACGACTTTCTTCATGAAAGGCTTGAAAATGTAGAAAAATTCGCCCTCATAGGTAACGACCTCACCGTTAAAGCCCTTTTTGAACTTGTATACGCCGTAGTTAGGGTTTGTTTCATCGTTGTAGAATGGTATGCCCTGAAAATCATAGATATAGTTTTTGCCCTCCAATGCCCAGTTTATCATCGTCCACTGCATGAGATAGTTAGGGTAGAGGTTTCTGTGGTGGTTTGCGGAAGCACCGTAAACATAGCAGGTCTTGCCTGCATACTGTGTTGTTACTGCACCTGACAACGGTATCTGCTTGCCGTCCTCGTCAACATAGCACATGAAAAGTCGGCAGTGTTCAGGACCAAGACCATTGAGCATTTTTACAAAATACTCCTTTGAACGGATAGAGAAGCCATCTCTGATACCTGTTGCCTGCATGAGAGGGTAGAAATCGTCAAGAGCCTCAGTACCGCAAGCCTTGCAGTAAACGCCCTTCCTAGGGGCTTTTCTGATACGGTTTCTCCAGTCAGGCTTGAAAGTCGCCATGACCTCGTCAGGGGTCTTGCCCTCGATATTTCTGAGCATATAGTTATTACGAGCCTGAATAGTGGTCAGCTCAGCCGCTTTGTGTATGTGCTTGAAGCCCATGTCTTCAATAAGCTTTGTACACTTGTCGTCGCCCTCCTCGAAACAAGGATCCCACATAAACTGGTAGCATTTGTATTTCTTTGCAAGCACCTTTACGCCCTCGAAAAGGTCGGTCATGACCTCTTTATCAGACCAGTCGCAAACAGGGCCATGAGGGGCATACATAAAAGTAACACCGAAAATAGGCACTTTTTTGATTATGATAAGGCAAGTTCCACGGATATTGCCGTCAGCGTCACGAGAGATAACAGCGTCCCAGCCCCAGTTGTCCTTTACCTTCGGCCATTTGAGAGATTGCATGAAATTGCCGTATTTGCTGGTGCTTGCGAATTGTTCATATTCTGCAAGGAGTTTTTCGTCGGATTTATTGATTATTTCCATTTTATAAAGATCCTCTCTGTAAGAATTTTTCTGTTATTATGCACTATTTCACTTATTATACTACATATTACGGGAAAAATCAAGGGGGGAGTTTAAGTGAGGAGTGAGGAGTGAGGAATGAGCAAAGCTGCCCCCAAGCACCGAGCGAAGCGAGAGATAAAGCGCA